>Ga0326733_1000425_pt1 | contig 12153 bp, 11 predicted proteins | sample 14_GP2_308_FD_207946 | JGI IMG/M metagenome (GOLD analysis project Ga0326733, IMG submission 207946) | Glacier ice microbial communities from Ngari, Tibet, China - 14_GP2_30.8 | ecosystem: Environmental > Aquatic > Freshwater > Ice > Glacier | place: China: Ngari, Tibet | collected 2018-07-17 | reverse complement strand
GAAAATAATTCTTTTTGAAGAGGATAAAATTTCAAAATTGAAGAGTATACTTAACGGATATTTAGATTATCGAAATAATAAATTTGGAATGTATAATCAGTAAGCATTGCAACATAATCCCTATTAAAATGATATCAGTTTGTATAGCAACTTATAATGGTGAAAAATATATTAAAGAACAACTCCTTTCTATATTGGAACAGATTGGTACCGATGATGAAATTATTATTTCGGATGATCACTCAACAGATGGTACCTTAGGAGCCATTGGACAGCTGTCCGATTCCCGAATATCAGTCTTTTTTAATTCAGAGAAGGGCTATACCAGTAATTTTGAAAACGCACTTAGACACGTAAGCGGGGACATCGTATTTATAAGTGATCAGGATGACATTTGGGATCCTAAAAAAGTTTGCGTGTGTTTAGAAGCGCTTCAATCATCAGATATGGTTGTTTCAGATTGTAAAGTAATCAACAATAAAAAAGAAATATTATCTGATTCATATTTTGTATTGAGAGGTGTAAAAAAAACCAGTTGGGGAAATTTAATCAAGTTTGGTTACTTAGGCTGTTGTTTTGCTTTTCGTGCAGAGATATTAAAAAAGGCACTTCCTTTTCCGTCCAACCGGCAATTGTGTACCCATGATAATTGGTTGTTTTTAGTTGGTTCATTTCTTTTTAACCATAAAGTATTAGATGACAAGCTTATTTATTACAGAAGACATGACGGGAATGTTTCTACTGGCGGATTAATTTCAGGAAAATCAGGATGGTTTAAAATTAAATATAGGATTTACTCCTGCTTTTTTTTAATCAAACGATCCCTTTTTAATTAAAATGGATAATGAAAATATCAATAATTACAGTTGTATATAACAACGAAAAGACTATTAAGGAAGCGATGCAATCGGTTCTTTCGCAAACCTATGAAGACATTGAATATGTTATTATAGACGGAAAATCTAAAGACAATACCGTTAATTTGATAAATGATTACAAGGAAAACCTTGGTTATTTCATTTCTGAAAAAGACAATGGTTTGTATGACGCCATGAATAAAGGAATTATTGCTTGTACAGGAGATGTAGTAGGGATATTAAATTCAGATGATTTGTATGAGGACTCCGATGTTATCGCAGCGGTAATGGAAGAGTTTATTAATGATGCTGAACTAGATATCTTGTACGGGGATTTGGTATATGTAAAGAGTGACAATACGAATAAAGTGGTCCGGAATTGGAAGTCCAAAAACTATTATAACAGCTTTTTTGAAAATGCAAATGTTCCACCACATCCTGCTTTGTTTGTTAGGAATAATGTATATAAAAAAGTAGGATTATTTGATTTACAGTATAAACTGGCTGCAGATTATGAATTGATGTTGAGAATGTTTAAAAAGCACCATTTTAAATCTAAATATGTTAAAAGGTTAATAGTTAAAATGAGGTTGGGGGGTACAACAAACCAAAGTTTTACCAATATAGTTGTCCAAAATAAAGAAATACTTAAAGCTTGGAAAAATAATGATTTGCGAGCTCCGCCTTATCTAATGCTTTTACGGATATTTAAGCGTTTAGCTCAATTTATTAGATGATTGCCGTACAAATGAAAATATTAGTAACAGGAGCAAATGGTTTTTTAGGAAAATCAATAGTAAAGGAATTGTCAAAAGAAAATACACTTTTTAGTTTATCCAGGTCTTCCGAAGATTACAAGGTTTCTTTAGATAATGAAATTCCTATTTTCATTCAAAAATTTGATTTGGTTATTCATGCTGCCGGAAAAGCCCATTTTGTTCCAAATAGTAGGGCTGAGAATAAACAATTTTTTGATGTGAATGTTTTGGGAACCCGAAACTTATTACAAGGATTAGAAAATACGAGTTTGCCGGAGCAATTTGTTTTTATTAGTTCAGTAGCAGTATATGGTAAAGAAAGCGGTAACTTAATAAGTGAAACAGAAAAGGTATTAGCGAAGGATCCCTACGGGCAAAGTAAAATTCTCGCAGAAGAATTAGTTACAACTTGGTGCGTTAAAAACAAAGTGATCTGTACAATTCTTAGGCTGCCTTTAATTGCGGGGCGAACTCCCCCCGGTAATTTAGTTTCAATGATTAGGGGGATAGAAAAAGGATATTATTTTAATATTGCTGCTGGTAAGTCAAAAAAAAGTATGGTATTGGCTCAAGATATTGCAGCAATTATTCCAAAAGCAGCTGAAATTGGGGGTGTATATAATCTAACAGACGGTTATCATCCTTCATTTGCAGAACTTGCAGAATTAATATCTAAACAATTGGGCAAAACTAAGCCTGGTAATATCCCTTTTTGGCTGGCTAGAACTATTGCGAAGTTTGGTGATTTATTTGGAACTAAAGCTCCTTTAAATTCAGATAAGTTAAAGAAAATTACTTCAGATTTAACCTTTGATGACTCTAGGGCACGAGCTAATTTAAATTGGAATCCCACTCCAGTGTTAGCTGCTTTCAAAATTAATTAACCAATATGTTAAATCTTAAAAATATTCAAGTTATTTATGGTTGTAATAAAAATAATTTTTGCTTGCAATATTAATAGAGAGACCATTAAAAAGAAATTATCTTTGCCTGTAGCTCAGTAAATTTCTTTTAGTTAAGTTTTCGAGAATGCCTGCTTTTATGGTTTATATTATTTTTATTTTACTTTTATTTGGGGTAGAGTTGGTATACTTTCGCATTGCTGACTACTATAACATTATCGATCATCCAAATGAGAGAAGTTCGCATTCGGTAGTGACCATTCTTGGCGGCGGGATTGTCTTCCCGTTAGCCATATTAGCTTACTCATTACAATTTGAATTTAGTTATATCTATTTTACGGTTGGATTATTCATGATAAGTGCAATCAGTTTTTGGGATGATTTATACACACTGTCGCCCAGAATAAGGATCTTCGTTCATTTAGCGGCAGTGTCCTTAATGTTTCTACAACTGGGCATCAATCAATACCCATTAATAGTAATTTTGGTTTTATACGTAATTATAATTGGCATCATCAATGCTTATAATTTCATGGATGGCATAAATGGGATTACAGGTATTTATAGCCTTGTCACTATAATGACATTGTTTTTCCTCAACACTAAAATTAAATTTATTGACCCCGCTTTTTTGATTATAACGTCATTATCACTGGTTGTTTTCTTATTTTTTAATTTAAGAACCCGAGCTAAGTGTTTCGCTGGTGATGTGGGAAGCGTCTCCATAGCGTTTATTGTCGTTTTCTGTCTTCTATCCTTTTTTCTTGTAACCAAGTTGTTTATAGCCATCCTGTTACTAGCAGTCTACGGAGTGGATTCCGTATTAACGATAATTATAAGGCTTTCAAAAGGTGAAAACATTTTCACACCGCACAGGTCTCATGTGTATCAAATATTAAGTAATGAACGCGGATTTTCACATATTTCAGTCACTATAATATATGGTTTAATTCAATTAGTAATTAATACATTGGTGATATACATTATTTTCAATAATGTTAAGCCCACCTATACTTTAATTATCGGCATATCGATACTCTCCATACTATCGATATTATATCTGTCATTAAAAAGGGGATTTAGAACCTCGTTATAAATCTATGCACCTCATTATACCATATTGGAAGGTAAGGAGTTTAGGGTCAACATTCAATGCTAAAGCGCTGTTGATGGCTGAAGAAAATATAAAGTGTTGCATTTTATCAATTAGGGAAACGCAATCGCTCCCTTTATGTAAATCGTATTAAATATGAAAAATCATATGAAAGGGAAAATCGAGCTGAATTTTTGGCTAATAACCACCACATATTATACATGGCGTTAGCATATTTCAATAATATTGAGATATTATTGAAATATTTTAAACTTACTTGTTTCAATAAATATTCCTCCTTGCAGTATCACAACGGGGGCTGCATTCATAAGTTTGTTAGTTTGTTTTACCGTTGCTTATTCTCTCGAAGGTTTTTAGTAATAGATTCAATTTATATCATGCTGTGCTCTATCTATCATGCATTGGTAGCGTTTTCTTACCCATAAGCCCAAAAGCCAATGAAGGGTTCGTTAATTACCGTAGTTTATAACAACCAGGCTACAATTTCTGATGCCGTTTTGTCTGTTTTAAGCCAGAGAAATGTAGAACTCGAATATATTATTGTGGACGGTGGATCTTCTGATAATAAGAGTGAACTAATAAAGCAATATAGAGGAGGGTTGATCGCTTAATCTCAGAAACCGACAATGGATTATATGACGCAATGAATAAGGGGATAGAAGCTGCGTCACGTGATATAATCGGCATTTGAAATTCTGACGATGTTTATAACGATCCCTTGTTATAAGAGATGTTCTTAAACAATTTGAAGAACGCCATGATCTGGGTATAGTCTACGGGAATTTGGTTTATGTAAAATCAAATAACTTAAATACGATTGTGAGAAAGTGGAAATCTAAACCATCCTATAAATTTTTTTTCGAAAACGGGAATGTGGCACCCCATCCTACGGTATTTTTAAGAAATGAGGTGTACAAGAAGGTTGGTAGGTTTGATCTAGAATATACATTAGCAGCGGATTACGAGTTGTTACTCCGTATATTTAAGGCACATGAATTTAAATCGTTGTATTTAGATAAATTAATGGTGAAAATGAGACTAGGCGGAGCAACAAATAAAAATCTGATGAATATTTTATTGCAAATAAGGAAGTCTTGAAGGCGTGGAAGAAGCATGGATTAAAGGCTCCAATGCTGCTAATGCCACTCAGGATCATAAAACGATTAATGCAATATGTGTAATTGTTCTATAAAGACACATTGTGTTTAGTTTGTATTTATATATAATTTGAAGCACGAGTAAGCAGTTGTTAGCTAAAATAATCAGTTTATAAAATTTGTTCACAATTAATACTGGTGGTTTATCTCGGCTCTATGGAGATTTTCACTAAAAATTTTAGAGAAAGCTACTTATATTTAATTTTAATAGTACACTGATTTTGGACTTGGGAAATACGACAGCGGGGTTCAGCCAAATATATTGTGAATAACTTAAAGAGAAATTTTTCCTATAACCTATTACTTACTGTAAGTAACCTCTTATTTCCATTAATAAGTTTTACATACCTTTCTAGGGCTTTAGGGCCTGATGGTTTGGGTAAAGTGCAATTTGTAATTACTCTTGCCCAATATTTTGTATTACTATCTGCGTTTGGAATACCACTATATGGTTTCAGAGAAGTAGCTAGATTGAAGCATGATAGCGAGAAGCTTAGCAAACTCTTTAGCGAGCTATTAATAATAAATTTTCTGTTTTCTCTGCTATTGCTTGCTCTTTATGCACTTACAGTTTTATCGATAGGTTGGTTTCATAAGGATCGTCAACTTTATACCGTTGCTGGATTGTTTATTTTAACAAGCTTTACAACAATAGACTGGCTTTTTACAGGATTAGAGGAATTTAAATACATCGCCGTGAGGTCTATTGTGGTAAAATTACTTTCCATAACTGCCTTGTTTACACTCGTTAAAGGCCCTGAAGATCTTATATTTTTTCTGCTAATATCGGTCTTTTCAGTTCTTGTAAATAATATTTGGAATCTATATCAAGCCTCGGGGTTGATAACTTTCCAGGTAAGAAGTATTAAATTGATAAAGCATCTGCCAGTTCTTTTCATTTTTTTTACAACCAGTTTGTCAACTAGTATCTATACCCTTCTAGATACTTTATTATTAGGACTAATTTCAAATAATACAGCGGTTGGCTATTATACAGCAGCAATTAAGCTGAACAAAATTGCGTTACCTTTGATTGTTTCACTAGGGATTGTGTTAACGCCAAAAATTACACAAAGCATTGAAAATAAAGGTCAATTTTCGGAGTTTCAGGGGTACTTTAACACTTGTTTTTCATTCATCAATTTAATTGGAATTCCTATTTTTATTGGTATAGCTATATTTTCGAAAGAATTGTTGATTGTTTATGCCGGAGAAGAATTTATCGCCGCTGCAGATGCCATGCGCATAATGTCCCCGTTGATCCTCTTTTTAAGCTTCGGGCATATACTGGGGCTGCAATTGTTAATACCTAGCGGAAATGAGAAGTTATATCTTATTGCAACGGTTGCAGGCTTAACTACGAGTTTAAGTCTAAATTTAGCTTTAATTCCATTACTCGATGAGAAGGGTGCCGCTATAGCTACGTTATTGGCTGAAGTAGTAGTAACATATGTGTGTTATTTTTATGTAAAGAGAAAATTTCAGTTAGTGTTTAACTGGAGGTTAGTTATAAAAGCAGTGTTATCTTGTGTGCTATTTTGGCCCGTTTCAATTTTATCTAAGTTTCTCGATGCAAATATTATTCTATCTTTAATTATGCAAATCTCTATATGTGTCATCACCTATTTGTTAATCCAGGGACTTGTTTTTAAGGAGAAATTAATTGGCGAGGCTTTTCGATATTTAAAGTCGTTCACAGCTTATGCTTAACGAGGATAAAAGTATTTCCGTTGCAATGGCAACATTTAATGGCGCTGATTACGTATATGAGCAAATAAACTCAATCTTGATACAAGATACAAAGCCGATTGAAATCATTATTGTCGACGATGCGTCCTCTGATGATACACTAAGTGTTCTGCACAATCTCGCCTTAGAGCATTCCATAATAAAGATTTATATTAACGAAAAAAACTTGGGGTATGTTGCTGCATTCAAAAAAGCGATATCAAAATGTAAAGGTAAATATATAGCACTGAGTGATCAGGATGACATCTGGGAAGAGAATAAACTAAGTTTAACTCTAAATTATTTAAGAGAAATTGACAGTAATGACATTCCATGTATGGTATACAGTGATCTATCAATGATGGATAGTTTTGGCCGCAAACTACGTCCCTCGTTTTGGCGATATTACAATTTGATGCCTCATAAATGTAGGTTATACAGTCTCTTTTTTGGGAATGTGATAACTGGTTGCACAACTTTATTTAATAGGCCCATGGCGAAAGAGCTATTAATTATGCCAGAAAATATCAAGATGCATGACCATTGGATGGGATTAATAGCTTATGGATTTGGTAATGCAAAGGCATTGAAAGCCTCATTAGTACGGTACCGTTGTCACGAAAGTAGCGTAACTGTGAAAAAAATGCCAAATTTATTAATACGAATTTTAGGTTTGTTTAAAGAATTACGACAGGAGGGTTGTTATCTTCAAAGTCACATTTTACAGGCTGAAATATTTTATCAGACATATGGAAGCAAGTTGTCTACATCTAAGAAGAAAGAGGTACAGCAATTTATGCAATTAAGAGCCTTTAACAATTTATTGAGACTAACACATTTAAAGCTTGATAGGTGCTGTCAAGCTCTTAGGCTTGATTCATCAGTATAACTTCTTAATGTAAGTTGAGCATAATAGCGTCAATTTGGATGACATTTAGGTCAATAGGAAATAAGTGGCCCAATACGATTGGATATGATGGTCGAAATAAATCAGGTAATTGCGGTAATTGTGCTCTATAACACGCTCGGTGATGACTCGATTACGCTTAAGTCCTTGGCGAAATGTCTGGCCAGTAAAAATTTAACGCTCGATATAGTAGTATATGATAATCGAGCTTCACCGAGCGGAGCAAATGGCAAAGTAAACATAAGTGAGTTGAATATTCATTATTACTATGATTCGTCAAATTCTGGGCTAAGCAAAGCTTATAATTTGGCATCTCGTATTGGAATTGAATTACAAAAAGAATGGATATTATTGTTAGATGAAGACACTCATTTGCCAGTTGACAGTCTAGAAAAATATCTCAAAGCCTTAAATCATCACAGTCAATTCAAGCTATTTGCACCTGTTTTAAAACAATCAGATAATCTTATTCTATCTCCCTGTAGATATTTTTTTAAACGAGGATTTCCACTTCGAATTATCACTTTCGGCGAACATATCTTTATTAATAAGACTGTTTTGAATAGTGGTTTGTTAATTAATTTATCGTCGTATTTGAATTGTGGCGGCTATAATGAATTGATTGAACTGGATTTTAGCGATGTTGATTTCATAGAAAGATTTAAGAAGTCGCACTCCGCATTCTTTGTAATTGACTTAATTTTTACTCACAACTTTTCGAATAAACAAACAGATGCCTTTGTTCTTAATAGCCGTTTCGAAAAATTTTGTTATGGGGCGGCAAATAGCTATAAAAAAAATATATTTGATCAACTACAATACCTAATTGTTGTTTTTATAAGAGCCAGTATGCTTTTCTTCCGGACTAAGAACATTATATTTTATAAAACCTTTATAAAGAATTATCTTCGCACCTAATGATTTCAGTTTGCATTGCAACTTTCAATGGCGAAAAATTTCTAAAGCAGCAGGTTGAGTCAATACTGCCTCAATTGGGGGCAAATGATGAAGTGATAATTTCTGATGACTCATCAACAGATAGTACCGTTCGAATTTTAAAAAACTTTAATGATAGAAGGCTTTGCATTTTTGAAGGCCAAAATTTTCGAAGCCCTATTTTCAATTTTGAATTTGCCATAAAGAAGGCCAAAGGGGATTTTGTTTTTTTATCTGATCAAGATGATATCTGGCATTCAGATAAAGTTGAGCGTATGGTGGCGGCGTTAAAAAATCATTCAATGGTTGTGAGTGACTGCAAAGTTATAGGTGACGATAATAAAATTATTTTTAAATCTTTTTATGCTAGCAGGAAATCCGGAAAGGGGCTATTAAAGAATTTATATAAAAATACTTACCTGGGTTGTTGTATGGCATTCAGAAGAGAAATTTTAATTATGGCTTTACCTTTTCCAAAGTATATTCCCATGCATGATATGTGGCTTGGCTTTGTGTGTGAGTTATTTTATAGTTCTGTCTTCATTAAGGATAGACTTACATATTACAGAAAGCATAATGATAATAATACGTCCAGTTCATTAAATGTCCGTAATAAAAAGTTATCAGCTAAGCTATTATTCAGGATAAATCTCGTAAGGTATTTACCTAATCTACTCTTCAGAGGTTTTCGAGTAATGCTGCAATTGAAATTTTTTAATACTTAAACTATAAAAACTCTTGTTCTCTCGCATAAACATCGTCCCACGCTGGATCATCTTTTCGCTCGACTTAGCCTGCTGTGTCTTGTCGCTGTCATTCGCATATTTTATTCGCTTTAACTTTAATATTGGTTTTATAAACCTTCCAGAGTTAAGCAGAAATCTTTTGTTGTTTGCTATAATTAACTCTGTAGTTTTTTTCAATATTAAAACCTATGCAGGTATAATAAGATACACCAGTGCTCAAGATTCATTCAGAATCTTATACTCCATCATAATCACCAACGGCCTTTTTTTTATCACTAACCTGATTTTAATTTCGTTTGAAAAGGAGTCGTTAATTTCAAACGTGGTTCTTATTATTAATGGCTTGAGTAGTTTTTTATTGCTGATCACTTATAGAGTGGTCGTGAAATACTTTTTTTTATACATAAAAAATTTAAAAATTGATAAGAGGCAAGTTATAATTTACGGCGCTGGAGATGTTGGTATAGCTGCTAAACGAACGCTAGATCACGACCCTAAAGTGAATATGAATCTAGTGGCTTTTATTGATGACGATGACAGGAAAGCTGGAAAGGCGATTGATAGTATCAAAATATTCAGTGTTAGGGATATCGGATTATTGGTAAGTGAACAGAAAATAGATGATCTGCTTATTGCTACAGAGAACCTGCCCCCAGAGCGGAAAAATAAAATTGTTGATTTTTGTTTAGAGCACGATATTAAAGTACTCACAATTCCTCCAGTACAGAGTTGGATCAATGGACAAATAAACTCCACCCAAATTCAGAACATTAAAATTGAAGATTTATTAGAAAGAGAGCCGATAATAATTCATAATGATGATATTTCTCAGCAATTAAAGGGTAAACGTGTTTTGATAACTGGTGCTGCGGGTTCCATAGGGAGCGAGATAGTACGACAGGTCGCCAAGTTCTACCCCCAAATGATCATACTAAATGATCAATCAGAAAGCCCTTTACATGAACTTCAGTTAGAGCTTCAAGACAAAAAAATTGATAATAATTTTCATTCTTTTATTGGCGACGTAAGGGATCAAACTAGGATGGAAGTACTATTTCAAACCTTTAAGCCTCATTATGTTTATCATGCAGCGGCTTACAAGCATGTTCCGTTGATGGAGCATAACCCGGGAGAAGCAGTAAGAACAAATGTGATGGGTACAAAAATAATTGCAGACTTATCAGTTAAGTATGGTGTGCAAAAGTTTGTGATGATTTCTACAGACAAAGCGGTGAATCCCACTAACGTAATGGGTGCATCCAAAAGAATTGCTGAGATATATGTTCAGTCTTTATTTAATTCGTTGCTAACTATTGAATCTTCAACTTCTTCCGAAGCTTATATCTCTGATAATAACAATGCGAAACATACAAAATTCATAACTACCAGATTTGGAAACGTTTTAGGTTCTAATGGATCAGTAATTCCAAGGTTCAAGGCTCAAATTCAAAAGGGAGGTCCAATAACGGTTACCCATCCGGAGATTACACGTTATTTCATGACCATCCCCGAAGCTTGTAGATTAGTATTAGAAGCTGGGTCAATGGGTAAGGGCGGTGAGATATACATCTTCGATATGGGGCAGTCAGTTAAAATTGTAGAGTTAGCTAAAAAAATGATTCGCCTTTCTGGATTAGTTCCCAATCAAGACATTGCTATAGAATTTAGTGGATTAAGGCCCGGAGAAAAATTATATGAGGAATTACTGAACGATTTGGAAAACACCGTCCCCACACATCATAATAAAATAATGGTTGCCAAGGTTAGGGAGTACGATTTTAAATTAGTCCAAAATAGTATAAATGAATTAATTCAATTGAGCTGCGTTTATAAAGATTGGCAAGTAGTAATAAAAATGAAACAGATTGTTCCAGAGTTTAAAAGCAATAATTCCATTTACGAAGAATTGGATAACTCATCTCCTTCTACAATGGATAACATCTGATATATATGATCTATCCTTTTTAAAGCAAGTATATTTGCAGGATTTAAAATTGAGTATGAAACAGATATTTACCTTATTGATTGGGTTATTTATATACGCGAGTCAAGCCTATTCGCAGGGAGGAATTCAGCCATATTCCTACATGCAATATCAAAAAATATATAAAGTATTATACAATCCGTTAACTAGGCTTCATACATCAATAAAGCCAATATTCCCAGATGACATCGATTCGTATGAAGCCTTAGATTCAGTTGCGAATATTTTTATTGATACAACTAAAAAATCATGGGTGTATCGAAAATTATTCAATGAACATTTATTGCAAATAGAAAAAGAAGATTTTAATGTGTACATAGATATACTACCTGATTTTCAAATCGGTAAGGACAGATCAAACAATCGAACAACCTGGCTCCACTCTCGCGGATATCAAGTTGGAGGAAACATTGGAAAAAAATTTAGTTTTTATACTAGCGGTTATGAAAATCAAGGCGTATTTCCGATGTATTTAAACGAGTTTATTAATAAGAACGGTATTATTCCTGGATTAGTAAATGATAAATTTGGTGCAGAGAGAAATGTAAAAGACTGGGCTTATGCTACGGCACTTCTTAATTATACAGCTAATAAACATTTTTCCTTTACGCTTGGTCAAGATAAAAATTTTATAGGTGATGGATATCGTTCAATGATATTAAGTGATGTTGCGACTAATTATCCATTTTTTAAGATTGCATCAACCCTAGGTAATGTTAAGTATCTTAATATCTGGGCTCAATTTCAAGATCTGCGTTCTACTCCAACATCCTATGAAAACGGGAATCGAAAAAAATGGGGCGTTTTCCATTATTTAGATTGGAATGTCAATAATAGATTATCATTAGGTTTTTTCGATGCGATTATCTGGCAAAATTCCGATAGTACAGGTAAACGGGGTTTTGACGTAAGTTACATTAATCCATTAATTTTTTTACGAACTGTAGAAGGCCTTAATGGATCGCCTGATAATGCCCTGATAGGCTTTACGGGTAAATATAAATTATTAAAAAAGCTTAATATTTATGGTCAGTTTCTCTTAGACGAATTTACCGCAAAAGAAC
>Ga0326733_1000424_pt1 | contig 12193 bp, 15 predicted proteins | sample 14_GP2_308_FD_207946 | JGI IMG/M metagenome (GOLD analysis project Ga0326733, IMG submission 207946) | Glacier ice microbial communities from Ngari, Tibet, China - 14_GP2_30.8 | ecosystem: Environmental > Aquatic > Freshwater > Ice > Glacier | place: China: Ngari, Tibet | collected 2018-07-17 | reverse complement strand
CTGTAACTATAATGATAATAGCCGCCGCCATTGGCGCAGCTGCCCATCGAAATCACATATTTCGGCTCGGACATCTGGTCGTAAACCTTGCGCAGCGCAGGTGCCATCTTGTTGCACAGCGTGCCAGCCACGATCATCACGTCCGACTGGCGCGGGCTTGCGCGCGGCGCGATACCGAATCGTTCGAAATCGTAGCGCGGCATATAGCCGTGGATCATCTCAACCGCACAGCAAGCGAGACCGAATGTCATCGGCCAAAGCGACCCCGTCCGTGCCCAGTTGAACAGGTCTTCGGTCGACGAAACGACAAAACCCTTGTCGCTAACTTCGCTATCGATATCTTTGAAAAACCCCGGGTCCGGTGCGGTCGGCGTCTGTGTGATTACTCCCATTCGAGTGCCCCCACTTTCCAAGCATAGATGAAGCCGATCACCAGTTCGAACAGGAAAAGCATCATCGTGCCCCAGCCAACCCAACCGGTTTCGCCGAGGCTTACCGCCCACGGAAAAAGGAACGCAGCCTCGAGATCGAAGATGATGAACAGGATGGCGACCAAGTAAAAACGGACGTCGAACTGGCTCCGCGAATCTTCGAACGCAGGAAAGCCGCATTCATACTCGGTGAGCTTTGCCTCGGTTGGCTTATGCGATCCGGTTAGCCGCGAAATACCCATTGGCAAAAACACAAACAGCGACGACAACCCGAGCGCTACGCCAAGGAACAATAATATCGGCAGATATTGCGATAAATCAGTCACAAACAGACTCGCTTCGACCCCAGAATTATGTCGGGCTTTTAGGGGGAGTATTGCAGTGCCGCAAGTGCCGCACAGCGCTTTTCACCGCCATTTTACGCTTTATTTGAGCGCACCCGCCAACAGTTTATGCAACTTGCTGTGCAAGATGTCATTTGCCGCCAAAACCTGCGTGTCAGCAATGTGCGGACTGCGCCCTCGATAATCGGTTACAAAGCCACCGGCTTCGCGCACGATAAGGCAGCCAGCGGCGGTATCCCAAGGGGCCAATCCGCTTTCCCAGAAACCGTCGTAGCGTCCGGCTGCAAGCCATGCGAGGTCGAGACTGGCCGCACCAAATCGACGAATGCCAGCGACTTCAGGGCCGATGGCGCCAAAAATCTTGCCCCATTCGTCGAAATCGCCGTGGCCTTTGTACGGCGTACCCGTGGCGATCAGCGCCTCGTTAAGCTGACGTCGCGCCGAAACGCGAAGTCGCTTGTGGCCGAGATAAGCGCCCTTGCCGCGCTCAGCCCAGAAGCTCTCGTCGGTGATCGGGTTATAAACGATCCCGGCAAAAATATCGCCCCAACCCGAACCGTCGGGCTTCGGGTCCTGAACAGCAATCGAAATCGCAAAGTGGGGAATCCCATGCAAGAAATTGGTCGTGCCATCAAGCGGATCGACGATAAAACGCGGTTTACCCGGCGTTCCTTCAATCTCACCGGTTTCTTCCATCAAGAAACCCCAATCGGGCCGCGCATTTTCAAGCTCGTGGAAAATCGTGTCTTCGGACTTCTGATCAGCCTTCGAAACAAAATCCGCTGGACCCTTTTGCGAAACCTGCAAATGCTCGATTTCGCCAAAATCGCGGCGCAGCTTGCCACCCGCCTTGCGCGCGGCTTTCTCCATAACGGTCAACAGGCCGGTTAATGCTGGCATCAGTCGGCCTTCTTCACATATTCCCTGGCATAGACGTCGACCACAATCCGAGTGCCAGCGCCAATGAACGGCGGCACCATAACCCGGACACCATTGTCGAGGATTGCCGGTTTGTAGCTCGACGACGCGGTCTGGCCTTTGACAACCGCGTCGGCCTCGACGATCATCGCTTCGATCTGGTCAGGCAAGGCGACAGACAGAGCCTCGTCGTCATACATTTCCATAACGACATCCATGCCGTCCTGAAGGAATGCCGCCGCATCGCCAAGCAAGTCGCTCGGCAATGTCACCTGATCGTAAGTATCCTTGTCCATGAAAACGAGATTTTCACCCTCGGCATACAGGAACTGAAAATCCTTCTGGTCGAGGCGAACCTTCTCAACGCTTTCGGCAGACCGGAAACGAATGTTATTTTTGCGGCCATCGCGCAGGTTCTTGAGTTCCACCTGCATATACGCGCCGCCCTTGCCAGGCTGGGTATGCGCGGTTTTCACGACTTTCCACAGCCCGGTTTCATATTCAAGGATATTACCCGGCTTGATTTCAACCGCGTTGATTTTCATGGAGGTCACTCGCTAACAAATGGAAAGAGCAAGCACGGCAAAGCGCGCTGTGTTGCGCGGCCTTTAGCGGTGGCAGCCCGATTAGGCAAGCAGGGCGTTGAATGCCTTTACGGCTTCTGCTGGGCCTTGTGGATGTTTCCAGACCGCGCTGCTCACCGCGATGAAATCTGCCCCGGCGTCGATGATCGGTTTGGCGTTTTCAGGAGTGATGCCACCAATCGCGACGCACGGAATTTCCATGACCCGCGCCCATTTCTCGACGGTGTCGAGTTCGGCAACATGCTCGACGTCTTTGGTCGTGGTTTGATGGAATGCACCAAAGGCAACATAGTCCGCGCCAGCCTCTGCCGCCTCCATCGCCAGATGACGGCTGTTATGGCAGGTGACACCAATCTGGAACGCCTTGCCCAATTGTACCCGGGCATCAGCGACGTCGCCGTCGCCCTGCCCCAAATGAACGCCGTCAGCGTTCAATCGCTTTGCCAGCGCGACGCTGTCGTTGACGATAAACGCGACGTCATGCTTTGCACAGATTGCCTGTAGTGGCTCAGCCAAGGCAGCGGCCTCGTGCTGGTCCACGTCTTTCACACGGAACTGGAACGCAGCAACCGGCCCGGCAGTCAACGCTGCCTCAAGACGGGCAGGAAAATCGCCGCCGACATAGAGCGGCGAAATCAGATAAAGTTGGCAAGGTGGTGTAATCATGTCCGCGCCTTAGCGACAAGCCCCGGTTTCTGGAATAGCGTTCATCACTTGGTCAGCGATGACAAGGCAAGAGCGCGAAATGATGTTTAGAACTTTAGGCTGCGCAGTTCTCCTGATGGGCGGCTCCGCCTGCGCCACCATTCCGCCAGTCAAATCGGACGGCATTGACGTGGCGTTCGGACAGACGGCCTATGTCGATGGCCCGAAGATACGCCCGATCAAGCTAATTGAAGACAGCCGCTGCCCGATGAATGCACGTTGTGTATGGGCTGGCCGAGTCCGCATATCGGTTGGCTTCGTGAAATCAGACGGCGAACGCGAGGTTGAGCTGACACTGGGCGAGCCGGTATCGGTTGCCGATGGCCAGCTAACTTTGACCGCAGTCACTCCGTCAATAATGGCGGGCGAAGGTCGCGCGCTTGCCCCAAGCGACTACCGCTTCAGCTTCCAGTTTGCCGGTGGGCTGTGATAAACCTCGCCCGGCAAAATGTCCGCCGCTCTCCAAATCAAATTCAGCTAGCTGACGCCTGGTAGATATCGTCAATCGCTTCACCCAGTGATTGATCGAACTCGTCGTCGCTCATCTGGTGGCGCAAGTCTTGCAGCAGCGCGCGAGAGAAGCTGGCGATCATCCCCTTGTTCTTAGCCAACTCCACGCATGCTTCAGGGCGAGCAAAACCACCCGACAATGCCACAACGCGCAGCACACGGGGGTGATTGACCAAAGGTGCATAGAGATCGGCTTCGGCGGGGATCGATAGTTTCAGCATTACCTTTTTGTCCGCTGGCAAAGCGTCGAGCGCCTTGAGAAGTTCGTTGAGCAGGATAGCATCGCACTGCGCCCGCTCCGCGCTCTTGATGTTTATTTCAGGCTCGATCATCGGCATCAAACCGTGGCTTATAATCTGGTTCGCAACTTCGAACTGTTGCTCCACGATCGCGGCAATGCCGGTTTTGGATGCCAAATTGATAACCGAACGCTTTTTGGTGCCGAATATGCCTTTTGTCTTGGCTCGGACGAGCAAAGCGTCGAGATCTGGCATCGGTTTCATCATCTGAACACCGTCGGCTTCGTCTTCCAAGCCTTTGTCGACTTTCAGGAATGGCACTACACCGCGTTCCCACAAAGCAGTCGGAACCGGTTTGCCGTCAGCTTCGCCGTCCATCGTGCGTTCGAACAATATTGCGCCGATGACTTTGTCGCCATTGAAGCAGGGCGAGGTAATGATGCGTGAACGCATGTCATGAATGAGAGCGAACATCTCGTCGTCGTTCGAAAACGCACCTTCCTCGATCCCGTAACCCTTCAGCGCCTTTGGCGTCGACCCGCCGCTTTGATCGAGTGCTGCAATAAAACCTTGCCCGTTTGCGATTTGCTGCATCATTTTCGGGTCACTCATTCGTCAGTCCTTCTTTTTGAGAGGCATACGTATGCACAGTTTGGTTAAAAGAAAGCCCAGCAACCAAGCCGCTCGGCCGAAATCATTTGGGGATCTGCAACGCCTCCACACCAGGAAGCAGCTTGCCTTCCATCCATTCGAGGAAAGCGCCGCCAGCTGTCGATATGAATGTAAAGTCCCCGGTCACTCCAGCGTGCGCCAGCGCCGCAACGGTATCGCCACCACCAGCGACCGAAATCAACGACCCCTCTTTGGTAAGCGCTGCTGCGGTTCTGGCGAGTGCTACCGTTGCTGAGTCAAATGGCGGTATTTCAAATGCACCCATCGGGCCGTTCCAGACTAATGTCCGGCAGTTTTTCAATACATCGGCCAGCGCCTCAACGGCAGCCGGGCCGATATCGAGGATCATTTCATCCGCTGCAACCTCATGCACGTTCACCGTTCGAACTGGCGGATTTGCGCGGAATTCGAGTGACGTCACGACGTCATATGGCAGGTGGACGGTGCAGCCTGCTTTTTCCGCCGCTTCTAATATCGCGTTCGCAGTATCGGCTAGGTCGTGTTCGCATAACGACTTGCCGACATCGACACCGCGCGCTGCCAGGAACGTATTGGCCATTCCGCCACCGATGATCAGATGGTCAACCTTCGTCACCAGATGGGTCAGCACGTCAAGTTTGGATGACACCTTCGCGCCACCGACAACAGCCGCGACGGGATGTTCCGGTGTGCCCAAAGCTGCTTCCAACGCTTTCAACTCGGCTTCCATCGAGCGCCCCGCGAAGGCAGGCAAAATATGCGCCAGCCCTTCGGTGCTCATATGGGCGCGATGAGCGGCCGAAAACGCGTCGTTGACATAGAAATCGCCATTTGCAGCCACGGCCTTTGCAAGCTCGGGGTCATTCGACTCCTCACCCGGCCAAAAACGGGTGTTTTCCAGCAGCGCAATATCGCCATTGCCCAAAATCCCGACTGACTGTGCGACTACCTCGCCAGTAATCTCGGGCACAAACATGATTTCGCGGCCCAGAACTTTTTCAAGCGCATCAAGCACCATCGAGACCGACATTTCGCTATGCTTGGCACCCTTTGGCCGCCCGAAATGCGCCAAAAGCAACACTTTCGCGCCTTTATCGGCCAGTTCAAGTACCGTCGGCAACAACGCCCGCAAACGCGTGTCATCGGTGACCCGCCCCTCGGCCATCGGGACATTCAGATCGACGCGCACTAATGCGCGTTTACCCTCAATATCGCCAAGATCGTCGAGCGTACGAAATACCATGATTACAGCAACTTCCCGATGACACCTGCGGTATCGACCATTCTGTTCGAGAAGCCCCACTCATTATCATACCAGCTCAATACACGGACCAGTTTTCCGTCGAGCACCGTTGTTTCCAGACTGTCGATCGTCGAACTCGCCGGATTGTGGTTGTAATCAATTGAGACCAGTGGCTCATCTGAATAAGCGAGCACGCCTTTATAGGTACCTTCCGACGCTGCTTTCAGCAACGCGTTGACTTCCTCAACGCTGGTATCGCGCTTTGGCGTAAAGGTTAGATCGACAATGCTGACGTTCGGGGTTGGAACGCGGATTGCAGAACCGTCGAGCTTACCCCTTAATTCGGGCATCACTTCGCCAACCGCACGGGCCGCGCCAGTGGTTGTCGGGATCATCGACATCGCGGCAGCGCGTGAACGGCGCATGTCTTCGTGGATCTGGTCGAGGATTTTCTGGTCGTTCGTGTAACTGTGAATCGTCGTCATCAGCCCGCGTTCGATCCCAATTTCATCGTTCATTACCTTGGCAAGCGGCGCGAGGCAGTTTGTCGTGCAGCTGGCGTTCGAAACGATCAGATCGTCTGACGTCAAGACGCCGTGATTGACTCCGAATACCACGGTTTTGTCTACGTTTTTGCCCGGTGCTGAGATTAATACGCGCTTAGCTCCGGCGGCCAGATGCTTTTCGGCACTCGCGCGGTCGGTGAAGAAACCCGTGCACTCCAGCGCAATATCGATACCGTTTGCGGCGTGGGGAAGGTTCGCTGGATCGCGCTCGGCAGTCACGTGGATCCGCTTGCCATTAACAATGATGTCGTTGCCATCGGCCTCGACTGTGCCGGGGAATGCGCCGTGAACGCTATCGCGCTTGAACAGCAGCGCATTCGCCTTGGCCGGTGCCAGATCGTTGATCGCAACCAGCTCGAGGTCATGATCGTCGCGCTCCAATATGGCGCGCGCGACCAAGCGGCCGATGCGACCAAATCCGTTAATTGCTACTTTAACAGTCATGAGGAACTCCTTGAAGTATCAGCCAAGTGCGGCAAGAATTTGGGGGACAATCTTGTCAGCGCTAAAGCCGAAGTGCTCCATCAGCACTTTGCCGGGGGCTGACGCCCCAAAGCTGTCGATGCCTATGTTGAGGCCGTTATCACCGGTGATGTCCGACCAACCGAATGTTGTTCCGGCCTCGATGGAAACGCGCAGTGTTCCGTCGTTTGGAAGGACATCGGCGCGGTAGCTGGCATCCTGTGCTTTGAAGCGCGAAACGCTAGGCATGGATACGACATCGGCGCCAATGCCTTGACTTTCCAGCTGAGCCGCAACTTCGGTCGCCAGCGATACTTCAGAGCCGGTGGCAATTAATAGAACTTTGCGTGCTGCTTCCGCTGAAACAAGCCGGTAAGCGCCCTTGTCCGATAGATTCACATCGACCGACGTGCGTAGCATCGCCAAATCCTGCCGCGACAGCGCCAACACCGAAGGACCGTCCTTACGCGACAATGCCAGCTGCCAGCATTCCGCGACCTCTACCGCGTCGCAAGGGCGGAAAACCTCAAGGTTGGGAATCATTCGCAAACTTTGCAGATGTTCGATAGGTTGGTGAGTAGGGCCATCCTCACCCTGTCCGATGCTGTCATGCGTTAAAACGTAGACTACCCGAGCGCTCTGCAGCGCTGATAATCGTATGGCGGGACGAGCATAGTCAGAAAAGATCAGGAACGTACCGCCAAACGGGATGATGCCACCGTGAAGCGCCATGCCATTCATCGCCGCCGCCATACCGAACTCACGAATACCGTAATAGACATACCGTCCAGAATAATCATTTTTATTCAATGTATTGGTAGCTGTAGTTTTGGTATTGTTGGAGCCAGTTAAATCAGCCGACCCACCGATCAGTTCCGGAAATGCCTCGGTTAACGGCCCTAGCGCCATCTCCGATGACTTGCGCGTTGCCGCCTTTGGCATATCGACCATCAGTTCGGCCATATAGCCAGCCATTGCCGCTGCGGGGTCAATATCACCCTTTATGCGGCGTTCAAATTCATTTTTATTCGAATGAGTTGAAAGCGTTTCTTTCCATTTTGCATGAATGTGAGCGCCGCTCTGCGTTTGAGCCAGCCACGCGCCGCGAACATCATCCGGAATTTCAAAGGGTGCGTCGTCCCATCCCAGTTCTGCGCGCGTCGCAGCTACTTCCTCATCGCCGAGCGGTGAGCCGTGAACCTTTGAGCTACCCTGCTTGTTCGGCGAGCCATATCCGATGATTGTATGGCAAGCGATCAATGATGGCCGACTATCAGCCACAGCTTCAGTCATTGCCTTGCGAATATCGGCGAAATCATGCCCGTCACAGCTAACGACGTGCCATCCGGTCGCGCGGTAACGCGCCAATATATCCTCGCTTGACGACAGATCGACCGCACCGTCGATGGTTATGCGGTTATCGTCCCACAGCACATTCAGCCGCCCAAGCTGCAAATGCCCCGCCAGACCAATTGCCTCATGGTTGATGCCTTCCATCAGGCAACCGTCACCTGCGATAACCCAGGTTTTGTGGTCAACAAGATCGTCGCCAAACACCGCGTTCAGGTGGCGTTCTGCGATAGCCATGCCAACCGCAGTCGCAACTCCCTGCCCCAACGGCCCCGTAGTTGTTTCAACGCCTTCGAGCTTGAAATTCTCGGGATGCCCCGCGCAGGGACTACTTAACTGGCGGAAGTTGCGGATGTCGTCCATCGTTGGGCGCACATAGCCAGTCAGGTGAAGCGTGGCATAAGCCAGCATTGAGCCATGACCCGCCGAAAGCACAAACCGGTCACGGTCTGGCCATTTCGGGTCGGTAGGGTCGAACTTCAGGAAATCGGTGTACAACACGGTCGCGACGTCGGCCATTCCCATCGGCATCCCGGGATGGCCGCTATTGGCGGCCTGGACAGCGTCCATGGCAAGCGCCCTGATCGCATTAGCCATCTGCCGTTCGCTGACTGTCATTTTTCAGTTCCCAAGATTGCCCGACCAAAGGTCTACGGCGGACGCCGCAGACGGGGCCGGTAACCACGCGAGTCGCCGGTGCGCACCCTTTGCTGGCATGGACAGCTATCGTCAAGTGACGGGTGGCGATTTTCGCGCAAAAGCGTTGCATAGGCGTGACATCTGCAACATTTGCAGTATCCTGAAATTCTGCTATCAATTCTGACGTCACGGGGACAAGTCATGGCGCAGCAACAACTAATTATTGCAATAGGTCGAATCGAACGCGCATTGTCGCGGATCGAGCAAGCGCCTCTCCCGGCGGACAGCATGGGTAATGACGACCAGTTATTTGCAAAACACGAGAAGCTAAAATCCGAAACGAAGGCCGCGATTGCCGACCTCGACCAGCTTATTTCCGGACTGGCACAATAATGGCCGATGTCCGTCTTTCAATTGCCAAACGCGAATACATCGTCACCTGCAAGGACGGCGAAGAGGCGCGGCTTCACACATTGGGCGCCATGGTCGATGACATGGCCCGGGAGGCAGGCGGTCCCGCTGGGGGATTGAACGAAAGCCGGTCGCTGCTTTTTTCCGCGCTGTTGCTGGCCGACAAGCTACACGACGCCAAAACCGATCCCGTTTCAACGGCAACGACACACGATGGCAGTGACCCCGAAGTGAGCATTGCAGCCAAAACGCTCGAAAAACTTGCCGAAAGGTTGGAAGCGCTTGCCGAGAGGCTTGAGCAATAGGTTCTTAGCGCCTATATAGGCTTTGGCGGGACTGCCCGGCACGAACTGATGAGAACATCCCTGAGGCGATTATTTATCTAAGGGAGCTGTCCCTGTTCGGACCCTGGTCCGGGCTAAACGGCGCCCACCTGACGTTTTGGCGTCAGAGGATATTCCGGGAAACGACCCATGGTGGTTCCGCTAACTTTTAAAGGCCGCAGAAGGACATGGAGACTGATAAAGCGACCATGCGCCGCCAATATCGGCAAATGCGCGATGAATTTGTTGCGGCTTTAAGTCCGCAGGACCGCTCGGTTTCTTTTTCAAAAGCCCCCTCGCCGCTTGCTCAATTTTTTCAGCCCGGCAAAATTGTTTCCGGGTATATCGCCAAAGATAGCGAGGCCGATCCATCGGCGTTGCTATTGGCTGCACATGATCGTGGTTGCGTAACCGCTCTCCCATTCGTAACCAGCCGTGCTTCGCCTATGCAATTTTTGCGCTGGTCACCCGGCGATCCACTAGAAGCAGGACCCTTTGGGCTGATGCAACCCCGTGCCACGGCTGATGTTGTCGTCCCTGACGTGGTCCTCGTGCCACTTGTAGTGTTCGACAGCCGTTTGATGCGGCTTGGTCAGGGCGCTGGTCATTACGACCGCGCGCTCAGCGTGTTAGAAAACGCAAGTGCCATTGGCATAGCCTGGTCCGTTCAACACGCGCCAGCTATCGACGCCGACCCGTGGGATGTACCGATGGACTCCATACTCACGGAAAAATCATGGATGACATTATGAATGAGCGAAGCCAAAAACCCAGCTGGCGGAAACCCGCTGGCATACTCGCAATACTGTTGCTGATTACCGTTTGGGTGTTTCTTATTGTCAGCTTGTCAGCGTATATCGGACAAGCCCACATCTTGGCGCAAGCGTTTGTCTACCTCGTAGCCGGTGTCGTCTGGATAGCGCCGCTAAGGCCACTGATGATCTGGATGGAAACCGGCTCGTTCAAGGCACCCTCCGGAGAATAATCCAACGAAGAGTGGCGCGAGTGACGGGACTTGAACCCGCGACCTCCGGCGTGACAGGCCGGCGCTCTAACCAACTGAGCTACACCCGCTTACTGCGGTGGAGGCGCGTTAGAAGCGACGACAGATTCTGTCAACTGCGACTTCGTATAAGTGACAGATTTCGCAGAATTGCGATCCTAACAGTCAAAAATGCAAACCTTAGCAAAGCGCTGCGATTTTACATTTTTTGACATTTTAAAATCAATTTTTTTCACTGTTTTTCAATGGCTTATTCTGGTTAATACTGGGTCTCACGATTAACGGTTTCTTGACCTTATTGCTTCATAACGTCGACCATGATGACCAGATCAGAAACTCAACTCCGGTTGGGCCGAACCCATGTTGCGCTCAAAATTTCAAGCATTGCTGTTTGCGCAATGCTCGTATTTGCAACTTCACAGCCCGCCTTTGCCGCAGGCACAATCGCAGGCACCGATATTCAGAATATCGCAGAGGCGACGTATGACGGGCCATCCGGGCCGGTTACCGTCCAGTCCAACACCGTAACAATCAAGGTCGATGAACTGCTCAACGTAACTGTTGCTTCAACCGACGGAGGCGACGTTTCCACTTCACCGGGTTTTGTCGGAAATGTTCAGAAATACCGGGTCACCAACACGGGCAACGGTGACGAGGCGTTTGCGCTGACCGCAAATGTTGCCAGCGGCGGCGATGATTTCGACCCAACGTTCCAAAAAATGGTGATCGATACCAATAATAATGGCGTGTACGATCCCGGGGTCGATGCCGACTATATTGCTGGCACCAACGATCAGGTGATTTCACCCGATCAAAGCAAAATCTTTTTCATCATTACAACGACGCCGTCTGGTGTTGCAAATCTCAATCGGGCCGAAGTAAGTCTTACCGCAGTCGCCGTTACAGGCACGGGTGCAGCTGGAACGACCTTCACCGGTGCAGGCCAGGGCGGGGGCAACGCCGTTGTCGGTCTCACCACAGCTTCAGGCACCGCCAGCGGTTTTCTCGCGGTTCAGTCAGTGACTGTCGCACTCACAAAAACTGCGGTTATTTCGGATCCTTTCGGAGGAAGCCGCGCGGTTCCAGGCTCGATCATCACGTATAGCATCGCAGCCAACGTGACGGGTTCAGGCACCATGAACAATCTGACGATCACCGACCCTATCCCGGCCGGGACGGCTTACGAAATCGGGTCGATCACCTTGCAAACGGCGGGCTTGACCGACGCAACCGATGCTGATGCCGGTAACTACAACGGAACGCGCGTTAGCGTGGCTGCTGGCAATGTCCCGGCCGGCCAGACCCGCACTGTTACCTTCAAGGTCAAAATTCAATGAGACCGGTAAGATCGGCATTGATGTTGGCAGTGACCGCGGCTTTGAGCAGCACGGCAAGCATTGCCGCTACGCCGCTCCAGCTGAAGAGCGATGTTTTTGTCGAGCGGCAAGTTGTCCGTAGCGACGGCAGCAACGCAGTTGTTCTGGAAAAGCCAAACATGGTGACGCCGGGTGACAATCTGGTGTTTGTTGTACGCTACAAAAATATTGGCGGATCGACTGCCAACAATTTTGTCGTAACCAATCCATTGCCTCCTGCAGTTGCGTTCAATGGCACCTCGGATGACTCGGAAGTAGTCTCGATCGACGGCGGCAAGAGCTGGGGCAACCTAGATGTGCTTCGCATTACCAAGGCTGACGGAAAGATCCGGGCAGCTGTGCGGACCGACGTCACACATATTAAATGGAATTTGAATCAACCCCTTAACGCAGGTGCGGAAGGCAAATTGATATTTCGCGGGATCGTCAAGTGATCGC
>Ga0326733_1000423_pt1 | contig 12195 bp, 9 predicted proteins | sample 14_GP2_308_FD_207946 | JGI IMG/M metagenome (GOLD analysis project Ga0326733, IMG submission 207946) | Glacier ice microbial communities from Ngari, Tibet, China - 14_GP2_30.8 | ecosystem: Environmental > Aquatic > Freshwater > Ice > Glacier | place: China: Ngari, Tibet | collected 2018-07-17 | reverse complement strand
AATTCCGATTGTTCATTATTCGATTGGCCATGTCGTCAAGCAGGATCAAAGCCTGCGAACGTTGGTAAGCTTCCAGCTCAGAAAGCTGAAGCCGGCTCTGTAGCCCAACCAATCCCAGCAGACCGAAACTGAGAATAATGATGGTCACGAGCACTTCGATCATTGATACACCACGTTGCCGCGGATTTGTGGACAGATTTTTCATGCTTACCACTTCCCGGATGGAGATTTCACACCTTCACTGCTGAGCGACAGTGACCCGTCACTGGATTGCGGACCTAGAGCGGTAAAGTTGATTGTGAAAGTGGGAAGCGAGCTGGCGCCCAACGTGATGTCATAGCTGTATCGGCCACTTAATTCGTTAGGCAACCTATAGCCGCTGGCGTGAAGCTGAGTTTTACTGGCGTAGGCACGATTGGCCAGTAAAAATTGTTGCTGACGATTGGCGATATCCATCATCTCAGCCTGCGCTGCGCTGCGATGGGCGCGAATAATGTACTGCTGATAGGAGGGGATGGCGATAGCGGCCAAGATTCCTATGATTGCTACGGTCACCATCAATTCGATGAGAGTAAAGCCCTTATTTTTATGGGCTCCGGGGGGCATTATTGAGAATATTTTTTGCATGATGGTTTTATCTGGCTAAACCGCAGTTACCTATACTTAGGCTTGGATAGATCATCACATATTATTGCCCCATGGAAGCTAAATAAAGATACCCGGTAGATCTTAACGGATGAAAGGTATGGCTTTGTTAAAACCTGATTCAAGGGGGATGTTATGTAAAATGAGAAACTAATTTCTGTGACCGGCTTCTAGTGGATGTTTCATGTAATCGTCCTTTTAGATAAGGTGAATCTAAACCTTTCCACCAGCAAGACCAGTCCCATCCGACAAGCGAGGTAACTCAGACTCCGAACGGTTTGATTTACCTCCCTACAAGACGCGCATCGATAAGCCGCTAGAATGAATGGTTTTATTCAACTGATTTCATCCCATGTCTGCAGATATCCGCATCACCCTCGAAAATGGCTTAGGCTGCCTGACACTGGACCGCCCCAAGGCACTGAACTCTTTGTCGCTTGATATGATTCGCGCGCTCACGCAAACCTTGATCGCGTGGCAAACAGCGTCAGATGTGCGCGCAATCGTTATACGCAGCGATTTACCAAAGGCATTTTGTGCTGGCGGTGATATTCACTTTTTTCATGAGGTCGCAAAAGCGGGACTGACTGGCGGCAGCGCCTTACTGGAGGATTTTTTTACCGAAGAATATGCATTGAATTATTTAATTCACCATTACCCCAAACCTTACATAGCTCTGCTGGATGGCATAGTGATGGGTGGCGGTATGGGCATTTCGCAAAGTAGCGCAGGGCAGAGCATCCGTGTTGTCACCGAGCGCACCAGGATGGCGATGCCGGAAGTGAATATCGGACTTTTCCCCGACGTCGGTGGCGGTTACTTTCTGTCACGGCTACCGGGCGAACTTGGTACCTACCTTGGACTAACAGGAGAAATCGTCAGTACCGCCGATACCCTGTATGCAAATCTGGCGGATGTTTTTGTACCGCGAGCAGAGTTGCCCGCACTAATGACCTTGCTTGAATCGGTCGATGATCATCAATACCGACAAGCGATTGAGACCTTTGCGGCACCGTTTGCATCGCAAATCGATCCAGCGCACAGCATGCTCGCCACACAACGTCAGTTGATCGATCATCATTTTTCACACGACAATGTGGCGGCAATTACTGCATCCCTGGCGCAGGACGACGATCCTTTTGCACAGAAAACATTGGCCACCCTATTGAAGCGCTCACCACTGATGATTTGCGTATCGCTTGAGCAAATTCGCCGATCGGCGAGGATGGAGTTGGCTGATTGCCTGCGCCTGGAGCGCACCATGGTAAGGCGCTGCTTTGAACATGGCGAAACCGTTGAAGGAATACGCGCGCTTGTTATTGACAAAGACAATGCACCGCAGTGGCGACCGGCTTCCCTGCAAGAAGTAACGCCGGAAATGATTGCGCCGTTTTTCACTTCAGCTTGGCCGGACTACGCGCATCCATTACGCGATCTTGCGTGAAGAGTTAATTTTAATCGACCGTAAGCACATTCATTCTTATGAATGTAGCCAGCTTAAGCTGTGCATCGTAAGTTGTGTTTTGTGAAAACGATCGTATTGAATACGAGATGTGACAACAATCACATCTCTTCAATCATGAACAAGCGCCTATGCTCGCGTATTGCATAACGATCAGTCATGCCGGCAATGTAATCGGCAACATTGCGTGCCTGCGTTGCAGTTGCCTGCGGAGTTTCACTGACGGCCTGCTGGTAATCGGGCGGCAATAAATTCGGCTCGCGCATGAATGCATTAAACAATTCTGTGACGATGCGACGCGCCTTGCTGGTCATGCGACTGACCTGAAAATGCTGGTAAAGGTTTTCACGCAAAAACCTCTTCAATAAAACTGCCTCGGCATGCATAGCATCGGAGAATGCGATCAACGGCCCGGCGTTACGAACATCATCTATCGTTTTTATCTGCGCGGATTGAATACGTTCTTGCGATGTCTGTATCACATCAACAATCAACGCATTGATCATGCGACGTATGGTTTCATTAATTGCACGTCGTCCGTTTATACCGGGATATACAAGTTCAACCTGATGGCGATGCCGCGCATAAAAATCAATTTCATCAAGCTGCGCCGTCGTCAACAAGCCCGAACGCAAACCATCATCGATGTCATGGTTGTTGTACGCGATTTCATCGGCCAGATTAGCAAGCTGCGCTTCCAGAGTAGGCTGCTTTTTTTGAATGAAGCGCAAACCGACTGCATCCAGTTTTTTCGCATTCGCTAATGAACAATGCTTGAGTATGCCTTCGCGTGTTTCAAACGTCAGGTTCAAACCATCAAACGCGCCGTAATGCTGCTCCAGCGTGTCGACTACACGCAAACTTTGTAGATTATGTTCAAAGCCGCCGTACTCATTCATGCAGGCATTCAATGCGTCTTGTCCCGCATGACCAAATGGCGTGTGGCCCAGATCGTGTGCCAGCGAAATGGCCTCAACCAAGTCTTCGTTCAAACGCAAATTGCGCGCGATTGAACGCGCAATTTGCGCAACTTCAATGCTATGCGTCAGACGAGTACGAAACAGGTCGCCTTCGTGATTGACAAATACTTGCGTTTTGTATTCCAGCCGGCGGAATGCAGCGGAATGAATAATGCGATCGCGATCACGTTGAAATTCGGTGCGCGATGAAGTTGCAGGCTCTGAGTATCTACGCCCTGCAGATTGCTCTGAGCGCGCCGCATAAGGTGCCAATTGAGCTTCGATGTTCATATCAGAAAAGCCTCTTAAGTAGATTTTCTGAACAAGGAATCAGTCTATGCATGCATTCAAGGTTTGGAGCAAGACCTCTTGCGGCACGGTTGTGATGATCGATGCGCCCAGGGGTTTGAGCAAAATGAATTTGATTTCACCACCTTCATTTTTCTTGTCGACTTCCATCAGTTCCAACCATCTTGCGACACCAAGATCCGGCGCCACAATCGGCAAGCCAGCTGCTTTCACCACTGCGACTATGCGTTCTTTTGATTGCGCGTCAATAAAGCCGAGACGATGTGATAAATCGGCTGCCATTACCATGCCGCAACCAACAGCTTCGCCATGCAACCAAACCCCGTATCCCATGCCAGCTTCGATCGCATGACCAAAGGTATGGCCGAAGTTAAGGATCGCGCGCAAACCACCTTCACGCTCATCCTGACGCACAACATCGGCCTTGATTTCACACGAACGCTTGATCGCATATGCCAATGCATCAGCATCTTTTGCGACTAACTTGGCGATATTCGCCTCTATCCAATCGAAGAATGGCGCATCAATAATTGCGCCATGCTTGATGACCTCGGACAAGCCAGCCGAAAGTTCACGCGCAGGCAATGTGTTCAATGTGGAGGTATCGGCAATCACCGCCTGCGGCTGGTAAAACGCGCCTATCATGTTCTTGCCGAGAGGATGGTTGATGCCAGTCTTGCCGCCAACCGAAGAGTCGACTTGCGACAACAAGGTGGTCGGCACTTGAACAAAGGGGACGCCACGCATGTACGCTGCCGCTGCAAAGCCCGTCATGTCGCCGATCACGCCACCGCCCAATGCCACCAGGGTCGTTTTACGATCGCATTTTTCTGCAAGCAATACGTCGAATACCCGCATAAGGTTAGCCCAATTTTTTTCTTCTTCACCGTCCGGCAGAATAATGTGCGTTACCCGCTTGCCCGCAGCTTCCAGGGTTCTAGTGAGACGCTCCAGATAGAGCGGAGCTACCACTGTATTTGTCACAATCGCGACGCGTGGGCCCGAAATGTGTGCAGCAACAATCACCGGATCCCCCAGCAATTCCTGCCCGATGCTGATGGGATAACTACGCGTACCGAGATCAACTTGAAGGGTATGAAAGGAAGAAAGCTGTGCCATCGTAATGTGCTTTGATAAAGAGTCCTGTTGCTGCGATGCAGATGCACTTACTTGCGCGTGCTCCGGCCCCAACTGCACCAAGATCGACTGCATTAAGAATTGTACGTTAGGTCGACCGGTATCGATAATGATGTCGGCGACTTCATTGTAAAACGGTTCGCGAGTACGCGATAAATCTTCGATGGTTTTGCGGGGATCCGCCGTTTGCAGCAGGGGGCGATTCTTGTCGTGGCTAGTGCGCTGCAGAATGCTGTTGACGCTGGCGCGCAGATAAATCACTGTGCCACGCGACTTGAGATATGCACGACTGTCGGCATCAAGAACCGCACCACCACCTGTCGCCAAGACGATATTCTGTTGCGCGGTTAGGTCGCGGATCACTTCTGCTTCGCGCTGACGGAAGCTCGCTTCGCCTTCAATTTCAAATATCAAAGGGATAGAAGCACCAGTACGCGCTTCGATTTCATGATCGGAATCAATGAATTGCTTGTTCAGCCGTTTTGCCAGCGCACGGCCGACTGTCGTTTTGCCGGCACCCATCAAGCCGACCAGAAAAATATTTCCACCCACGTTGCACTAACTCTTTCTCGCCAGATGCGGCGGCCGAGAGGGCCGCCGCGACAAGCAGCATCCTACCTGATTGAAACCTTGTCAGTGAGAATTTTAGGGGTCAGGAAAATCAGCAATTCGGTTTTGTCGTTGGTCTTGCCTGTGGTTTTGAACAAATTACCGAAAACGGGAATATCGCCGAAGAAAGGCACTTTAGTGATTGAAGTACGCTCTGTCTGTTGGAAAATACCGCCGATGACCACCGTGCCGCCGTTGTCAATCAACACTTGGGTTTTGACATGCTTGGTATCGATTGCAAATCCAGAGCGCGTCTCTATGCCGACGCTATCTTTATTGACATCAACGTCAAGAATGACGTTTCCATCGGGCGTGATTTGTGGAGTTACTTCCAATTTTAAATTGGCTTTTCTAAAGGAAACACTTGTTGCGCCGCTGCTAGTTGCCTGCTGATAAGGCAACTCGGTGCCTTGCTCAATTAACGCCTTCAATTGATCGGCAGTAATGACGCGCGGACTGGAAATGATTTTTCCTTTGCCATCAGCTTCTAGAGCAGATAATTCCAGGCCAATGAATTTGGTGGCAGCAGCGTTGAACAAAGTCAGTGCCACGCTTCCTGCGGTGCCACCAGCAAGACTCGCTGGTAAATTGACAGAACTACCACCGAGACTCGGCAATGCACTAGGAGCAGCAATGCCTGGCGTGGCTTGATTGCCACCAAGATCAAATCTATTTTGCTGCACTCCAAAAGACAGTTTTGCGCCCAAACTGCTGCTAAACGTGTCATTGGCTTCTACGATCCTCGCCTCGATCAAAACTTGACGACTGGCTATATCAGTTTTCTGTACCAGAGCACGAATTTCTTCGAGTTTGGATGGAATATCGGTAATGAACAATTGATTGGTCCGAGGATCAACAACGGCACTTCCCCGCTTGGACAAAATACTGCGGTTGCCTCCATCAATGCCGAAAATTTGTTTGAACGATTCTGCTTTTTGATAATTGAGTTGGAAGGTTTCCGTTTTAACAGGCTCAAGTTCAGCAATTTGTGCGCGCTGCTCAAGCTCTAATTTTTCTTTCGTTAACAATTCATCGCGCGGAGCAATCCACAAAACCGAGCCGTTTTTTCGCATATCCAGACCCTTGGCCTGCATCACGATATCAAGCGCCTGATCCCATGGCACATCTTTCAAACGCAAAGTCAGATTGCCGCTAACCGTATCACTGGTAATAATATTCAAACCGGTAAAATCGGCAATGACCTGCAACACTGCACGTACTTCAACGTTCTGAAAATTCAAGGATAACTTTTCGCCGCGATAATCGCGCACGCCCTGTCCGAGTTTGTTCGGTTCTTCTTTAACTGGCTTAACTTCAATCACCAATTGAGAGTCGCTTTGGTAGGCGCTGTGCTCCCATAAACCTTTTGGCTCGATCGTCATGCGTACGTTTTCGCCTTGCTGCTGCGTCGTAATGATATTGACCGGTGTACCGAAGTCCGCTACATCCAGGCGTCGACGCAACACGTCGGGAACTGTAGTTCTCATAAAATCAACTTCGATCTTTTTGCCTTGTTGGCGAACGTCTAGCGCAACTTGATTATTCGGCAAATCAACGACAATACGACCTTCGCCATTATTTCCACGACGGAAATCAATATCACGTAATGCTTGGCGGTTGGACGCGGCATTCATGTATGGCGCAACAACCGGCAAGCCGGATGCATTCACCGCCGTTGCCACACCACCTGAACCGTCGATGGTAATAATCACATTCTTGCCATCAACCGCAGTCGCGTAATTTAACGAGCGCGTCAAATTGAAAACCAGGCGGGAACGCTCCCCTGCTTGTACAACATTGACATTTCGCACATCACCCAAGCCAATATCTTGCGCACCTTTACCGGTCGCGTTTGCAGTGCTGGCAAAATCAAGCGCAATACGCGCTGGATTGGTGATGGAGAATCCAATCGGCGGTCTGGCAACCGGATTCTTCATCGCCACCCGAATCACAACATTGGAACCCTGTTGATTTGCGGAAATCGATTCAATTGCGTTTTCCTGCGCCGTTACGGTACTGCATAACGCGACGAGATAGATGAACGCACATGTACGCTTGAATGTTTGCATGATTCCCTGCGATTCTTTGAATTGTTTTTGGTGCGCCATCATTTTTGCGTCTCCTGCAACTCTAACTTAGCCTCACGTTCGACCCATTCGCCGGACGCGTCTTGAACGATTTCTTTTAATAACACTTCAGTATCCGTAATCTTGGTGATCATCCCAAGGTTCTGCCCGATGTAACTTCCTACCTTGACTTGGAATACTGATTTATCAGCCTGCAGCAACGCAAAGGTCAAACCCGGTCTGGCCAAGGTACCAACCATACGCAGAGTATCAAGCGGATAGCTTTCAAGCGCTTCCCGGCGTCGATCTAAATCTGGCCGAATAGAACCAGTGTCTTTTTTGGATTTTGCCAGGGCGATTGCCAGTTTATTAGGGCTATACGGATCTTCTCTGCCCTTGGCATCATATGCGAATGGCGTAAATTTCTTTGGCTCGGACAGAGGCTTGATCGATACCTTTGTTTGCTGCCGTACTTCTTTCATCCATTCGCTAACATCCTGTATGCCGCCATCGCCACAGCCAAATAAACTTAATAAAAATAGGCTGCCCACGCCCAGGCGAGTCGATTGAAAACGCGTCATTTTTTCCCACCTTTTTTCGCCGCTGCCGCCGCACGTTGCGCAGCAACTTCGCCGTCATCCAGATAGCGAAAAGTTTTAGCTACGGCATCTAGTGTCAGTGAATTATCCTTGGCTACAGTCAAATTCATCTGGTTGAGGGTCACGATACGCGGCAAATTCGCGATATCGCTCGCGAAAGAAGCAACGTCATGGTAGCGACCCGTTACTTTGATATCGATAGGCAGTTCGGCGTAATAATCTTTGACTACCACTTGGCCAGGCTTGAATAGTTCAAACTGCAAACCACGCCCCAATCCCGCTTGATTAATATCGGATAACAACGCGTCCATCTCGGCCTTGCTTGGCAACTGCTTTTCTAGCGTGGAAACGTATTCATTAACCTGTATTTTTTGCTTCCGCAAGCCATCCAGATTAATCGCTTGCTGTACTTTTATTTTGTAGGCATCTTTCAGCGTTAATTCTTCTGCTGCAGTTCGTTCCAGCTCTTCAAGCTGGGTGCTCCAATACGCATACCATCCCACTGCCAACACGGCCAGCAATACCCCAACTCCACACAACATACGTGGAACGATAGGCCACTGACCGGGATGCAAGCCGTTCAAGTCGCGAAACTGCGCGCTGATCGACTCTCCAATATTTTTCAAATCTGCCATGGTGCCTGTCTCACAATCAAGGTTTCAACGGAGCCGCAGCCGGGGCCAGCACCTTTACATCTGCTGCAGGCTGATCATTGTCGCGCGGTCGTTTAATGCCGGCATTGATACTAAACTCGAAGACTTTCTTCGCATCTTTACCCTGCCCGATACCCACCGATCGAATTTCAATCAGATCTGGTCGTTCCAGCCATGGCGAATGATTTCCCAGATTGCGCAGCAATTCAGAGACACGCTCGTTTGATTGCGCATAACCATTTAATAAAACGCGCTGACCATCCTGCTTAAAGGATTTGAGGTAGACACCTTCCGGAACCTGTTGCACCAACTCGTCCATCAGATAAATCGGCTGATTGCGATCGCTTTGCAAATCCTCAACCGCCTGCTGACGCGCCTTGAGCGCCTCGATTTCCTGCTTCAGACTTGCCACTTCCTTGATCTCTTCGTCCAGGCGAGCATTTTCTGTTTTAATAAAAGTATTTCGCTGCTCTTGCTCAGAAAGTTGACTGGCAAAGTAAGCCCCAACTGCGAAGACAATCAGTGCACCAAGAATCGCACTTAGCAACATCATCCCAACGAATTCTTTTTTTCGTTGTTTGCGCTTTTCCTCCCGATGCGGGAGGAGATTAATTCTGATCATCGGTCAAACCTCCGCATTGCCAGCCCGCACGCAACGAGATACGCAGGCGCCTCTATGCGCAATTGTTTTTCACGTACATTCGGGCCAAGCTGCATTCCTGCAAAAGGACTTACTACAGCCGTCGACAATTTAGTGCGATTGGCGACCATGTCCACCATGCCGGGAATGATTGCGCAACCACCTGCGAGAAAAAGTTGATCTATGCGTGTGTAAGGCGTGGATGTAAAGAAAAATTGAATGGCGCGCGTAACCTCAAGCGCAGCATTTTCCAGAAATGGATCGAGAATCTCACTCTGATAACCGTCAGGTAAATCGCCAGCTTTCTTTTTAGCTTCTGCTTCTTCGTAGGACAAGCCATAGGTGCGCACAATTTCTTGCGTCAATTGATGACCGCCGAACGGCTGTTCGCGCTCATAAACCGATTGGCCATCCAGCAGAATCGAGATGTGCGTTACCTGTGAACCAATCTGAAACAAACCGAGAATCTGGCCTTTGCCAGCACTCGGCAATTGTTTGGTAAGCCGATCAATGGCGGCACGTGCGGCATAAGATTCAATATCCATTACTGTAGGGGTGAGCCCTGCCGCCTCGGCGACTGCAACACGGTCTTCCACTTTTTCCTTGCGGGTCGCCGCCAACATAACCTCGACATCTTCCGGCGAATTTTCTACCAAACCGATGACATCGAAATCGAGCCGCACTTCATCCAATGCAAACGGGATGTATTGGCTAGCCTCGGTTTCCACCTGCAATTCCAGCGCTTCGTCGGACAAACCGCTAGGAAGAATGATTTTCTTGGTGATAACGGAAGCAGGCGGCATACCCAATGCGGCCAACTTGGCGCGGGTGCCACTTTTCTTCCAAACGCGATGAATGGCATCCGAGACTTGATCGATGTTTTCAATATTGCCGTCAACGACCGCGCCACGCGCAAGAGGCTCGGAAGCAAAGCATTCGAGGCGTAATTCGCCTTTGCCGACTTCGGACAATTCGACGAGTTTTACCCCGGAACTGCTAATGTCCAAGCCAATCAACGGCGGATTTTTTTTGCCGAATAAGGAGCCAAAATCTAAAGCCAAGGCCAGTTCTCCCCAAAAACGTTATTAGTATATGAACGTAGTGCCATCTAGCTTGTCGAAATCTAATCTGACTTAAAAGATGTAAAGGATTCAATAAAAAAGTGTTTAAAAACGTGTATTTAGAACACATTGATCAAACGTTACATTAAATCGTAGCAACAAGCCTCCAAAACTGTAAAGCAATTTCCACAAAGTAATTTGCAAATCCGTTGCCAAAAATCCACTCGCTTATCTGGATGTTGCAATTGAAGCCGATTCTTGGTCACAATCGCGCCCGCTTGCGGCAGGCGGCTATAATGGTGCGGACACATACCTCTCACCTCTCTCTGCATGGCTTCCAAACAATCTTCGTCCGGCAGTACCTCGTCCATAGCTGAAAAAACTGTCTCCAACGCCGTCCTGAAACTCGGTATCGGCATAGTCGGTCTGATATTCGGGCTTGGGGTAATTGGCGCACTAATCCTGTTTTTTGCGCTGGCAATGGCGTATCCCAATCTACCGGCATTGGATTCCCTGACGGATTACCGACCTAAAATTCCGCTTAGGATTTTTTCCGCAGATAACGTCCTGATCGGCGAGTTCGGCGAAGAACGCCGCAATTTGATCCGTATCAAGGAAATACCGGACATAATGAAAAAAGCCGTGCTCGCGATTGAAGACGATCGCTTTTTCGAGCACGGCGGCGTCGATTACATTGGGATCGTACGCGCGGCCTTACATAATCTCAGTGGCGGTGCGCGCCAAGGTGCGTCCACAATTACACAGCAAGTCGCGCGTAATTTCTTCCTGTCCAGCGAGCAAACCCTTAAGCGCAAAATTTACGAAGTACTGCTGGCATGGAAAATTGAAAAAAATCTGTCGAAAGACCAGATTCTTGAGGTCTATATGAACCAGATTTATCTGGGTCAGCGCGCCTACGGTTTTTCGTCAGCAGCGCAGATTTATTACGGAAAGAAATTGCAAAACATCAGCATCGCCGAAGCGGCAATGCTGGCCGGTTTGCCTAAGGCTCCGTCGGCTTATAACCCCGTCGTCAATCCAAAACGCGCAAGAGCAAGGCAGCAATATATTCTGCAACGCATGTATCAACTCGGCTATATAACCGAGCCTGAATATACCCGTGCCAAGGCAGAAGAACTTAAGATCAAGACTAATAGCAGTGAGTTCGGCGTACATGCTGAATACGTCGCTGAAATGACACGCCAGCTAGTATACGAACAGTTCCAAGAAGAGACCTACACGCGCGGACTAAACGTTTTCACTACTATTACCAAAGCGGATCAAGATGCGGCATATCTAGCCGTACGCCGTGGCGTGATGGATTATGAAAAACGTCACGGTTATCGCGGCCCGGAAAACTACATCGAGATTCCAAGCAACAAAGAAGAAGCGGAAGATGCGATCGAGGTTGAGCTGGCAAACCACCCAGATAGCGATGATCTGGTCGCAGCAGTCGTATTGGATGCCACACCACAACTGATCACCGCGGTTCTGGTATCAGGTGAAGAAATCAAGATTGAAGGTGTCGGGCTAACCTTCGCCGCTAACTTGCTCAGCGCTAAAGCACCGCCGAACAAACGCGTCAAACGTGGTGCAGTAATTCGCGTCATGCAGGAAGGAAAAATTTGGAGCGTGATCCAGATGCCTGAAGTTCAGTCGGCATTTGTCGCAGCCAATACCGATGACGGCGCGATCCGCGCATTGATCGGCGGCTTTGACTTTAACCGCAACAAATTCAACCACGTCACCCAAGCATGGCGTCAACCAGGTTCGTCGTTCAAACCTTTCATTTATTCAGCGTCACTGGAAAAAGGTTTGTCGCCATCGACGATCATCAACGACGCGCCCATCAGTTTCGATGCGGGCCAAACTGGCGGTCAGCCATGGGAACCGAAGAATTACGACGGCAAATACGACGGCCCTATGACCATGCGCAAAGGCCTGACTAAATCGAAAAACATGGTGTCCATTCGTATTCTGCACAGAATCGGCGCCAAATACGGGCAGGAATACATCACCCGCTTCGGCTTCGACGCTGATAAAAACCCACCTTAC
>Ga0326733_1000422_pt1 | contig 12197 bp, 16 predicted proteins | sample 14_GP2_308_FD_207946 | JGI IMG/M metagenome (GOLD analysis project Ga0326733, IMG submission 207946) | Glacier ice microbial communities from Ngari, Tibet, China - 14_GP2_30.8 | ecosystem: Environmental > Aquatic > Freshwater > Ice > Glacier | place: China: Ngari, Tibet | collected 2018-07-17 | reverse complement strand
CACGCGTGTTGGCAATACTACTTCTGAATCATTTTTGTGCGATTTATCTTGCTGATAAGTGTGCCAGCTTAGCGCTAGCGTAATCAAGAATGCCGCCCAAATTAAAATGGATTGGCGCGTCATATGGCCGCCTTTGCAAAGTAAAAAGTCAGCTGAATGCGCGCTTCAACAATTTCATCCAACACACTTTCGCGATTCAATCGCAGACTTTCGATTGCCACAAAAGGCATTTGCGTGAGGATATCATTTAGGAGGTGGTGAATTTCTGGGTAACTGGCAAACACACTAAAAGTGAGCATATAGCGGCTTAAAGGCACGTCGTTATTGGCCTCTGTTTTGTAGCTCACTTCATCCAATTGCAATTGATGCTGCGCCACCAAGGCCATTAAGTCATCTACCTTGCTGGCGCGCTGCGCTAACGCTGGAAATTGCTTTACATAATTATCCATATGATTGGCTTGGCTAATTGGCGCATGCAAATGGCTTGTTTGGCTTGCCTGACTTTTTAGTACTTGCAACCTATTTATCTGTGGATTAACCATCAAACAATAGGCAAAAATAGCCAGCGCTATTAAGCCAAGCGCCAGCCAAGCCACACGGCTCATGCGGTTATTAAGGCGATATAGTGACCATTTAACGGTTTGTGCAAGCGCGTTTTGCATCATCGCCAACCTATATTTAATTCAAACACATAAATTAAATTAGCCGCATCTTGCTCTACATGCTGGCTTAACAAAACGGCATCATTAAAAGCGGGGTTGGTGCGCATATCGTTAAGCATCTGCGTAATATCGCTAAATGCAGCCGCCTCACCTTTTAGCTTAATCTCAACGCGGTCTTTATTAGGGCTAATATTGGTTAGTTCTATATGCGGATTTTGGCTTTTAATATTCTCTAAAGCCGCCAGCATGGCCAGCCAAGGCGTGTTTAAATTTTTCTGAACATTTAATAAAGACTGATTTTCTTGCTGAACATTAGCCTGCTGATTTTTTTGGTTGGTTAGCGCTATTGCATTCAAAGGCTGTGTTTGTTGATTGATTAAGCTAGTCTTAGCTTGGTCTACATCAATCTTAATTTGTTGATATTGCTGACCTACCATTAGCAAAGCCAGCAAACTAGCCAATAGTAATAACCAAGCCCACAAGCTAGGGCGTTGATGAGGCTTGCTGGCAAAATTTAGTGCCGCAGTAGGCACAGCTAAACTGGCTAACCAAGCGGCATGCGGCATGGTTTTGCTAACTGGCTGCATTAATTTTTGGCGGCTGCTGATGTCATCGTGCCAAATTTTATTTAAGCCAGCCGATACATAAGTGGCAATTTTATTGGGTTGCTCTGCCGCGGGCACATGCATTAAGCTGCGGTTAATTAACTGTTCGGCCTGTTGATATTCTTGATTGTGCGCTGGCACATCCACCAACACTTGCTGCCAATTGCCTTGCTTAATTTGGCACAACGTTAGACGCGCTGGCTCAGCCACAAGCATCCAAGCGTTTTCATGCTCATTTAACAAAAACAGCAAAGGCGTAATGCTATTAATTTTAAAATTGAATTGTTTAGCGCAGGTATCCAGCTGCTCACAAAGCGTTTCATCAATGGCGGCAGCCAGCACATTTTCGCCATACGCTTGCAAGCGCACTTTAATGCGCCAATTATCAGCAATGGCGCCATATTGCTGGCGAAACGCATGCTGCGCCATGGCTTGCCAATCATGCTGGCGGTAGATGCCATCACGCCAAGGCAGCACCAAATAGCGCGCAAAGGTGTTGGATAAAACCACTTGCAGGGTTTTGTCTTTAATTAAAGGCGCGTTGGCCGTCAAAACAGTGCTTAGCTCTGATAACTTAAATTCAGATTCCTTAAATTCGCTATCGCTTAGCATCTGCGCGCTGGCGCCAGCTTGCTGCAAAGCAAGGCCTTGCTGGCACAAGGCTAAAGTGATATTTGGATAAATAAATTAAACATGCGGCGCCACCCGTTGCACTTCTTCTAAGGTGGTTTCGCCTGCAAAAGCGGCTTGGCAAGCGGCCTCATGTAAAAACAGTGTGCCTTTTTTTTGCGCTAATTCTTTAATTTGGCGGATGGATGCGCGGTTGGCGATTAATTCGCGCAATTCGTCATCCAGCAATAATATTTCGGCCACTGCACGGCGGCCTTTATAGCCTGTGCCACGGCAGGCGCCGCAACCTTTGCCACGTTTTAAAGTGGCATCATTAGGAATAGTAATATTTTTGCACAGTGCTGGCGTTGCTAAAGCCGCATCCAAACTCACTGGCTGCGCACAATGCTTGCACACCGTGCGCAATAAGCGCTGCGCCACCACAATATTAAGCGCCGATACAAAACTATACGCATCTACGCCCATATTTAAAAAGCGGCCAATCACATCAAACGCATTGTTGGCATGCACGGTGGTAAAGACCAAATGCCCCGTTAAGGCGGATTGCACGGCAATTTGCGCGGTTTCGGCATCGCGAATTTCGCCCACCATTATTTTGTCAGGGTCATGCCGCAAAATAGAGCGCAAACCGCGCGCAAAAGTAAGGCCCTTTTTTTCATTAACCGGTATTTGCAATACGCCTGCCAGCTGGTATTCCACTGGGTCTTCAATGGTAATAATTTTGTCATCGCCATGATTAATTTCACTAATGGCCGCATACAAAGTAGTGGTTTTTCCGCTGCCTGTTGGGCCAGTCACCAGCACCATGCCATACGGCATGGCAAATTGTTCGCGCATTGTTGCCATGGTGAGTGCGTTAAAACCCAGCACATCTAAGCGCAAACCAGAGGCTTTATCCGCCAAGGTTTGCTTATCTAAAATACGAATCACCACATCTTCGCCATGAATACTGGGCATAATGGACACGCGAAAATCCACATCGCGGCCGCGATAAATTGAGCGAAATCGGCCATCTTGCGGCACGCGTTGCTCAGTAATATCCAGCTCGGCAATCACTTTTATGCGCGAAACCACTTGCTCTGCCAGTTGCAATTCGCTAATTGCGCCCACTTGGCTTAACACGCCATCTAGGCGATATTTAATCACCAGCCCATTGGGCGATGTTTCTAAATGAATGTCGCTGGCCTCTGCTTTTAGAGCTTAATACAAGGTAGAGCGCACCAGCTTAATTACAGGGCTGGCATCATTTTCAATGCTGTTTAGCGATAGCTCTTCAGCAATATCGGCCTCATTTGCGCCGCTGGCGGCAAAGCCAATCGCGGTGTGAACCGTGCGCGTTTCTTCTTCCATCTTGGCCAAATAGGCCGCAATATCCGCGTGATGCGCTAACTTTGTAGTAAACGCCACGCCAATGCGTTGCGCCGCCCACGATTGCAAACTTTGGTTATAAATATCTGCAAATACAAAAATGTAAGCCTCATTTTCATCGGGTAAAAGTACACATTCGCGTTGCAGCGATTCTGAAAATGAAATCAGCGAAAATGCAGGTTGCAAAGCCAACATTTGGGCAAAGCTAATCGGCGCGTAAGCCACGCTATTGGCCAATGCAAGGGTAAATTGTTCGGCATTAAGCTGGCTGGTTTGCTGCAAAGCCTCAATTGGGCGCTGGCCATTTATTTTGGCTAATTTAGATGCCTGAATCAGCAAGCTATTAAGATTTTGCGCATTAATCATTAGCCACCACCATTACTCAATGCCGCTGGCTAATTCAAAAATCGGCATATACATCATCATCACAATGCCGCCAATCAACAAGCCAATCAGCGCCATTAAAGTCGGCTCAAAAATCTTGGTGAATCGGTCTACCCAGCGTAGCATTTCATCCTCATGAAAACTGGCCGCGCGTTCCATCATTTTATCCAGCGTGCCGGTTTTTTCACCCACATTAAATAAGCGCAGCGCCACTGGCGTGGTTAATTGCGCCTGTTGCAATGCTTGTGAAAATGGCTGACCTTCAGCAATGGCTTTTTTGGCCTGTTGCAGATTGTTTCTTAAGCCAGCGCCCAATAAACTATCCACCATGCTTAGCCCGTTGGTCACAGGAATGCCGCTTTTTAATAGCATAGAAAACGTGCGGTAAAAGCGTGATAAATGATAAACCCTCACTTTTTCGCCCACAAAAGGCAGCTGGCATAATCTTTCATACAACTTTGCGCGCATTTCGGGGCGCGCTAAAACGGCTATTAAAAAAGCCATTAGCCCAAGCACTAACAGCAATAAATACAAACCGTATTGTTGCGAAAACTTGCCTAAATCCAGCAATAATTGGGTGCTGGTTGATACATTGCTAATTTGTGTTTCATAAATTTTGCTAAATTTTGGAATCACATACACCATTAAAAACAGCAGCACCGCTAGCCCAAAACTCACCACAATGGCTGGGTAAATCGATGCGCTGACAATGCGCTTTTTAAGCAAATCCACATTCTCTAAATATTGGCTATATCGCATCAATGCCTCAGCCAAATCGCCTGTGGTTTCGGCCGCGTTAATGGTGGCGGTAAACAAACTGGGGAATATGTTGCCTTGCAACATAAATGCCTCCGACAGCGTTTTTCCTTCGCTTACGGCGTTGAATAATCCTTGCAGAATAGACTTGTTATTGGCGTTTGTTTCTTTGGCAATTAGCGTTTCAATCACGTCTATTACCGATAAACCAGCCTCAAACAGCACGCGGAATTCCTGGCAAAATAAAATCAGCGGAAATGGCTTGGTTTGCTGAAAATTTTTCAAACTAAAAGTAGATGGCGGCTGAACATTTAATACCGTCAATCCTTGCGATTCGGCTAATTTGCGCGCTTCCAGCACCGATTCGGCATCAATCTCAAATCGATAAGGTGGTTGGCCATCTTGTAATACGCGCAATTGAAATTGCATCATCAATTCACAATATCGGCATTTTCATCGTCACCGCCAGGCTTGGCATCTGCACCCAAAGACAGCAAATCAAATTCAGCTTTTTCACCTGGAATACGATAAATATAGGGTTGGTTCCAAGGGTCGCTTGGAATATCTTTTTGCAAATAAGGGCCGCGCCATTTTCTGGCAGTGGTTGGCGGCACCATTAACGCCATTAAGCCTGTCGCTTGGTCTGGGTAAGCGCCGTTATCCAGTCGATACACATCAAGTGCTTTTTTAATCGAATCAATTTGCGCTTTGGCGGCTTTCATTTCTGATTGGCTTAATTGATTAAAATATTTTGGCCCAACATAGCTAACTAACAGGCCAATAATAACCATTACCACTAATAATTCCATTAACGTAAAACCATGATTTTCATAGATATTTTTCATGTTTTAATCACTTTATTGTAAATAATTTTTATTGGTTATAAGTGTTAACAAATTTATAGTTAAGGTGAATATACACAAAATTAAACAGCATAAAAAAACCTCAGTTGACTGAGGTTTTTTTAAAAAGCTATTTTACAAACTGGTAAAACCAAAGTTGGCGTTATCAATTGCACTGTCATCAGCGGTACAAGCTGGGTGGTCACCCAATGCTAGAAATTGCGTATCTAAATCTAATAATTCAAAGTTTTTAGGTGATGTAGTATCTAAACTCAAAGCCTCACGTACTTTCCATGCAAAGGCATGATCGGTGCAAGAAGTATCGCCAGACACACCAATTGCGCCCACTTTAACGCCACCTTTGTACACGGCTAAACCGCCACCAAACACATTAACACCGCCCACACGTTTGCCACGCAATGGGTCACGATTGGTGCCATAAAAGCTGGGGTTACCGCTGTAGGCGGCTTGCGCATCTACTGGGTTAGATTCTTGCAAACCAAACAAGCTGCCGCCTGGCTGTACCGCGGCGTACAAAGCGCCTGTTGAAATTGAAACGCCATTTAAACTAAACGCATTGGATGTATTGGCTACCTAACCACTCGCTGCGGCTGGCCAGCGCACCTTTGTCGCCAGTGGTTGTTACTTCGCACACTTTGCCGGTTTCATCCACAAACGTTACCCACATATTTAACCCAAAGCCACCAGTGTTACCAGCAGCACGCACATTATTCGCCGCGCTGCTTAATGCATTGTATGAGATATCGTTACATGCTGCATTGGCCGCTCCACTGGCTAAAAAGCCAGCCGTTGTTAGCACTATTACCATCAAGTTTGTTTGCTTTGTATGCATTGTCGACCCCTTAAATTGTATTCAGTGATGTACGCAAAAAGTTGAAATTTAAAAAATTGTTACATATAGATATTAAAGGCAAAAAAAAAGTCTATCTATCCCCCAAATGGGAGGTAGATAGACGAGTAAAAGATGAAAAACGGGCTATAAGATATTGATTACAAAAAACTTATTTTATATGCCAATTTTTTTTAATTTAAAAAAAATTAAGACTGATAACGCGTTGGATCGCTTAAATGCGCTTGCATAAAACCTTCGCGGCGTAATCGGCAAGAATCACATTTGCCACAAGCATGGCCTTGATTATCGGCCTGATAACAAGATACCGTCATGGCATAATCCACGCCTAATTGCATACCCAATTGAATAATTTCGGCCTTGGTCATATCTATTAATGGTGCGTGAATGGTAATTTTTTGGCCTTCTACCGCGCTTTTGGTGGCTAAATTAGCCATTTGCTGAAACGCCGCCACATATTCGCCACGGCAATCTGGGTAGCCAGAATAATCCAGCGCGTTAACGCCAATAAAAATATCTTGCGCATGTAGCACCTCGGCCCAAGCTAGCGCCAATGACAACATAATGGTGTTGCGCGCTGGCACATAGGTAACAGGAATGCCAGCAGGAATAGGATTAGCGCCGCTTTCGGGCACATTAATGGCGTTATCGGTTAGGGCCGAGCCACCAAACAAGCTTAAATCCAGCTGGGCGGTTTTGTGCGCGGCGGCACCTAATGTGGTGGCCACTTTATTGGCCGCTTGCAGCTCAGCAATATGGCGCTGATGGTAATCTAGGCTTAGGCAAAAGCAATCAAAACCTTGCGATTTTGCAATGGCCAAACAAGTGGCAGAGTCTAGCCCGCCAGATAACAGTACTACCGCTTTTTTTGTCATACGCCCTGCTTTTCGCCCCATAAAATTTTATGCAATTGTATTTGCATGCGCACTGGCAATTTATCTTGCAAAACCCAAGCTGCCAGCTCATTCGCCTTAAGCTCATGGTAGCTGGGCGAAAACAATATTGGGCATTTTTCGGCCAGTTTAAGCTCTGTTAATTTGGCTTTAGCCCAATCGTAATCGGCGCGATTGCACAGCACAAATTTGATTTCATCACTGGGTTTAATATGCGCTAAATTGGTCCAAAGCATATTTTTTTCTTCATTAGAGGCAGGCGTTTTAATGTCCAAAATAACAGATACACGCGCATCAACCGGCGAAATATCCATCGCGCCACCTGTTTCAAGTGACACGCTATAACCGGCATCGCATAAGGCTTTTAGCAGTTCATGGCATGGCTTTTGTGCCAGCGGCTCACCGCCTGTTACCGTTACATAATGCGCGCCAAATTCGGCCACTTTGCTTAAAATATCCGCCATTTGCATATTATTACCGCCGCTAAACGCATAAGCAGTATCGCAATACGTGCAGCGCATGGGGCAGCCGGTTAGGCGTATAAACACCGTAGGCAAGCCAAATCGGCTGGTTTCGCCTTGTAGTGAATAAAATATTTCGTGTATTTTTAACGCCGCCATACTTTTGCCAATCAACAATAAGCGCGTATTTTACCGCGAAAGCGTGTTTACGCTAAAATTTAAGCGCTGGCTTTTTTAAGCGGCAAGATTTGGCTGTTAAAAAAGCCAGTCGCTGAAAAAACAAAAAGAACGCAAGCGTCCTTTTTTGTTTTTACATGACTACTGCAACTATTTTATTGCTGATTACCCGCCAAATTAAGCAGAAAGGCAGTATTAAAAGTGCAGATGGCTTTAAAACAGCGGCTACTGCAACGCTTCCAAGCTTTTTAATCGCTTTTGTGCGTTGGGTGTCACTTCAGCATCGGGGTATTTAGTCACTAAATCGCGCAAGGTTTTTTTTGCGTTAGCCACTTGCCCAAGCTGAATCTGGCTATTTGCCATGCTGTACATCGCATCTGGCACTTTGGCGCTATTGGCATATAAATCAATCACTTTTTGCTGAGTAGTAATACTCGATTTATAGTTTTTCAGTGCAAATTGCGTGTATCCCATGCCATAAAGCGCATCGGGTACTAGCTTGCTGGTTTGATGATCTCTTAAAAAGCGATCAAAAGCGGCAAATGCTTCTTTATGCTTGGCCAATTTGCTTAAACTATCGGCTTCCGCAAACGCTTTTACATCGGCTTCTTCTACTGCAGCAGGCGCTACCGCGGCCACTGGCGGCGCAACCGTAGCGCTTTCAATTTTGCGCAATCTTGTATCGGTATCGGTATACAAATCTTTTTGGCGCTGTTGCGTGGTTTCTAAATGGTGATTAGCAAGCTCTAACTCACCTTTTAGATTAGCAATTTCCTGCTTAAGCGCCTCTAATTGGTTTTGCATATCAGCCAAGCCTTGGCCTTTAATCACCGCATCGGTGGTGGCTTGGTTTTTTTTCAACTCATTAATCGCCGCTTGATTCGCCTCAAAATTGCTTTGGCTTTTGGCTTCTACTTCTAAAATCTTCTTGCGTGCTTCTTTGTCGTCAAACAAAGCGGCATGACTGTTGATTGCGCTACTGGCAATCAACAGCATAAGAAGATTTCTAGGTAGATTTTTCATCATTATATTAGGCAAAATAATTACTCACCTTGATGCACAATATCAACACGGCGGTCTTTATCGCACGCTTCGCCACAATCTTGCGTGGCTTTTTCTTCGCCATAACTCACTGTTTCAATTTGTGAATCTTGCACGCCCAATAAATTAAGCGCTTTTTTCACCGCAACAGAACGGCGTTGGCCTAATGATAAATTGTACTCACGTGTGCCACGGTCATCGGTATTGCCTTGCAAAATCATTTTGGCCGCCTTGTTAGCCAATAAATATTTAGCATGCGCTTCAACAATCGGACGGTATTCGGCTTTTACGGCATCGCTGTCATAATCAAAATAAATATTACGTTTTGATAAAATATTGTTTGGGTCGCGCAGTGCGTTGCCGTCAGCACCACCATTAGCGCTACCGTCTATATTTACTTCTTTAACCGCGTTTGCATCAGCGCCAGAACCATCAGTAGTGGCAGTGGTGGCGGCATTTGGGCTTTTATCTTCTACTTTAGCCGGAGTAATTGGGGTGCTTTTACAAGCCACCAACAATACCGCCAAGCCTAAGGCTGTGATTAATTTCGTGTTTATTGATTTGCTCATCATTTTGCTCTCCTATTTATGCCTTTAAAAGGACTTAAGTTTAAAACTAAATACAATTATTTAGCGCTCAAACAAGTGTGTCAATTGGTTTGATTCACGCGGCGCTTAACGATTAATTTAATACCGTTTTTTAGTACCTATTAATTAGTGTTGATTAGTTTAATTTGATTAATTTAACAAAGGGCCCCAAGCTGGTTCGCGCACATCACCCGCAGCGTCATTTAATCGCTGGCGCACTTTGCCATCAGATGAAACAGCGGCAAGAGCGCCGCGACCACGCACCTTGGTAGCGTATAAAATCACGCGTCCATTGGGCGCAAAGCTTGGCGATTCATCTTGGCTGCCTTCTGATAATAATTGCACTTGGCCTGTAGCCATGTCTTGCATCGCCACCTTAAATCTTCCGCCATCGTTACGAATATATGCCAGCAACTTGCCATCGGGTGAAAATTTTGGCGATACGTTATAAGCGCCTTCAAACGTGACACGGCTTGGTGTGCCGCCACTTAATGGCACTTTGTAAATTTGCGGTTTACCACCACGATCCGAGCTGAAATAAATATGGCTGCCGTCTGGCGAAAATACTGGTTCGGTATCAATCGCGTTACTTTTAATAATTAGTTTTAAGCCGCTACCGTTGGCATTAATGGTGTGCACTTGTGAGTTGGCACCATAAGTTAAAACAATCGCCAACTTACTGCCATCGGGCGACCAAGATGGCGCGCTATTATTACCTTTAAAGTTAGCCAACACTTCGCGGCTGCCGCTAGTAAGCGATTGCACATAAATAACTGGCTTTTTCTTTTCAAATGAAACATAGGCTAATTTGGTGCCATCTGGCGACCATGCTGGCGAAATAATCGGCTCATTTGAAGAAACCACCGTTTGCGGATTAAACCCATCGGCATCCGCTACTTGCAAGGCATAGCGCTTGCCCATTTTGGTAATATAAGCAATGCGGCTGGCAAATGCGCCCGGCTCACCGGTTAATTTTTGATAAATAATATCGGCAATTTTATGTGCCGTTGTGCGCACTTGGCTTGGCGCTACTTGATAATCTACACCAGCTAGTTGCGTTTGTTTTAGGGCATCCATTAACTGAAAGCTCACTTTAAAACGGCCACCTGCAATCGGCTCTACACTGCCCACCGTTACCGCTTGCGCTTGCAATGCCACCCATTCGGCATATTTAATTTGGGCGGGCGTAATTGGCAAGTTTGCCATACCGCGTGTTTCTAGCACCCTAAATAAACCGCTTCTTTTTAAATCGGCGCTAATAATATCGCTGATGTTATCTTTGGTGGCCCCGCCATTACCAAATGGCAATACCGCGACTGGAATTTGTTGCGCACTGCCGCCACTAATTTCAATATCCAGTGCCGCGTAACTGAGGTTTGCCATTAAAAAGCTGGCTAAAAAAGCAATTAATTTAAATAGTTTCATTATCTTTTAGTGTAGTTCCTGCTCAAAAGTTCATTCAAATTCTACTGCAAACGCGTTTTGATACCACCCTATTTACATTTTAATTACATCTTTTACGCTTTGTTTACATTATAACAAGGGTGTTTTTACAGCTATTCGTTTGGTTTAAACTTCAAATTTAAGTTTCTAAATTTGGCGTAAATAGCAGGGTCACTTGGCAACGGCAATGGCTGAGATGCCGCAATGGCGCGCTCTACAGCGTCATCGCAAGCGGCACTACCGCTAGACTTAGTCAGCTTTGGCGGGCCGCTTAATTCACCTGTTGGCAACAAACCAACACTAAACTGCAACTCTGGGTTGCCATCACCGCATAGTGTTTTATTTACATTGCCGCGAATTTTGCTTTTAATTTTATCGGTATATTCGCCAATAACGCTAGCATTAGCGGCACTTGCCGCCTTGGTATCAGCGCCAGCATTTTCATTTAGCATGTCTTGTTTTAATTTATCTAAGGCTTTTTGGCGGTCCAGTTTTGCTTGTTTTTCAGCGGCTTTTGCGTCTTTTAATGCATCTTCGCGCATTTCTTCTGCTAATTCTTTAGTCAAATCTTCCTTTTTTTGTTTATCTAGCTTTAGATTTTCAAGCTTTAACTTTTCTAATTCCTCTTTTTGTTTTATCAGCTCTTTTTTCTTACTCTCAAGCGCAATGTCTAGTTTAGGCTCTTCTGTTTCAGGTTTTTTTTCTACTATTGGCTCAGGTTTTGGTTCTGGCTTTTCTTCTACAATAGGCTTGGGTTCAGGCTTTGGCTGTGGCAAAGTAACTGGCTGAGCCGCTGGCAATTTATCCCACAACTCCACCTCTGTGATATTGATAACAGGATGCGCGGCTTTCCAATTAAACGATACCAACATAGCGCCCAGCAACAGCACGTGCACGGCAATCGCCAAAAAACCCGCTTTCCAAGAATCTGTATTTTCGTGCTTTCTAATCATGAATAAATAATGCGGCTTAATATTTGAGAATTTTTAAGGATTTAAGAATTAAGGCGCTGGCTTAAATAACAAGCCGACTTTATCCACTTTTGCTTGCTTTAATAAATCCATCACTTCAATCACTTTGCCATAAGGCGTTTTTTCATCAGCCGCAACCACTACTGAACGCGGATTAGTGGCGCTATCTTTGGTGTTTAATTGTTTTTTAATTTCAAACAACAATTCATCCCGTTGCAGCTTTTTACCTGCAATTTCCGCCATGCCGTCTTTTTGTACTGTCACCACAATCGGCGCCGCCGTTTGCTTAAGCGCTTGGCCAACTTTTGGCAAATCAACTACGCCCGGATTAGTCATTGGCGCCGTCACCATAAAAATCACCAGTAGCACCAAGGTCACATCAATATACGGCACCACATTAATCTGGTTCATCATGCGGCGTTTGCGAGTGCGCGCCATGATTTAGCTCTTTCTCTGCAGAATATTGGTAAATTCTTCCATAAAACTTTCATAACGCACCGATAACC
>Ga0326733_1000421_pt1 | contig 12200 bp, 13 predicted proteins | sample 14_GP2_308_FD_207946 | JGI IMG/M metagenome (GOLD analysis project Ga0326733, IMG submission 207946) | Glacier ice microbial communities from Ngari, Tibet, China - 14_GP2_30.8 | ecosystem: Environmental > Aquatic > Freshwater > Ice > Glacier | place: China: Ngari, Tibet | collected 2018-07-17 | reverse complement strand
ATCCGCCACCACTCGAGCCACCAGAAGAGCTAGAGCTTGAGCCTCCAGAGTATGATGCCGCGCTAGAGAAACCACCGACAGTTGAGGCAAAGATCGCGGCGTTAAAAGCAGTTGTGCCGCTATACCAGCTAGGGCTCGTTTGCGACGTTTCGTAAAAGTCACCAAGCCGCTTGGCCCATTCTTTTTCACGGCCGAACAAAATTGCGTAGGGCAAAACACGTTCGTATAATTTTACTAACTGGCCTGGGTTGTCCACATCAACCGCTTCACCAGCTTTTTGCGCGGTATCGGGGCCCTGCAAAAATTTTAATCGTTCGGCCTCGGCGGCTTTAATATATTTATCAAGCCCAAGCACGTAACGACGCAGCTCAAAACCCTTATCGCTGAGGGGGCGGATGATATACCCAAGCAGTGCTACAATACCAGCAATTAAAAGAAGTATTGGTGAAAGCGTCAGCAGTGCGGCTACAAGCAACCCTATCGCCCATTGGTAAAAGAATTTAGATGCCGTGGGCGATTTTTCACGTATTGCATACTGGCCTTCAATGAGCTTTTTCAACTTGCCATCGTTATCGGTTGTTCGAGAGTAATAACTTGTATTATTTCGCAGGGTCGATACCGCCAATCGGTCGCCAAGTTTTGGCGCAAAGCCAAACATATCCTGTAATATTTCTTGCTCTTCACTATACAACTTTGTTGGGTCGGTTATAATTTTTATGTCATATTCAGCGGCGTTAAATAGCTTTTTGGGCTTGGTTTCAATAATTTCTATAAAATGCCGAACGGCAAAATCAATTAACTGCGCGCTAAATACCGACTTCACGGCACTGACTACCTGGGCTGAAACCAATACACTGGTATCTTTTGGCGGAATGTATTCGGTAACAATTGTATGTAGTTCACCGGCACGGTTGCGCCGGCGATAATACGCAATTACCAAGCCAACCAACGCAACAAGGCCAGCTATGGATGTTGCGATAAAAACAATTATCCAAACACCAAAAATTCGTTCAAAAACTGTTGGCTCATACTTGGCAAAGGTGCCTTCAGAAAAGCCATAGCCCAGGGTAACGTTTTGGCCGGCATACAAGCTTACCGCGCTAACGGTAAGCTCGGTTTTCGCCCGTTGGCGTCGGTATACATTTGCCTGTAGAGCCACCAAAGCCTCGGTAACAGCCTACTTCACCTTCTCTTTTACTTATGAGGCCTGAGCTTATTTTGGCGGTTATCGTTAACGAATCAATTGGCACTTTCCAATTTGTTCCGTTGGTATCCCAGTACCATTCATCGCGCCCGTTATTGGTAAAAAAACGAGTAACATCGTGTTGGGTGTAGGTAATTTTATATACCTGCTCGCCAAGAACATATTTGTCTTTGTTGCCAATGCGAAAAATTTGCATATCACCTTGGTACGCAACCGAGTATTCGAGTGCATTGCCTGCAGTATCGGTAATAGAATCTATCACTAGCCCGGTTGAATGGCCATCGTATTCAGCGGGTAATGCACGCTCGAGGCCGTGGTTTTGGTTGTAGGTTGGGAACTTTGCGGTAATTGTTTCGGTGGTTTTTAACACCGACCGCTGGCTATCATCTTGCGATAGTTCGTATTGAATGTCGAAATTCGTTATACGGAAGTTATTGGTGGTACCATTGCTTGTTTGGTTGGCTGCATTTACTGATACCGGAATGGCTGCTAAAACGATTGCTACGATTGCTACTATTGCACCAAGGATAAATCTCATACCCTCATGATACAGTACCGACTACTGGTTGCGCCCGTCGTAATCATAATCGTTATTATCACCTACTACCACTGAGGCGCAGCTTGAACGATAGGTTTGCGCGGTCATTTGTTTGCCATTGTAAGTTATAGTACCAGAGGTTACACCTGATACCGATACGTTTGTTTCGCCACTATAGCTTATATTTCCACAAACATCCGATTGAGTAACAATTAATTCGCGAACTGTGCCAGCCGATACAGTTAACTTTTGAGTAGAACGTACCTCTAACTTTTGAATCGCACTAGAGCTAGCGTCAAGCGAGCCTTTGCCGTCAATCACCACCGATTGGTACGAACCATTAATCGTTACATCCCCAAACGATTCAGATAATGTGATACCAAGTGAATCTTGCGAAAGCACATTTGAATAATTTACTTGTATACCATTTGTTTCAAACGATTTAAGCGCTGGGCCGTAAATAATTAAACCCGGTTGAACATAGTTATTTCGATAGTCTTTTGGAATATCCAGCGAAATATGCGCGGTTTCGCCATCAATTTTAAGTACTACTTTGGCTTTTGGAAGGGCCGATAATTCGTAGCGCGGGGTGCCTTCATCGACGATATATTGTATTGAACTAAGGGCTGTGTAATAGTTTACATCTGACAATTTAGTTGGTTTATCAAATACTATCGACTTCACGGAACTAAATTCGTCTGGCAGGTTAAGCTTTGTGGTTTGCACCGAAGCCTGAGCCTCGCTAGAAACACGCCATGATTGTGTGGCCACAATACTTACCGAGGCCGCCGCTGCTGTTAAACCAAGAGCAACAATTATAATACCGCTGATAATCATTCGTTTAGTAAGTTTTTGAGCCAAAAAAGCGTAGGCCATAATTGATAGCAAAGCCGTCAAAAGCAATGCACCGGTTATAACAAGCCAGAATACCAACCAGCCCAGGAAGTCTTGGTTGCCGGTGCCAAAAACGTTCTCGGATACCATTCTCATGCCACCATGCGCTAATACCAAAACGGCTGCCCAAATAGTAACGGCTAATACCGTAATGGCTGCTAAAATATTTAAAATTCCTAAACTTACTTCGAGTACACGCCGCAGCGCAGGTGCAACTGAACGGGATGGATTAGTTTCAGCCAACACATTTAATTCTCGAATTGATGCGAGAGTAACCGGCTTACCTGCCAGTTGAAGCTTCTGGGCTGCCGTTCGGGCCTGCGGAAGAATAATCCAAAGTACAATATACACAGGCAGTGCTAAGCCAAATGATATAAATGCAATAAGAATAAAAATCAGTCGAGTCCAAAGCGGGTTAACTTTGAAGTAAGCCGCAATACCGCTTAACACACCGCCAAGTACTGCATCGTCCATGCTTCGGTACAAACGATGGCTCTCATCACTTTCGCGCACCGCACCAACAGCAATGTCTCCATCACCATCGGCAAACTCATACGGCTCACCCAGTTGTTTACGAATTGCCGCAACATCTTCGGTACCAATAACTCCGTTAGCAGCAACGTTACGCTCGGCTAGAAGTTCAGTCATACGGATTTCAATATCAGCCAGCACTTCGCTATCTTGAGTGTAACTTTCTAAACTTTTAATATACTTTTCTAATTGTTTTTTAGCACTTACCTCTATATCGTAAGCAACTTTAGCGATGTGGATGCGGGTAATTTCGTTCATATCTATCTCCTATAATTTCTTTAATGTGGTATTTAAATCGGCAATCTTTTTCCCTACCTGCACCACTACTTCGTCGCCAAAGTTAGTTGTTTTGTAGTATTTTCGTGGCGGGCCCTGTTCGCTTTCTTGCCATTCGTGCGACAACAAACCGTCTTTTTGTAACCGGCTTAATAATGGATAAATTGTCCCCTCCACTACTACCATCTCGGCGTCGCGCAGTTGAGTAATAATATCGCTGGTGTACTTTGGTTTGGTTAAACAAGTTTTTAATACGCAGTACGCCAAAAAACCTTTGCGTAGTTGCGTTGCCAACTGCTCGGCATACATTTCACTGTTGATGTCTTGTTGTGTCATAGTTCTATGTTATACAAGGTACTATAGTATGTCAAGTATGGTTTAGCGAACAACTTCGTTTGAGTACAAAAAGAACCCTTCAATTTTCGGCACTGTCCTTTGCTTAAACTGTGTTAAATTAACGCAGTTCTTCGTGCAGAGGTGCCTTAAAAATGAGGGTTCTTTTTGTATTCTATTGGAAGCGTTAGCTTAACCAACTGAGACAATAGTGTAGGAGATATCACCTTTTGGTGTTGAGATGGTAACAGTATCGCCATCCTTTTTACCATAAAGTGCCATGCCGATTGGCGATTCGTTGCTAATTTTACCCTCAATTGGGTTCGCTTCAACTGGTCCAACAATAACGTATTCAACTTTTTTGTCATCATTCTTTAATTCAACCCGGCTACCAAGCCCAATAGTGCTTTTACTGGTTGCTTTGATAATTTCGGCGTTGTTCACAATGTCTTCAATTTCAGCAATTCGGGTTTCAAGTAACCCTTGCTCTTCACGGGCTGCGTCGTATTCAGCGTTTTCGCTTAAATCGCCAAAGTCGCGTGCTGCCGATATTTTTTCAGCTACCTCGCCGCGACGTGCCTTTAGGCCGAGGAGTTCGTTTTCGAGCTCTTTTTTACCATCAGCGGTAATTTGGTACTGCTTTTTCATTATATTCTTTACTCTCTTCGTATTTAATTGTGTCACACACGCTATATGTAGCGTGTGCTAGTGCTGTCGCATTTCTAGTCAGCTTATTTTAGCAAGCAGTTCGTCTAGTGTCAATAAGACTGTTTCACTAGTGTTACGGTATGTCAATTCTAGCTTACCCTGTTCTATCAGTCGTTCGCTAATTGTTATACGGTACGGAAGGCCAATTAACTCGGCATCGGCAAACTTTGCCCCTGGGCGTTCAGCGCGGTCGTCAAATAGCACGGTCAAGCCAGCAGCTTTCAGCTCTTCATAAAGTTCGTTGGCTTGGTTGGTAATGTTGCCAATACTTACGAGGTATACCTTATATGGTGCAACGTTCACTGGCCATACCAAGCCTTTGTCATCAGCAAAATGTTCAGCAATCAAACCCATAAGCCGGCTTGGGCCAATGCCATAACTTCCCATAATGGCCGGCTTGGAAATGCCATTTTCGTCGGTGAAGTTAAGCTCAAGTGGGTCGCTAAATTTAGTACTGAGGCTAAACGTATTTCCGACTTCGACAGCCTTCACCTGTTCAAGTGTATCTTTGTTCAAGCCAAGTTCAGCGAGTACTTCGTCTGTATAGACTTCTTCGTTTACTGCGATGCCGGTAGCACGGTCGAGGTAAATAATGTCCTCCCCTACTGGGCTGATGGTTTGATACTCATGGCTAAACTTTGCAAAACTTCCACCACTGGCAAAAGTCTTAAAAGTACTATCACCTAAACCGAGGCGCTCAAATATACGAATATAGGCGTCTGAAGCTTGTTCATAAAAAATATCGTGTTCTTCTTGAGTACGGCTAAAGCTGTATAGGTCCTTCATCCAAAATTCACGTCCGCGCATTAACCCGCTTTTCGAGCGAAGTTCGTTGCGAAACTTAATTTGAAACTGATACGGGTACACTGGCAAATCTTTGTAGCTGTGAATGTAATTCTTCATAAGCTTCGTAAGTGCCTCTTCGTGTGTTGGCGCGAGCCCAAGCTCGGTACCGTTCGCTAGCTTCGTTTTAAACCAAACATCCAGCACAGCGTCATCCCAGCGTCCGGTAGTTTTCCAGGCCTCACTTGGCTGTAGCGCAGTCAAGCTAATCTCGTTTCCACCAATGTTATCTATCTCTTCACGAATAATTTGAATGATGTTTTCGAGAACTTTTTTGCCCAGCGGCAAATAGGCATACACCCCTGCCATCTCTTTGTATACAAAGCCGGCCCGAATTAATAGTTGCGCATTCTTCGCCACTTCATCGGCTGGTGCGTCTTTTAGTGTTTTGGTAAATAGGTTAGAAACTCTCATAATTATCCTCCTAGTGTACTAAGAACCGACGGATCTATAAAGAGGAAATAAAATGCGACGCCATTTTTTAACATGTGTAGCATAATACATGGCCATAAACTTTTCGATACCACCCGTAGTAAACACAGCACAATACTAAGCGCAAATACATCCAGCCCTACGTTCCAGGCAAAGTGTACTAAGGCGAAAAGCACGCTAGTAATGAAGATAGAAATCCATAATGGGGCATACTTTTGCAGCTTTCCAAATAAATACCCGCGAAACAAAAGTTCTTCAGCAATTGGTGCAATAATTACCAGCATTATAAAGGCAAGAATGTACTCGGCCCGCGCACTCATGTTGGTAAAGCCAGTATCTTGGGCTTGGTCGTAATCAATAAACGTCAAAAAGCTCATGGCGATGGCCGTTATCGTTGCGGTCAGTATAAGGTACGCTACCGCACCGGCGGGTACCCAAACATAGTCCATAAGGTTAGGGAGCCGTTGAATGCCTAGTTCTTCTTTAGTAGTACGGGTTTTTTTAACTAACCACGGCAGGCCAATCACAATTAATAGTGTTAAGGCATAAATAACCGCACCGGCTATAAGTTGGAATAATGAATCACTTATTTTATCAAGTGGCACGCCAACTTTTTGAAGCACCTCAATTAAAGCAATTATCAACGCCTGCGCCAGCATAAAGCCCAAAAAGGCCCAGGCTGGTAACGCAATACACATTAAAATTCGCCGTTTCAACGAATACTTCGGTGGCACCTGAACCGCCACTACTTCAGTGCTTGGGTTAGAAGAGTTTAAAGACATCAGCTACCGTAATCAATAAAATTAAACCAATTAATACCATAAAACCAATACCATGAATTGTTTCTTCAATGTCTTTAGTGAGCGGTTTTTTCATCACCTTAAACAACGCGGTTACAAACCAACGGCCACCGTCTAAAGAAGGAATTGGAAGGGCGTTCATAACGGCCAGTGTGAGTGAAATAATGGCTGCCAAGAAAACAATTTGCGAAAAGCCGGCTTCACTAGCTGCTGGGAAAATAACACCCAAAATACCAATTGGACCAGCAACACTCTCGCCGGCTTCGTTTAGTTTTTCAGAGGCTGCCTTACGGTCGGATTCGTTGGTAGTAAGTTGGCCAAATAAACCACCAAAGAAATTACTGACTAAATCGCCCAAGCCTTGAAGCGTTACTACCGTATATTGCCCGGTCGTTACAATACCTACAATTGGCGCCGACCAGGTAGCTTTAATACTTTCGCGTTGGCCAAGTGCTGCACCAAACACAGCCGCATTAGAATCTCGTAGAGCAACATCAACGGATGCTTGTTTGTTGTCTCGCTTGTAAATAACCTCAACAGTTTCACCCCTGTTAGCCTTGCTTATTTCAATTAGCTTAGCAGTGTCATTAATATCTTCACCGGCAAGCTTAATAATTGTGTCGCCCTTTTTCAGACCGGCTTTCTCGGCTGGGTAGCCAGCCGTTAATGCGCCAAGCTGAACCGGACTGGCAATAACTGTGGTATCTGACGGAACGGTAAACTGGTTTGGAATAATTTTTGGTAAGCCAGTAACTGCCAAAATTGTCAGCAGTACAACAGCAATTAACCAGTTAATAGCTACCCCGGCAAACAAAATTTTTGTTTTTTGCCAGAAAGTAGCTGCGCCATAATCGCCTTTTTTAATGGCTGAATCGTTTTCACCTTGTAGCCGAACAAACCCACCAAGCGGCAGCCAGTTCAATGTAAACAGCACCCCATTTTTAAGCTTTTTCGCCCAGGCCCGTGGCGGAAAACCAATACCAAACTCTTCAACCACTACCCCATTACGCTTAGCGACAATAGCGTGCCCTAATTCGTGGGCTGCAACCAAGAAAACTAAAACAATAAGCCCAACAATAATACCAATAATTAACATTTATCCTCCAAAACGGCGTTGTCTACGCGTATATTCACTTATTATAGCCGCCACATCGTCTTTTGTCATATCTGGCCAAGTTTTATCTAAAAACAACAATTCACTATAGGCCGAACGCCACAACATAAAGTTACTGAGGCGCTGTTCACCACTGGTACGGACGATTAAATCGATAGGCGGAACTTCGGGTGCATAAATGTTGTCAGCAATAAGTTGGGTATCAACTTTATCTGCCGAAACGCCAGATTGAACAATTTTTTTAACCGCTTCCACAATTTCTAATTGGCCACCGTAATTAAAGCAAAGGGAAAACTCACCAGCTGTATTACCGGCAGTGGCAGCTTCGGCTTTTTCGATAGCTTTAATAATTTTTGGGCTAATACCCTCACGCGAACCAAGTACTTTTAAACGAATATTATATTCATTAAACATTGGAACATCCGACGTTAAAAGACGCAAAACCAAGCCAAGTAATTTTTTAACTTCATCGGCACTGCGCTGCCAGTTTTCGGTTGAAAATACGTACGCCGACATATACTGAACGCCACTTTCGATAGTGGCCACGGCAACGTCTTTAAGCGCATTGTACCCCGCTAGGTGGCCTTCGTACACAGGTAACCCATGTTTCTTCGCCCAGCGCCGATTGCCATCGACAATGTAGCCCACATGCTTTGGTACTGTTGGTGCCGTCTCGGTAGCCATTACAGTGTTAAAATCTCTTTTTCTTTTTCTTTGAAGGCAGCGTCAAGCTTGTTGTTGGCATCGCTAACTAAATCATCAATAGCTTTTTCTGCCCGCTTTTGGTCGTCTTCCGACATGTCTTTAGCATCTTTAAGACGCTTGGTTTCCTTTAATGCTTCTTGGCGAATGTTACGCAGCGCAATGCGAGCTTCTTCAACTTTTTCAGAGGTTTGCTTTACAATTTGCTTGCGGCGCTCTTCGGTAAGTGGTGGAATTGGTACACGAATAATACGGCCATCATCGCTTGGGTTTAACCCTAAAGCTTGGTCGTTACGAATAGCCGCCACAACAACCTGGATGTTTGTTGGGTCAAATGGCGTAATAGTTAACAGCTGCGCCTCGGGTACAGTTACGTTCGCAACTTGGTTAAGTGGCATCCGTTGGCCGTAGGCTTCAACGTAAATACTATCTAGCATAGCTGGGTGCGCTCGGCCAGTACGAACCTTTCGTAGCTCGTCTGCAAAGTGAGTTATGGTCTGGGCGAAACGATCTTCGTATTGTTTTTGGTTAAACATAGGTCCTCTTTCTTAATGTTTTTATTATACCACCTCCAACCCTTGTGAAAGTATTGTATTTATGTAGTTTAAATGATATAGTATTTGAAAATGAGTATCAAAACAACTTCGGGGCGACCAGAGACGCCGCATCCTGATATTAGCGACAAAGAAATTATCGACACCTTAGCTTTTGCACAAGAGAGGTTGGCTGACCTAAACGGTGATCTAAGTACTGAGTCGGCTGACAATAACAAAAAGCTTAGCACAGACCCGTACGAAAGTGCTGTTTTCTTTAATATTGATACGCGACCATCCAACAGAGCATCGGCTCTAGTACACACGCCATCTTACAACTTACCCAGCGAAGAATATTGGCAGCGTTTGGAATTCCTTAATGACACCATCGTCGGTAAAAGAATTATTTTAAGCAGAAGCGCACTTAACGACAGTCTAATCGATGCTAGAAAAAAACATGAGCAAGAATTTCACGACAGTTTAATGAACCCCGGCAAACAAATTGTATTTGCCTATCCAATTGTTCACGAAGACGCTGCCATTGCTGCCATACAACTAGCCTTCACCGTCAACGACGACAAGTTTAAACATTGGGCGCTTCCTAGTAATAAGCAGCTTGATACAATTTGGGAAAAACATCGCTCCTCCATGGCAGAGGTTGGATCTGTTTTAGCGATTCTAGCCATGAAAACATCCTCACTATCTAATAGCTTTGAAATACAGCCGCCCGATGTTTTCGATGCGATTGTCATTGGGTGGGATGTTGTAAATTCGCGGGCCGAAGTACGCAATGGCAATTATTCCAAACTGGTTAAATATCTCGAAAGGTGGAAAGCGGCTCGCACGGAAATTACGAAACACTTAGGCGCTATTGCTCTGGATCGCGGTGATGCAGAATATATCATCCTACCGTTTAACCATGTTGATACAAACAACCCTGGCGCTATCGAACGCTACTCGAAACGCAACATTACACCAATTATTGAAACTTTAGTGAACAGGCACGAAGAAATCGCCGAACTATCTCTTCCGAATATGCTGAAAAAGGTTAAGTTTGCCGTGGGCATTGGTAACTTTGAAGAAGATCAAGACGGCAACCTGTCCAGTAAAGCCCTCTACGAACTAAAAGACTTGGCAGACGGATCTGCCAAGTCGATAGTTTACAGCCCAGCGGCTGAAAAGATGTTGTTCTAGTCGTTAACGCCAAGCTCAATACGAGTAAAGCGACGAATAACTAAGTTCTCACCAGTTTTAGCAACGTTTTCTTTTAAGAATTCGTTCACCGTTTGAGAGTCATTCATAATGTAGGCTTGGTTTAAAAGTACTTTTTCTGCAAAATGCTTTTTAACTTGGCCATCAACAATTTTTTCGGCCATTTCAGCAGGCTTACTTTTCAAAGTATCGCTGGCAAGTGCTTCAGCGCGAACACGGGCAACTTCTTCGGCTGGAATATCAGCTTCTGAAACATATACCGGGTTCATGCTTGCTACTTGCAATGCAATCATGTGAGCAAATTCTTTAAAGCCATCAGTACGAGCAACGAAATCGGTTTCACAGTTTACTTCCACCAAAACGCCAATGCGTCCGCCGTGTACGTAACTGTCAATAATACCTTCGAGTGCTTCGCGGTCAGCTTTTTTCTCAGCCTTAGTCATGCCTTTTTTGCGCATTTCTTCGAGTGCTTTGTCGAAATCACCATCAGCTGCAACAAGTGCAACCTTAGCATCAGTTAAACCAACACCAGTGAGTTCTTTTAGTTTACGAATATCATCAATAGATACAGTAGCCATAATTATTACGCCTCCTCTTCGCTTGTTTCTTGTGTCCCCTTGTCTTTCGCAGATACACCCTTGCCTTCAACAATAGCTTCAGCAACGTAGTCAAGAATTGTTTGAACTCCCTTAATTGCGTCGTCGTTACCAGGAATAACGTAGTCAATGATACTAGGGTCGGCGTTTGTGTCGACAACAGCGATAACTGGTACACCAATAGTTTTTGCTTCTTTAATTGCGTTGTCGTCGCCAATAACGTCAATAAGGAACAATGCACCAGGCTTGCCGTTTAGGTTTTTGATACCGCTGTACTTAGCGTTAAGAGCATCAATTTCTTCTTGGAAACGTTGAATTTCAAGCTTGTTGTACTTCTTGTCGAGGTCGCCACCAGCCATTTTGCTTTCAAGGTCTTTTAGTTTCTTAATTTGAGCACCAATAGTTTGGATATTAGTAAGTGTTCCACCCAACCAACGCTCGGTCATGTATGGTTGGCCAAGTGCTTCCGCAGTTTGGCGAACAATGTCTTTAGTTTGCTTTTTAGTTGCTACAAACAAAATAGTCTTACCGCTAGCAATAGTTTTGGTAATAAATGGCAATGCAGCTTCGAGGCCTTCAACGGTCTTTGTAAGGTCGATGATGTGGCTGTCTTGGCGCTTGCTGTGAATGTATGGCGCCATTTTAGGGTGCCAACGGCTCGTTTTGTGTCCAAAGTGAACACCAGATTCGAGCAACTTCTTAATATCAACCTGTACGGTCATATGTGTGTACTCCTTGTTTTCTTCACCCTCAGCCCCGATTTTAGGTTCGTATTTCACGAAACAATTTCAGGAGTAATGCGGAGGGTTGTGTCGTTTATAAAATGTTACTACGCTATTTTAACAGATTGACGGAGGGATGTCTAGGGGTGTTAAAATTGGGTATCTTGGTTTTTGTCGTTCAGCAACCCATTACGCGTTTCCTCTTGAAGCGCGCTGTGGATTTCGTGCATCGCAATTGATCCTTCGAAATTTTTAAATTCAGGATGATCTGGGTTAATCATCACCGAGGCAAGCATAATATCTGCCTCATCGACTTCGCGAAGTGGGGTCACTCCTTCAATTTCAGGAACAGCACTTCCATCAAACGATACTCTTATTTTTTGATAGCGAGATTCACTTTTTCGAGCAATAATACCAGCAAGTGTTAACGCAGCTGATTCGGTAGCGTCGTACGAGCTTGGGCTCTCTTTACTCTGTTCGGCAAATTCAATTAACGACTTTAGGTTTTCTAAATATAGAGCAGCGTACGGGCTATTGCCGACGGCCTCCATGCCTAACCAATCTTTTATCTCACCGACGGTTGAGAGGTTTAATTTTTCAGTATTGGCTGCTAACAGGTGGTCGGGTAATGTCATATAGTTTTTTTCTTTTTAAGCTTTGAGCATATTTAATCATTTTTTTTGTATATTGTCAATAATGTTTATGCTTTTAGGTGGGTTTATCTCAAAAACAGCCTCGCTTCAACCGCAGACTATAGTGTAG
>Ga0326733_1000420_pt1 | contig 12225 bp, 10 predicted proteins | sample 14_GP2_308_FD_207946 | JGI IMG/M metagenome (GOLD analysis project Ga0326733, IMG submission 207946) | Glacier ice microbial communities from Ngari, Tibet, China - 14_GP2_30.8 | ecosystem: Environmental > Aquatic > Freshwater > Ice > Glacier | place: China: Ngari, Tibet | collected 2018-07-17 | reverse complement strand
GCCGTGCATGTGGATGACGAGAAACTTCCGGTGTTGCCCATCCTCCGGCAGCGGGCAGTGCAGTGGTTTCTGGCTGCCGCGTTTTTTCATGTGATGGCGCACATTGGCATCTACATTTTCTTCTCGCTTTACCTGGACTCAATTGGTTACAGCAAGACCATGATTGGTGTGTTGTGGGCGGTGTCGGTCGTCATCGAGATTGCCTGGTTTTACACGCAAGGCCGCTGGTTGCCCAAGCTCAGCCTGACCGCCTGGCTCATCGTGTGCTCGACGGCGATGGCGCTGCGCATGGGTTTGACCGCCACCTATGCCAATGTATTGTTGGTGCTGCTGTTCGCGCAGATGCTGCACGCGTTGACTTTTGCCACCCATCACACTGTGTGTATCGCGCTGTTGTCGCGCCACTTTCCGGGACGCCTGCGCGGCCGTGGTCAAGCGTTGTATGTGGTGGTGGCTTACGGGCTGCCGGGTGTCATCGGCGGGCTGGCCGGCGGTTTGCTCAGCTCGGCATTCGGGCTGGTCAGTGTGTACTGGGCCTGCTCGGCGATCAGCCTGATGGCGACCTGTTGTGCTTACCGGGCTTGGCGTCTGCAGCGTGTCCTCGATGCTGCTTTGCGCTGAATAGTTTGTGTTTTTAATATCAATTACCAAGACCTGAAACCCGCAACAGATGATGGGGTTGCGCTCATGAAGGTTGCCAATGCCGCCAGGGTGCCCGTGAAGTGCGTGACAAATAGCAAATCTGGTTCTGGCAAACCTGCCCCGCGAGGTGGCCCTGCTGGCAAGTTACGCACTCTTTCGGCAATCTGAATTCACAACAGAGTGCGCATCAATGGGGGATTTGCACGCGTTCGATGTCAAGATTCATCGCAAGGGTGTTGCTTCCTGACCCGTTGCCTGCACGCAAAAAAACGCGCGCACACAGCTAAACGCACACCTGCCAGCACGGGGCGACTCCACTTGTATGTATTGGCTCGGCAACCATGCCAGGAAATCGCGCAATGCATCTCTGGCAGGCCCATTCGAGTGACAGGGTATCACCTTATAAGATTGGTATGACTTGTGTTTAAACTGGTCATACCACTGAGCGAGCGACCTGCGAAATTGTCAACGCCATGAACCAGGTCGCCTCCTGAGGCTACTTACTGGAATCGATATGAAGTTCAAGAAAACACTGAACGCGTCCATGCCGGTGTTGATTGGTGCAAGCCGCCGCTTCAGTGCGAGGGTCATTCGGGTGGGGGGTGGTGTCTCCGCTTTCTGCGGTTTGCGCCTTGACCAGCTCACAAAAGCGTGACCTTCATTTTTGTTCCGTTACTTTCGGGTCTCGGCACCACACCTGAAATGACTATGAAAACCATTGAAATTACCTCTTTTGGCGCTCCCGATGTTTTGCGGCTCGGTGAGCGACCGCAACCTTTGCCAGGTATTGGCGAATTGCTCATACGCGTGTCGGCCAGTGGCATTAACCGGCCGGACGTCCTGCAGCGCACAGGCAACTACCCCGTGCCGCCGGGTGTATCGGATGTTCCGGGGCTGGAAGTCGCCGGTGTGATCGAGCGGGGAGACGCTCGCGAGCTGGCGCAAGCTGGGTTCAGGTTGGGTGATCGTGTTTGTGCGCTGGTCGCCGGGGGCGGCTACGCGGAGTATTGCGTAGCACCGGTGGGTCAGTGTCTTCCCGTGCCTAGAGGGTTGAGCGATGTGGAAGCGGCATCTCTGCCTGAGACTTTTTTTACCGTCTGGAGCAATGTGTTTGACCGGGCGCGCCTGCAAAAAGGTGAAACGCTTTTAATCCACGGGGGATCCAGCGGCATTGGCGTGACTGCCATTCAATTGGCCAAGGCCATGGGTGCACAGGTCATCGTGACGGCAGGCAGTGATGAAAAATGTGCGGCTTGTCGGGCCTTGGGTGCCGACCATGCCATCAACTACAAGACGCACGACTTTCAGGTCGAGGTCGAGCGATTGACCGGTGGTCGTGGGGTGAATGTCATTCTTGATATGGTCGCAGGCGGCTATGTGGCCAAAGAAATCGAGTGTTTGAGTGAAGATGGTCGACTGGTCATCATCGCAGTGCAGGGCGGCATCCATAGTGAAATTAACGCGGGCTTGGTAATGCGGCGACGCCTGACGGTGACGGGATCCACCTTGCGGCCACGCTCGATTGCTTTTAAGGAGGCGATTGCCCAGGCGTGTTTGAAAAATGTTTGGCCAATGATTGAACAGGGGCGCATCAAGCCGGTGATTCACAGCACGTTTGCGGCTCAGGATGCAGCCAAGGCACACGCCCTGATGGAATCCAGTCAGCATGTGGGCAAGATTGTCCTGACTTGGGAGAGGATATGAAAAATGCTGCTGATACGGTGTCGAACTGCTGATGCGCAGCATGCGCTCAGCGCGCAGTCCTCACGGCTTGATGCCGCATCCGGCTCGGTCACAACCTGGAGATGAGTCCATGCCGCCAATGCCAGCTACACGCCGGGAAGTCCACTTTGAAAATCGTGTGGTGCGCTGCTTTGTGCAACGCCCCACCAACATTGCACAAATGCTGTCGGCGGCTGTTGAAAGCTGGCCGGACGGCGAGGCGCTGGTGGACGGCGAATTGCGTCTGAGCTGGCGCGAGCTCCACCACGCCGCCAGCAAGTGCGCGGCTGGCTTGGTGCTGCGTGGCGTGCAACCGGGCGACCGGGTGGCGCTGTTCCTTGGCAATCGGCCGGAGTTTGCAACCCTGGCGCTTGCCTGCGCATGGATGGGTGCAGTGCTGGTGCCAATCAGCGCGCGCGCAGGAAACGTGGAACTGGAACACGCGCTAAACGACTCAGGTGCCGTGGTGATCGTTTGTGCAGAAGAGCTCGTTGAGGCGATGCCGGAACCCACCGCACTGCCCCTGCTGCGCCACCGCTTCAGCACGGGTTCCCTGTCGACCGCGCTGTTCGAACCCCTGGCTGTGTTGACGCAGGCTGAGCCGCTCGCCACCGGCTATCTGGCGCGTGAGGAAGAGCTAGCGGTCCTGATCTACACATCGGGTACCACAGGCAAGCCCAAGGGGGCCATGCTCACCCATCTCAACATCATTCATTCAGTGATGCACTTCGTTGAGGCGATGGGGCTCACCAACCGCGACCGCAGTGTGGTCGCTGTGCCACTGAGCCACGTCACCGGCCTGGTTGCCCAACTTTATACGATGCTGCATTGCCGCGGCTGTGCGGTACTGATGCGGCAATTCCACGCAACCGAATTCGTTCGCCTTGCCGCGCGCGAGCGCATGACACACACGGTTATGGTGCCGGCTATGTACAACCTGTGTTTGCTTCTGCCCGACCTGCAGGCACATGAGCTCAGCTCCTGGCGTATCGGTGCGTATGGCGGCGCTCCTATGCCAATTGCGAGCATAGAGGGACTCGCGGCCCGCCTGCGGGGCCTGACCCTGGTGAACGCCTACGGCGCGACCGAGACTTGCTCGCCCGCGACCATCATGCCAATTGGTCAGACGACCGCGCACCGCGACAGCGTCGGTTTGCCGGTGATGTGTGCCGATATCCAGATCGTCGACGAGGCCGGCAACGAAGTCCCGCGCGGCACCGTTGGTGAAATCTGGATTGCCGGCCCGATGGTGGTCCCTGGCTATTGGCACAACGAGGCGGCCACGGCCAGCGAGTTCTGCGGCGGCTTCTGGCGTTCAGGCGACATCGGTAGTCAGGATGCAGAAGGTTTTGTGCGTGTCCTGGACCGCAAGAAAGACATGATCAACCGTGGCGGTTACAAAATATTCTGCGTTTCGGTCGAGAATGCGCTTGCCGAACACCCACAGGTGATCGAGTCCGCGCTGGTGGGTGTGCCGTGCGCGGTGCTTGGCGAACGCGTGCATGCTTTCGTTTGCGTGCGCCAACTCGACGAAACCACCCAAATCAACGCGCTCCAGGTCTTCTGCGCGGCACGCCTGTCCGACTACGCCGTACCGGAGACCTGGACCATCGGCACCGATTTACTGCCACGCAATTTGAACGGCAAGATACTCCGGCGTGAGCTGCGCCGTTTGTTGCATGACGGAATAACTTGAGCTGGCTCGTCATGAAAAGTTTCGGACATTGAAGTGCGGACCAGAACTCAGTGCCTATTGCTACCCATTGAACCGTTGTCCGGTACAAGCATTCAGCACGAACTGGATCGCAGGGCCCGGGCGCAACAACCCATTACTTAAAAAGGAAGTTCCCCCATGCCTTTTGATCCATCCAGAAAAATTCAGGAATTGCAGCAACGTCTCACTGCCTTCATGGAGACTCACATCTATCCCAACGAGTCGCGTCACGTCGAAGAGGCTGAATCGCTCGGTCCGTGGAGCGTGCTGCCTCTAATCGATGAACTCAAGCCGATAGCACGTGATGCCGGGCTGTGGAACCTCTTTCTTCCGGATTCGCCGCATGGGGCGGGGCTGACAAACCTGGAATATGCGCCGCTGTGCGAGATCATGGGCCGCTCGCTGCTGGCTCCCGAAGTATTTAACTGCTCCGCCCCGGACACGGGCAACATGGAGGTGCTGGCACGCTACGGGTCGCCCGAGCACCATGAGCGTTGGCTGAAGCCACTGCTTGCCGGGGAAATACGGTCTTGCTTCGCCATGACCGAGCCCGATGTCGCTTCAAGTGATGCGACCAACATCGAATCGATGATCGTCCGCGAGGGCAGCGACTACGTGATCAACGGCCACAAGTGGTACACGACGAACGCTACCGACCCGCGCTGCAAGATCGCCATTTTCATGGGAAAGACCGATCCCGATAACCCTAATCGCCACCTGCAGCAGTCGATGATTCTGGTGCCGATGGATGCCCCGGGCGTCACGGTCATCCGGGCCTTGCCGGTGTTCGGCTACTACGGCATGCCCGATCGAGCTTCCGAGGTCAGGTTTGAAAACGTCCGCGTGCCTGCGACCAATATGTTGCTCGGTGAGGGGCGAGGTTTTGAAATAGCGCAGGGGCGACTAGGTCCGGGCCGTATCCACCATTGCATGCGTCAGATCGGGTTGGCCGAACGGGCCCTGGAGCGCATGTGTCGGCGCAGCCTGTCGCGCACCGCGTTCGGCAAGACAATTGCTGAACAGGGTGTCACCATCGCACGCATCGCAGAGGCACGCATCCTGATCGAGCAAGCTCGACTTTTAACTTTGAATGCCGCGCACAAGATGGACACGGTAGGAAACAAGGGCGCGAAGACAGAAATAGCAATGATCAAGGTTGCGGTCCCGAACATGGCATGCCAAGTGATTGATTGGGCGATTCAGGCACATGGAGGAGGGGGAACAAGCAATGACTTCGGGCTGGCTCACGCTTACGCGATGTCGCGCGTGTTGCGCCTCGCCGATGGGCCCGACGAGGTGCACCGCAACCAGGTTGGCAAGCTCGAACTTCTGAAATACAAATAAGCGGCATGCGTCCCTTGAATAATATTTTTCCGTTTCAAATACCGGCCAGATGAATACCAAAAATGCCAAGTCAGGACTAAAAATTCCACCCAGTCACTGCTTTCCTGGAAGTTGCACAGCAAGTCAATTTGACTTAAGGGTATTACCCTATGATTTTGGTCTGACTTCTATTTAAACTGGTAAGACCACCACACGGCCGAGCTGTGTATTTTAAATTTGTGAACGTTGTTATCTCATCAGTCTATCTATTGGAGTCGACATGAAATTCAAGAAAATACTCGGCGCGCTGATGCTTGCCGTGGTCGGTCTGAACAGTACCGTCAATGCACAGGACATTCGATTAGGCGCGCTGTACCCATTTAGCGGTGGCCTGTCCTTGTTGGGTGATGAAAGCTATCGCGGCTTTGAACTGGCGGTCGAAAAACGCAATGCCGAAGGTGGTTTGCAGGGCAAAAAAATTGTCATTGTGAAGTCGGATGCGGTGGATGCGGCGCAGGCTGTCGGCGCCGCCCGCAAGCTGACCTCGGTAGAAAATGTGCAGGCGATTTTCGGCAGCTATGCGTCGTCAATATCGTTCGCCGCCACGCAGGTCAGTGAGCTCGCTGGGTTGCCCTATTTTGAGTTGGGTGCCGTTTCAGACCCCATCACCGAGCGCGGCTACAAATACGTTTTTCGCAGTAACCCCACAGCAAAAGCATTTGCGGATCGCACGGTAGACGTCATCAACGACATCATTGCGCCAGGTCTGAAAGTAAAGCCCCAGGACCTGCGCATTGCGATCATTCACGAAGACGCGCTGTATGGCACCACCGTTGCCAAGTACCAGACCGAGGCCGGCAAGAAAGCTGGTCTGAACATTGTCGAAACTCTACCTTACTCGGCAAAGGCTGTTGATCTCTCGTCACTGATTTTGCGGCTCAAAGGTGCCAAGGTTGATGTGGTGCTGCAGACCTCTTATCAGAACGATACCGTGTTGTTCTTCCGTCAGATGAAGGAAGCCGGTTTTGCGCCCAAGGCTGTGATCGGCGCGGGCGGTGGTTATTCATTGCAAGACACGATCAATGCCGTTGGCCCTGACAACATGCACGGCGTTTTTAACATTGACTTCACCCAGTACCTGACGAACGAAGCCGGCGCGCCCGGAATCAAGGCCTTTGTGGAGGCATACAAGAAAAAATATGGAAGCGACCCCCGTTCCGGCCACAGCTTGGCAAACTTCAGTGGAGCCAACATCTTCTTCGATGCAATTCAGCGCGCCGGCACATTTGACAAGGACAAGATTCGTGCGGCGGTGCTTGCGACAGATGTCCCAGTGGGCACCACGCCTACCGGTTGGGGTGCCAAGTTTGATCAGAATGGTCAAAACACCCGCGGCATGGCTTCAGTCATGCAATGGCTCGATGGCAAGCTGACGACTGTGTATCCGAAGGAAGCTGCGGTAGCTGCTCCTGTGATTGGCAAAGTCGGCAAGTAAACCTGCTATGCCCATCGAGGGGCCTTGGCTCCTCTATTCTCTAGGTAGCAGATAGTCATGGAAATTTTCATTCAGCTCGTAGTCAACGGTTTGCTGTTGGGTGGTATTTTGGCCATCATCAGTATTGGACTGACGCTTATTTTCGGCATTGTGCGCGTCGTCAATTTTGCGCACGGTGAATTTTTGATGATCGGCATGTATGCCATTTACCTTATGCATCAGCATCTGGGTCTGCACCCGTATGTTGCGTCGTTTTTTGCAGTAATCATCCTCTTTGCGGTGGGTGCGTTGATGCAACGTTTCGTGATTCAGCCACTTCTCACCGCTGATCCACACATCCAGATTTTCGCCACGGTGGGGGTGTCCACCGCATTGTTGAACCTGGCTTTGCTGGTGTTCGGGGCGGACGTATTTTCAGTCCGGCTCGTTGACTTTACGTCTTCGACGATCAAGCTTGGCTCCATCACGATTGTGATTGCCCAGCTAATTACTTTCTGCGTCGCGCTGGCGTTGATGGCGGGGCTGCATTGGTTTTTGCACAACACTTACCTCGGTCGTGCCGTGCGCGCGACTGCCCAGCATCGTTATGCAGCCCAGCTGATGGGCGTCAGCGTCGAACGAATCTACATTTTTGCGTTTGGCTTGGGCTGCGCCTGCCTGGGTCTGGCTTCGGGCCTGCTGTTGCCGCAATACCCGGTGTTCCCGACGATCGGCAGCTTTTTTGTCCTGACGGCTTTTGTGATCGTCGTGCTTGGGGGGCTGGGTAGCCTCAGCGGCGCATTTCTTGGCTCCCTGATCATTGGGCTGGTCGATAGTCTTTCTGGCTATTACATTGCCCCGGATCTCAAAGAGGTGGTCTATTTTCTGATTTTTATCGGAATCCTGGTTTTTCGTCCCACTGGCCTGCTGGGCTTGGGTCGTGGTTCCGAATAAGGGGCGTACGTGAATATTCTCAACCCAAGGGCCTACGTCACCCTGATTGCCCTGTCGCTGTTGCTGCTGATTCCGCTGGGGGTTGGCTCCCCGTTCGTTTATCACATCTTCATACTGCTGTGCAGCTTTGCCGCGCTTGCCACGGCGTGGAATATAGTGGGCGGTTTTGCGGGTCAATTGTCGCTGGGTCATGCGGTGTTTTATGGCATTGGGTCGTACGCCGCCATCTTGCTGCTAATGCGCTTTCAGATATCGCCGTGGATCGGCATGATGGTGGGCGCTGTGGTGTCCACGGTGGTGTCTGCCATCGTGAGCTACCCGTGCTTTCGTCTGCGCGGCCCTTTCTTTGCGTTGGCGACCATCGCTGTGCTCGAAGTTGTCCGTTTGGTGGCGATTCATCAAACCGGATGGACTGGTGGCGCGGCCGGTCTCGCTGCGCCTTTGAATATCGGCTGGAAATGGATGATGTTCCGTGAGAAGTGGATCTATCTCGTCATCGCGTTCGGCTTTCTGCTGCTGACCTTGCTGGTTTCCTGGCGCATCAAGAATTCGCGTCTGGGTTATTACCTCGTTGCCGTCCGTGAGCGCGAAGACGCCGCGCGAGCAGTTGGTATCAATCCAGTCAAGGTCAAGCTGATTGCCGTGATGGTGTCGGCATTTTTCACCAGCCTGGTCGGTAGTTTTCAGGCGATGTATCTGACGTTCATTGATCCGGGCTCGGTCTTTTCGCTGGAGTTGTCAATTCAGGTCGCCATGTTCGCGTTGATCGGTGGCTTGGGCACGGTATTTGGTCCACTGGTGGGAACGGTGCTCGTATTGCCGATTGCTGAACTGGCGCGTGGCTGGCTCAGTAATGTGGGCAACGGCTTTCACGGCCTTGTCTATGGTGTCGTGCTGGTGGCTGTGGTGTTGACGATTCCGAAGGGACTGGTGGGGCGCTTCGGCGAGTCATTCTCCAAATGGGTTGACACCCTGCCCGGCGGGAAACGCACCGATGGGAGTGTTGACGTGGTCAGCCATGATGCATGGGCGCCTGCAGCCAAAACAGCCGGCATCGAGGGCCAAGTGGTGCTCTCTGCAACTAATCTAAATTTGCATTTTGGCGGTCTGCACGCCACCAACAATGTTTCAATCGCGCTTAATGAAGGCGAGATTCTGGGCCTGATTGGTCCCAACGGTGCGGGCAAGACAACCGTATTCAACCAGCTCTCGGGCTTTTTGCAACCCCATAGCGGTGAGATCAAGGTTAGACAACCCGATGGCCAGTGGGTAATGCCCAGGACTCCTGAAGAGTTTGCCCGCGCTGGCATTGGCAGAACGTTCCAGATCGCCCAGCCGTTTGCGGATCTGAGTGTCCTCGAGAACATCATGCTGGGGGCGTTCATGCATACGAGCTCGTCGGCCGAAGCGGGTGTGCTGGCGCGCAAGGTGGCGCAGCTAACGGACTTGTCGGGCATGCTCGACACCCTCGCCAGGAACTTGACGGTGGGGGGAATGAAGCGCCTGGAAATGGCGCGCGCACTGGCAACGCAACCTCGCGTGCTGTTGCTCGACGAGGTTTTGGCTGGCTTGAATCCGGTGGACGTTTCCAAGGCAGTCGCGACCATCCGGCGTGTGCGCGATTCGGGCGTATCGGTTTTGATGATCGAGCACATCATGCAGGCGGTGATGCTGTTGTCGGATCGGATTGTCGTCATCAACTCTGGTAGCGTGCTGTGCGAAGGAGCCCCCCACGAGGTGATGACCGATTCCCGGGTTATTGAAGCTTATCTGGGCAAGGACTACGTACATGCTTAAGTTGCGCGGGATTTCTTCAGGGTATGGCGGCACGGAAATTATTCGAAATGTGTCGCTTGAGGTGAACAAGGGCGAAGTGGTGACCATTGTGGGTGCTAATGGCGCGGGCAAGACGACAACGCTGCGGACCATTTGTGGCATCGTCAAGCCTGAGTCCGGGTCAATCGAATTTGAAGGGCGCAAGCTGGATGGCTTACGCACCGACGAGATTGTTGCGGCTGGCATCACGATGGTGCCGGAAGGGCGTCAGTTATTCCCGCATATTTCGGTCAGGGACAATCTGCTGATGGGGGCCTACAAGCGTAGCGCGCGCAGCATGGCCGATCAGCGCATGGACGAAGTCCTGCGGATTTTTCCGAGAGTCAGGGAACGCATGGCACAGATGGCGGGCAGTCTGTCTGGCGGCGAGCAGCAGATGGTGGCAATTGCGCGCGGCCTGATGGCCAACCCGACGCTGTTGATGTTTGATGAGCCTTCCCTGGGACTGTCCCCCTTGCTGATGTCGCAGGTGTTCGATGTGATTGACCAGATTGTCGAGATGGGAACAACAGTGCTGATCGTCGAGCAGAATATTGTGCACACGCTGAAGATCGCAGACCGCGGTTATGTGCTGGAAAACGGAGAGGTCACGATGACTGGGACGGGTCAGGAGCTGCTGAACAACCCGCACATCAGGAAAGCTTATTTGGGAATATGAAGTCATGACCCCACAACGTCATAACGGTCGTTGCGTGCTCGTCACAGGCGCAGCAAGCGGTATCGGAGCCAGTATTTCGAGGCAGTATGTGCAAGAGGGAGCGAGTGTTGTCCTGATTGACATCAACGCCGATGCGCTGGCTTTGCATGCTGAAAGTCTGTCGGGGCTGAATGGTCGAACAGTCTGGTTTGCCGCAGATGTAGCCGATTACAGTCTGTGCGCAAAGGCACTTGATCAGGCGCTCACCAAGACCGGCGCGGAGGTAGACACCCTGATCAACAACGCCGGCATCTCGCCTAAAAATAACGGCAAACCCACGAATTTCTGGGAAATGGACCCCGACGAGTGGCATCGCGTTGTGGGCGTCAATCTACACGGTGCGTTTAACTGGTCCAGGCTCGTGACTCCTGCGATGGTGCGCAACAGGTTTGGCAGCATCGTCAACATGTCCTCGGTCGCTGGCAAAGCATTCGTACCTTTTACGGCGGCCCATTACGGCACCACCAAGGCCGCATTGATTGGCCTGACCCGTGATCTGGCGGGTGAACTGGGACCCCACGGCATCACGGTCAACGCCATTGCACCAGGCCGCATCGACACGCCGCTTGTGCGCACGGCTTCAAATGAAACCAACCGGGCTGTGATTCGGGAAACTGCGCTGCGCCGCTTGGGTAACCCGCAAGAGGTGGCTGAGATGGCCTGTTTTCTGACATCGCCAGAAAGCGGCTTCGTCACCGGCCAGGTGGTCGATGTGGCCGGTGGCTGGCTGATGACCTGACGAGACTTAAGGTTTAAGGTTTAAGGTTTAAGGTATTTGACCAGCCGTTTCTCGGCATTTTCAAGGTGTTTGCGGGCTGCCAGTTCTGCGGCAGCTGGATCGCCCGCCAAGATGGCATTGAAAATGGTCTGATGCTCGGCTTGCACCGCCTCGATCAGGTTGGTATGGCGCGTTTTGGTGTTGCTGCGCAGGCGGCGGATCATCCGGCGGGCCGTGTGTTCGATATGCTGACTCAGGGTTTTAAAGTAGGGATTGTGGGTGGCTAGAACGATGGCTTGATGAAATTCATAGTCTTCCTCGTCGCCCAGCCGATCACTGGCGATGGCATATTGCATGCCGATCAGACATTTGCGAATCTGCTTCAAATCCTCGTTGGTGCGTCGTGCTGCCGCGAGGCGTGTAGCTGCTACTTCAACCGTAGAAATCAGTTCCATCACATGAGTTATCGATAGTTTTTCGTCGATGTCAATGTCTTGGATCTTGAAGGCGCCACGAGGATCACGCTCTGTGACAAAGACACCCACCCCACGCTTGATTGAAATCAGACCTTCAGACTTCAAACGAGAAAGCGCTTCGCGAATCACCGGTCGGCTGACTGCGAATTGTTCGCACAGGCCGCGTTCGCTGGGCAGACGGTCGCCCGGAGCGAGTTTTTGGGCCTGTATCAACCGAGTGAGCTTATTTGCGATCTCGTCGGGTAGATAGACTGAAGCAGCTGAACTATGAATCATGACGACCAATGTTGTGAAGTGAAGTCGACGTGCAGATGATAAACACTTATTGGCTTTTCCGGAGGATCAGGATGCAGGCTGAAAAAATGGTCAGTCCACAATATATACTGGTAATACCACCATATTTTCCAAGAGGTGGACTTCGTGCGAGCTGATTTTTTTTGCAAGAAAACTTCATGACAGAAATCACAGGCAAGACCAAGTTGTATGCCATCGTTGCCGATCCAATACAGCAGGTCAAGACACCGGAGTGGATCAACAAGCTGCTGGCGCAACGTGGTATCGATGGTGTGCTGGTACCCATGCATGTGCAGCCAGCCGCGTTACCCGCATGCGTTGCCGCTTTGCGAGGCATGCTGAATTTCTGCGGCATGGTCGTCACCGTCCCGCTCA
>Ga0326733_1000419_pt1 | contig 12225 bp, 7 predicted proteins | sample 14_GP2_308_FD_207946 | JGI IMG/M metagenome (GOLD analysis project Ga0326733, IMG submission 207946) | Glacier ice microbial communities from Ngari, Tibet, China - 14_GP2_30.8 | ecosystem: Environmental > Aquatic > Freshwater > Ice > Glacier | place: China: Ngari, Tibet | collected 2018-07-17 | reverse complement strand
GGTATGGAGTATTTGCTCGCCTGACATGGGAACCAATGCGGTGCTGGACCGTTTCCGGCAGATCGAACCCAAAGTGCTGATCGCCTGTGACGGTGTCCGGTACGGCGGTCGCGATATCGACCGCACGGGCGTCCTGGCCGAGCTGCGCGCCGCACTGCCTACGCTTGAACATGTGATCGTCCATCGAATCCTGGACGCTACTGATTCGATAGCTGATTGCGCATATTTTGAAAGGGCTGTAGCCCGAAATGATGCAGAAACCGAGGCGTTCGAGCCGCTTTGGTTGCCGTTTGATCATCCGCTGTGGATCGTGTACTCCAGCGGCACCACCGGGCTTCCGAAACCGATAGTCCATGGGCACGGGGGGACTGTGATTGTTGCGCTTGCCCTGAAAACGCTGCACAACGACATTGGGTGCAGCTACTCACCCAACTCATGGGGGGACCGTTTTCACTGGTACAGCTCAACCGGCTGGGTCATGTGGAATGCCCAGATGAGTGGCTTGCTCAATGGCACCACATGCTGCCTGTATGACGGCAACCCGGGCGGAAGCAAAGACCGGCCGGACTGGACCACTCTCTGGCGATTTGCCGCAAAAATGGGGGTGACATTCTTCGGTGCTGGCGCGGCCTTTTTTGCCAGTTGCATGAAAGCTGGTGTTGACTTGTCCCAGGTCGGCGATCTTTCCCGCATCCGGGCGCTCGGTACGACGGGCTCTCCGCTCAGCGAAGAGGTGCAGCGCTGGGGTACCGCGCAGTTTGAACAGATCGGAACGCCGGATGTGCACCGCGCAGGGCCGCCCCAAGCAAGTACGGCCCCCTCGGGGGGCAGCGAGCCACACGCAGTGGGGGAGCGTGGGGGTGATTCGCACCGCGCAGGGCCGCCCCAAGCGAGCACGGCCCCCTCGGGGGGCAGCGACCCACACGCAGTGGGGGAGCGTGGGGGCGGTATCTGGTGGTGCAACATCTCCGGCGGCACGGATTTCGCGGGCGCTTTTATCGGCGGCAACCGCGAACTGCCGCAACTGCCCGGTCAGATGCAATGCCGCCTGCTGGGCTGCGCGGTTGAAGCCTGGAATGAATCCGGCCAGCCGGTCGTCGGTGAAGTGGGTGAACTGGTGTGCACGCAGCCTATTCCTTCGATGCCCCTGTATTTCTGGGGCGACGTTGGCAACGCGCGCTACATCTCCAGTTACTTTGACACCTACCCGAATGTCTGGCGCCATGGTGACTGGCTCAAGATCGACCCGTCGGGGGCGTGCACCATATACGGCCGCTCGGATGCCACCATCAACCGTTACGGCTTGCGCATGGGTACGAGTGAACTCTACAGCGCCGTCGAGGCCTTGCCCGAAGTGCTGGACTCAATGGTTGTGGATCTGGAGTACCTGGGGCGCGAAAGTTACATGCCGCTGTTTGTCGTGCTGCGCGACGACGTGGTGCTTGACGGCGTCATGAAGGCCAAACTCAACAACGCCATCAAGACCGCGCTGTCCCCGCGTTTTGTCCCCAACGAGATTTTCCAGGTGGCGCAGATACCCCGCACACTGTCTGGTAAAAAGCAGGAGCTGCCGATCAAGAAGTTGTTGTTGGGTCAGCCGATGGACAAGGTCATCAACCGCGATGCGATGGCCAACCCTGCGTCCATGGATTGGTTTTTGGCTTTTGCGAACCGTCGCGCGCAAGAGGGCTCTGCCTGAAGTCACTGCGCCGGAACACGCTCAATGAGCGGCCGCTTTGCGGTTCACCAGCACAATCCCGATGGCCACGAGCACCAGTGCTGCGATCAGGGTAGGCGTGACGGCCTCGTTCAGCCAGAGTGCACCAAACAGCAGGGCAAACAGCGGCGTCAGAAACACAAACACCGAAATCTTGGTAACCGGGTAACGGCCCAATAGCCACATCCAGGCCAGGTAGCTGGCGAAGGCACCGACCACCGTCTGCAACAGCAGTGAGGTCATGGCAAACGGAGAGAAGGTCCAGACCCACTGTTCGCCCAAGGCCAGCGAGACCAACGGCAGCGCCAGCGTGCTCAGCGCGACCTGATAGAACAGCAATTTTTCGGCGGACACTTTGGCGAGCGTCGACGCGCGTATGACCACCGTGGTGAGCCCCCAGAACATACCGGCAACCAGCGCCAGCCCATCACCCAGCCAGGTCGACGCGCCAGCAGCGCCAAAGCCTTCGCGCAAGGCAAAGGCCACTGCGGCAAAGGCGCAGGCCAGGCCGGCCCACTGCAAAGGACGGAGTTTTTCGGACTTTACCCACAGCGGCAACAGCGCCGCCACCCAGAAAGGCGAGGTGTAGAGGAACACGGTCAGCCGGGAGGCGCTGGTGTACTGCAAGCCGACATAGAGGCAGGTAAATTCGACAGCAAACAGGGCGCCCGCCAGCAGTCCGGCCCGCAGCGAGCCATCCGCTGCAAACAGTTTGACACCGCGCCAGGCGCACCACAGCAGCAAGAGCAAGGTCGCGCCGGCAAACCGGATGGAGGCCTGAAACACCGGCGGCAGCTCGACCAGCGTGGCTTTCACCAGCACCTGCTGGAAGCCCCAGAACACACAGCAACCAAGAAGCAGGGAGATGGCGAGTGAATCGAGGTGGGTTTTACGGGCCTGCATGAGGTAATTTAAAACGTCCCTCAGAGCGGATGTTCGGTGTAGAACTTGCCGCCATGAAACAGCAGCGGGGCTGCGCCGGCGCGGTGGGCGCAACGCTCCACCTCGCCGACAAAAATAACATGGTCGCCTTCCTCATAGCGGCTGCGGTTGAAACATTCAAAGGTGGCGACGGCGCCGGCCAGCAGGGGCGATCCGGCCGCACCCGGCGACCAGGCTACGTCAAGCCATCGGTCCGCGCGTTTGGCCGAAAAGCGCTCTGCCAACTCCTTCTGGTCAGCGGCCAGGATATTGATGGCGTAGTGCGAGCCCGTGCTCAACGCCGCCATCGAGCCGGCTGCCTGCGCCAAGCTCCAGAGCACCAGGGGTGGTGCCAGCGATACCGAGTTGAAGGAACTGGCGGTCAGCCCGATCAGCTCGCCGTCAGGGCCGCGCGCGGTCACAATCGTGACGCCGGTTGCAAACATACCAAGTGCGGCGCGAAACTCCGGCCGCGAAAAGCTCGGGCTGCTGGCCTGGAGGTGTGAGGAAGAAGCTGGCATGTGGCTAATTTACCCCAGGCTTGTCCGGACCGGTCGGCAGGCGCTGTTTACCCCGTTTCGCCGCGCTTAAAATCGGGCTATGCGTCTTTTCTGCGTCGTCGCCGTTTTGGCTGCTTCGTTATCCGCGGCAGTGCACGCCCGCCCAGCGGGTCCCTGCGATGACTTTGTTCGCCGCTTGCCGAACATGAAGCGGAGCTTGTGCGAATCCGCGAAGCTGCAACCCACGCAGGCCCGTTCGGTCAGCGGTCAGACTCTCTGGAAGCGCGACGTGAAACCCGACGACGCGCGCCAGCGAGTGCTCGTGATTGGTGCTATCCATGGCGACGAGTTGTCGTCGGCCTCTGTGGCGCTGCATTGGATCAAGCTGGCCGAAGAAACCAGCGCGCCATGGTCACAGGCTATTCACTGGCGCTTTATCCCTGCGCTCAATCCCGATGGGTTGCTGGCCTTACCGCCTAGCCGTGTCAACGCACGCGGGGTCGATCTGAATCGTAACTTCCCCACACCCAACTGGGAACGCGACGCCCGCGTGTACTGGGAAAAACGGACCCGCAAAGACCCGCGCCGTTGGCCCGGACCGTCACCGCTGTCTGAGCCTGAATCCCGTTTTTTGCATGAAGAAATGCAGAGCTTCAAGCCTGATCTCATCGTCAGCATCCATGCACCCTATGGTGTGCTGGATTTTGACGGGCCATCGACCCCGCCCTCCAGATTGGGGCGGCTGTATCTGGACCAGGTGGGCATTTTTCCGGGCTCGCTGGGCAACTATGGCGGCGTGCACAAAGGCGTGCCGGTGGTCACCATTGAACTGCCGAACGCCATGCGCACGCCCTTGGACGCCGAGATGCGCCAGATGTGGCTGGATCTGTTGCGCTGGATGAGCGAGCGCATCGGTCCGGCCCTGCCTGGCCCGCGGCTGCCGTGACAGCCCAAGGCGCTCTATTTTTGAGTAAATCTGCCAATGGCTCCTATTTGACGGCTACAAGCAGCTATTAATAATATAGCAACTGCGGTGGAGTCGGTCAGCGTCTGGGGCTTTTGAGCTTCTGATAGGTACGGTCCATGGCAGCGCTTTTATCAGTGTCCTGCAAGTTTCGTTTTAAATCGCGAGCGGCTTGCTGGATTTGCGGGTCAGGGTGCGCGTCGGTCATGTCGCTCGACTGGTCCCGTTCATGCGGTAAAGCCAGATTGCTTTCCTCGGATGCGTCTTTCGGGGTCACGCTTTGGTCGGGTCGTGACCGACCCGCAGATGGGGTTTTAGCCGGCATGCCTTCACTGTGGCCTGGCTCTCCGGCTGGTCTGCGCTGCGCTGCGCTGGCGCTATCGGGCGATTGATCATCGTTGCGGGGTTTGGAACTGACCATGCGGGTTCTCCTTGAGGTGACAGCGGTGCGCCTCAGTGCAGGATGCGGCGCGGCCGCCTTCATGTCTGTCAGTTCAGGGCATGCGGCCATGTAGGAAGGCTCGCCTTCAACCCGCAAAGCTGGCCATTTTTCGCAAGGAGATGCTCGCTTGATTCGGGCTGCACCGGGCAAGAGGCTACGATGTCGTCCGGGTATTTGAAACTTGCGCGAGCGCATGTTCTCGCTGGCGCATGCGCGCACCCGGTCTCAGGCGGGTCGCGGGATGGCCATTACAAGGTGAAAGGGCACAGAGGGGTGATGACATGATGAGTTCGTGGGGGCTTCGCCTTCGTCTGGTGGCGCTGATTGTGGTCGCCCTGCTGCCCATGCTCGGCTTGCTTGCCTGGACGCTGCTCGACCAGCAACAAGAAGTTTTCACGCTGGCGGGTGCAGCGTTGCAGCTGGCCGAGCCGACGGCCGCTGGTCTGTTTGGTATTGCCGGTGCCTGGTTCTTGGGCAAGCGGATGATTGTCAATCCCGCAGCCGCGATTTTGCGTGAAGCCCAGGAGCTGGCGCGCGGCAATTTGGCAGCGCGGGTGGCCATCGACCCGTTTGACAGGGGCGAACTCAGTGAGCTTGCCGGTACCTTCAACATCATGGCCGAGTCCCTGCAGGCGCGTCAACGTGCACTGGACGAAACGCTGCTAAAAGTTGGCAAAGAGCGCGTGATGCTGGACCTGATCATCAACAACATGAGTGAAGGCGTGATTGCGGTTGACCTGCATGACCGCTTTCTGCTGTTTAATGCGGCAGCGCGAAAGACTTTCGCAGACCATAGGCCTGGCATGACGCTGTCGCAATGGCGCCAGCACCACGAGTTGGTTGCGCTGGACAAAGAGCAACTGTGTGAGTCGCAGGACTGGCCATTGAGCCGCGCCTTGCGAGGTGAAAGCGTCGATAACCTCGACGTGTTGCTGCGCGTACCTTACGTCAATGACCGGGTGCTTCAAAACAATATCCGGCCATTGCACGATGAGACCGGCAGCCTGGTAGGGGCACTGGTGGTGTTCACCGACATTACAGAACGTCAGGCGGCCAAGGACTTTGCCCGTGACCAGGAGCAGGTGCTTGAATTGATGGCGGGCGGCGCGCCACTGCAAGAGTCGCTGCAGGCTATCGTGGCGTTGATAGAAGGCCGTGCGCCCGGCAGCCTGTGTTCCATTCTGCTTTGCGAAGGCGACCGTCTCCGCTTTGGTGCTGGGCCCAGCCTTCCGGCTGAGTTCAGCCGGCGGCTCGACTGGATTGAAATCCGCGAAGGCTCGGGCGCCTGCGGCACCGCTGCTGCACTGAAAAAACCGGTGGTGGTTACCGAGATCGCCACCGATCCCCTGATGCGCGACTATGCAGAGCTTGCAAGCGAGTTCGGGCTGCAAGCTTGCTGGTCCACGCCGGTGCTGTCCACGACTGGCGCAGCTCTGGCGTCCTTTGCGATTTACCACCGCGAACCTTACCTGCCCGGGCCGGCCGATCGCACGCTGGTAGATTCTGCGGTCAGGCTGGCGCGTATAGCCATCGAAAGCACGCTTGCCGGTGAGGCGTTAACGGGAAGCGAGGCGCGTTTTCGCGAGCTTGCCGAGAATGTGGAGGATGTCTTTTACAACCGCGACTTCAACAGTGGCCGCTTTCTCTATGTCAGCCCGGCGTATGAGGCATTGTGGTGCCGTAGCGCTGAGAGCCTTTATCAGGAGTCCGAATCGTATCGGGACGCTATCCATCCCGATGACGTAGCCGCCGAAGCGATGAGCAAGACACAGCAGGCCGCAGGGGAAAGCACCCATCTCGAATACCGGATCATCCGCCCTGACGGCGCCGTGCGCTGGATTGGCGATCATGCCTATCCGGTGACCAATGCCGCCGGTGCGGTGGAGCGGGTGGTTGGTACTGCCCGGGATATCACCGAGCGCAAGCTGGCCCATGTGGAGCTTGCGCGTACCCACCGCGCCCTGCAAATGCTCAGCCGCTGCAATGAAGCGCTGATGCGAATCGACAATGAGACGCGTTTGTTGGATGAGGTTTGCCGTCTGGCCGTCGAGTTGGGGGGCTACCGAATGGCATGGGTGGGCTACGCGCAGGACGACGCGGAGCGAAGTATCCAGCCAGTGGCGCATGCAGGCAACGAGGGGGGCTATCTGGCTGGCATCAAGCTGACTTGGGACGCTGATCAGCCCACGGGCCGTGGCCCCGCCGGACAGACGATTCGCAGCGGCCGGCCCAATGTCAGCGAGGACATCCAGCGTGCGGCCAATGAGTTTTGCTGGAGCGAAGAGGCAGTGCGTCAGGGTTTTCGCAGCGCTGTATTTTTGCCTTTGCGCGACGCCAGCCGGACCTTTGGCCTGTTGGGCTTGTACTCGGCCTCGGTGGAACAGCTGGCCGCAGACGAAATCAAACTGCTGCAGGACATGGCCGACAACCTGGCCTTCGGCATTGGCAGTCTCCGCGCGAGGCAAGAGCGACAGCATGCCCAGGAAATCGCGCGCGAGGCGGCGGAAAAGTTGCGTGACCAGGCCTCCTTGCTGGACCGGGCGAAGGACGCCATTTTGGTTCGCAATCTTGACCGAACCATCCGTTTCTGGAACAAGGGCGCAGAGCGCTTGTACGGCTGGACCGCCGAAGAGGTACTTGGCAAAACCATGGACGAATTCATGTACCGCAGTCCCCAAATCCTTGAAGCGGCCATGAACCAGGCGCTGGACAACGATGGCGACTGTAACGGTGAACTGGAGCAGGTGGCGCGCGATGGCTCGCTACTGGACGTTGAAGCGCGCTGGACGGTTGTGCGCGACGAATATGGCAAGGTCAATGGCGTGCTTGGCATCAACAGCGACATCCGCGAGCGCAAGCGTGTGCGTCAAGAAATTTTGCAACTCAATGCCACCCTGGAGGAACGGGTGCAGCAGCGCACCGCCCAGCTGGAGTTTGCCAACAAGCAGCTGGAGGCATTTTCTTACTCGGTGTCGCATGACCTGCGCTCGCCGCTCAGTGCCATCGACGGATTCAGCAACCTGCTCGAGAAGGACTTGGGCGCCAATGAGTCCAGCCAGCGGAGCAGACATTATTTGTCCCGCATACGCGCCGGGGTCTCGCAGATGGGCGAGCTGATTGACGCCCTGCTGTCGCTGGCCCAAGTGTCACGCACCAGCCTGCGTTGGGAGAGTGTTGACCTGAGCGCGATGGTCCAGGCGATCACGAATGGCTACCGAGAGCGTGAACCGTCGAGGTCTGCCTTGCTGGACATTCAACCCGGTCTGGTTGTCCAGGGTGATCCGCGCCTGCTCACTCAGGTGCTCGACAACCTGCTGGGCAATGCCTGGAAGTTCAGCAGCAAAGAGCAGCAAACCGTGGTCTCGTTCAAGCGGGAGCTGGGTCCTGATGGCATATGGGTTTATGCCGTTCGGGACAACGGCGCAGGTTTTGACATGACCTATGCGGACAAGCTGTTCGGCGCATTCCAGCGACTGCACACCGCCTCGGAGTTTGAAGGAACCGGCATTGGCCTGGCGACGGTGCACCGGATCATCACCAGGCACAGCGGCAAAGTGTGGGCCGAGTCGGCGCCAGGTCGGGGCGCCACTTTCTATTTCACGCTGGGTGATGCCGCCGCTCACGATATGTAGCGGCGTACCGGGCGCGTAATGCGGGCTCGCAAGCCTGAAGCCCAGACAAAGGCAAGGTTTCGCGCGGCGTGCTGGCCTTGTCCGCGTTAAAAAACACCGCCCACTCGCGCCAGCCCCTCGCCTTTACGGTCGAAAGCTACCGCACACACCGGCTCCGCGCCAGTTCCGCCGGCCAAGCGGATGGTGCGACCGTGGTCGCCACATACCGGCGCCGACCTATGTATGGGGTGAGCGTGTGCGGCCGACGGCTAAAAGCCGATCTTGTGCCAGCGTCATGCGTACCCAGCCACTGAAAACCTCTAAGATTGTTAATTGTGTTGCAACATGTAAATGTTGTTAGATTTATTGCAAAATGAACACCACAAATCAGGTTAACCATTCATGCTTCGAAGCGCTCTGCCTATGCTCCTCACCCGCTTTGCGTCCCGATTCCTCCTGCACTTCCTTGTGCTGATAACCGCGGCCGGACCCGCCGCAGCAGAGAAGAAACCGGTCTATGTTGGTCTCGACGCCGAGCTCGGGTATGCAGGAAGCACCTCTGCCCAAGCCATTCGCATGGGCATGCTGATCGCCATGGAGGAAGTCAACCAGGCCGGCGGCGTGCTCGGCGGCCGGCCGCTGCGACTGATAGAGCGTGACAATAAGAGCCTGCCGGCGCGCGCCTTGGAGAACCTGAAAGAGATGGCCGCCCAGCCCGACCTTGTCGCGGTGTTCGGCGGTCGCTTCAGTCCCCCTCAGCTGGAGTCGCTCCCCCTGATCCACGCGCTGAAGTTGCCTCTGCTCGATCCCTGGGCCGCCGCCGATGGCATCGTCGACAATGGCTATGCGCCCAACTACGTCTTCCGCCTTTCCTTGCGCGACAGTTGGGCCATGCCGACGATGCTGCGACATGCGGCGAAGAAGGGAACCAGGCGGGTGGGCCTGCTGCTGGTCAATACGGCCTGGGGGCGCGGCAACCACAAGGCGGCCGAAGCTTATGTCGCCTTGCATCCCGAGATAAAAATCGTCGGCACGCAGTGGTTCAACTGGGCGGACACAAATTTTCTGGACAAGTACACCGCCCTCAAGCAGGCGGGCGCGCAGGCGATTGTCCTGGTGGCTAACTTCGAGGCCAGCCAACTGGTACGCGAAATGGCGGCTTTGCCGAAGGCCGAGCGCCTGCCCCTGGTAAGCCACTGGGGCATGAGCGGCGGTGATTTCCCCGAGGCGACCGGTCCGGCCCTGCAGGAGGTCGACTTCGCTTTGGTGCAGACCTTTAGCTTTATCGGTGCGAAGCGGCCCAAGGCCAGGCGGGTGCTGGCCGCGGCGCAGCGCCTGTTCGGCGTGAAGGACGCCCGCAGTCTGGCCGCGCCGGTGGGCTTGGCGCACGCCTACGATCTCACCCACATCCTGGCTCGCGCGATTGATCAAGCGGGCAGCACGGAGCGCCCCGCCGTGCACGCCGCCCTGGAGCAGGTGCGCGACTACGAGGGTTTGATCAAGCGTTATCCGCAGCCCTTCACACCCGGGCGGCACGAGGCGCTGAGCGTGGAGGACGTGTTCATGGCGCGCTATGCCCCGGATGGCGCCATCGTCCGGATCGTTGATCGCTGAATGTGAAATTAAGGCGCCTGCACATGACTTGGCGCGGCTGGCTGAACGCGAGCTTCGCCAATCAGATCACTCTTTTTGCCCTGTCGCTCACGCTGGCGGTTTCCCTGCTGATCGGCGGCGGATCCTATATCGCCCTGCAGACGCAAATCGAGGCCACCATTCAGCGCGATCTGGTGGCTCAAGCCAGCCTGGTGGAAAATCGTCTGGGCGATTCCATCACTCAAGCAGGCAGTGAGTTGGATGCCTTGTCCAAGAATTCTTTCATCGCCAACGGCCTGGTAGATTCCCAAGGGCGCGAAGGTTATTTGCGGCCCTTTCTGCATGACTTTCGTCTTTCCATACCCGGCAAGGAAGGCATTTCGCTGACACTCCATGATTTCATCGGCAAGCCCCTTATTCAGGTCAGGCCAGGCGAGGCAACCGCCGCGGACGCCGACATGGTTGGCCAGGCAATTGCCTCGGGCAAGCCACAGGTTCGGATCATCACCCAGGGAAACGAGACTTATTTGAAGCTGGTGCAGCCCATCCACTTCCCGCCCACTCGGAGCGTGGAGGGCGCTTTGGCCGTGCGCATCCAGCTCGCACCGCTGCTCGCCGATGCCGGTATCGCGCTCGCCGAAGGTCAGGTTTTGCAACTGCATGCGGCGGGCAGAGGGGTGGCGCAGATCGGGGCCAGTCGGCAAGATGTCTTTCGCGTGCAGCGGGCGCTCAAGCTCGCGGCCCCGTACGACGCCCTAAAGCTGCGGCTCACGCTGGACAGCTCAACCCGCGATGCCCTTGGCCCGCTTGATCGGCTGACGCTGATCTATGCCGTCGGCCTCCTTCTCCTCCTTCCGCTGGTGGGCTGGGTCACCCAACGAAGCTCGCGCCGCCTGGTCGCGCCACTGGTGCAGCTCAGTGCGACGGCCGATGCCATCGCCCGCAGCGGCGTGATCACCGTGCCGCTGCAAATCGGAGGCCCGAGCGAAGTGGGAAGGCTGGCAGACGCCTTCAGCCGGATGCTTGCGCGGGTAAGCACCACGCAAGCTGAGCTGAACAAACAGACGGCAGGTCTGCTTGCGAGTGAAGTGTTTCTGCAGTCGGTTCTGGATTCGGCGCTGGATGCATTCATCAGGATCAATGCACAGGGTCAGGTGACAGACTGGAATCTGCAAGCAGAGCGAATGTTCGGCTATTCGCGTGCCGACGCTTTGGGGAAACTTCTCGAAAGTTTGATCATTCCGCCCTCTTATCGAGAGGCACACCGGCGCGGGCTTGAGCACTTTCTTAAAACTGGTGAAGGCCCCGTACTTGGGAAGCTTATTGAAGTCACTGCCATGCGGGCGAGTGGCGGTGAATTGCCTGTCGAAATAGCTATTGTGGCGAATCGGAGCGGAAATATTTTTTCTTTCAATGCTTTCATGCGTGACATCAGCGTACGCAAGCAGGGACAAGAAGAAATATTTCGCCTGAACGCTGAACTGGAAGAGCGGGTGCGGCAACGCACGGCTCAATTGCAGGCGGTGAACCGGGAGCTCGAGGCCTTTTCGTACTCGGTATCGCACGACCTGCGCACGCCGTTAAGTACGATCGATGGATTCAGCGACCTGCTTCGCAAAGAATTTTTGAGCAACGAGGCAAGTGAGCGCAGCAAGCACTACCTGTCCCGTATCCGTGCCGGTGTCGGGCACATGGGCGAGCTGATAAACGCCCTGTTGTCGCTGGCCCAGGTCTCGCGTTCGAGTCTGCGGTGGGAAAGCGTTGATCTGAGCGCGATAGCCGAAACTGTACTCAGCGGTTACCAGGAGTACGAGCCCGGCCGGTTGTCGGAACTGGCTATCCAGCCCGGATTGGTGGTTCATGGTGACCCGGGCCTGCTGCGGCAGGCCCTTGGCAACTTGATGGGCAATGCCTGGAAGTACAGCAGCAAACAGCAGCAAACCGTGGTCTCGTTCAGGCGGGAAATGGGTTCCGATGGCGCCTGGGTTTATGCTGTGCAGGACAACGGGGCGGGCTTTGACATGGCCCATGCGGACAAGCTGTTCGGCGCATTCCAGCGACTGCACACCGCCGCGGAGTTTGAAGGAACCGGCATAGGCCTGGCCACCGTATACAGAATTATCACGCGCCACGGCGGCAGGGTCTGGGCGGAGTCTGCACCTGGTCGGGGGGCGACTTTTTACTTCACGTTGGGCGACGTCCCTCTGGCAGGAGAGGGTTAGAGGCCGGACTGGCGCAATGTTTCACGCAGAGAACTTGCTTTGTCGGCGTCAAACTCGCCTCCTACCCGCGCCAACACTTCGCCTTCGCGGTTGATCACTACCGCATACACCTGGTCGGTGCCAGCCAGGCCAGCAGAGCGGATGAATTGGTCGCGGTCGGTGAATACCGGCACCAACCGTGCTCGCTCAGAGTCAGCGGGGTAATGGCGCATCAGCCTTGTCTCTATGACGCTGCGGGCCGCGTAACTGCCGGGG
>Ga0326733_1000418_pt1 | contig 12241 bp, 10 predicted proteins | sample 14_GP2_308_FD_207946 | JGI IMG/M metagenome (GOLD analysis project Ga0326733, IMG submission 207946) | Glacier ice microbial communities from Ngari, Tibet, China - 14_GP2_30.8 | ecosystem: Environmental > Aquatic > Freshwater > Ice > Glacier | place: China: Ngari, Tibet | collected 2018-07-17 | reverse complement strand
TCGACCGATTCGACGTCGTCGAGCACGACCTCGGTGCCGAACTTCTCGGCCTGTTCCTGCATCTTCATCATGAGGTCGGGGCCCATGATGCCGTCCGGGAACCCGGGGAAGTTCTCGACCTCGGTGGTCTTCATGAGCTCTCCGCCGGCCTCGACCGAGCTCGCAATGAGCAGCGGGGACAGGCTCGCCCGTGCCGCGTAGATGGCGGCGGTGTATCCCGCGGGACCCGATCCGATGATGATGACCTGACGCAAGGTGAGGTTCTCCTGTCTGTGCTGACGGCGGTGTGTACTGACCGCGATGACCGGTACAACACGCACTATTGGTGAACTATTCCGGTGCCTCGGGCGGTCGGTGGCGGCGTGGCAGGCGCCGCGTGAACGTGTCGAGCGCGCTCGCGGCATCCGGATTCTTCATCAGGAGTAACACACCGAGATAGACGACGGCCATTCCGCTTCCGATGATCGACATAGCCACAATGGCGGCAAAAAGGTCGCGTTGCGCGAAGCCTGCCGGTGAGAGGCCGCCGAGCGAGACGAGAATGCCGATCCCGACGGCACCCGAAATCACGCCGGCGAACAGGTACTGCAGGTGCCGGCGCACAAGAAACCACCCGCCGATAGGGCCGAGACGCCGACGCAGCAGGGCGAAGGTGATGACGGTCTGGGCGAGGCACGCGAGTGTCGTCACAAGCGCTACCCCGACGCCGATGAACTGGACGGGCAGGAGTGTGCAGGCGAGGGCGCCGAGCACGAAGAGGCTCGCCTTGATCGTCTCGACGAGGAACGGGGTGCGGGTGTCCTCCAGGGAGTAGAACACGCGCTGCATCACGAACACGGCACTGAACGGCACGAGCCCGATCGAGAACGCGATGATCACCAGCGCCATGGCGGTGACGTTGGCGAAGCCGCTCTGCTCGAACACCCGCGCGAACGGGAAGGCCACAACGATGAGCGCCACTGACGCGAACGTGATGAACAGGCCGATGGTGCGCAGCGAGGAGGTGACATCCTCGCGAACACCCGCAAGATTGCCCGTCGACGCGTGCCCGCTCATACGGGTGAAGTAGGCGGTGGCGATCGAGACGGCGATCACCGAATGCGGGAGCATGAAGATGAGCCACGAGTTCTGCAGCGTGAGAAGGCCGGCGCCCTCGCCGGCGGCCTGCGAGACGACCCTGCTCTGGAACACTCCGGCGGTCTGGGTCACGAGGATCATTCCGAAGACCCACCCGGCGGCCTTCCCCGTCCGGCCGAGGCCGACCCCGCGCCAGCGGAAGTCCGGCCGGAAGCCGAGTCCGGCGCGTCTCCAGAAGAGCACGAGCACGAGCGCCTGGGCGGCGACGCCGAGCGTCGCGCTACCGGCCAGAAGGGCGATTTGGCCGGTATCCCACACCTCGACCGAGTTGTTCTCGGCCGCGCCACCGAACAGAAGCGAGAAGGCGACGAGCCCGGCGATCGCGACGACGTTGTTGAGCACTGGTGCCCAGGTGAACGGACCGAATGCCTTGCGGGCGTTGAGCACCTCGCCGAGGAGGCTGTAGAGGGCGTAGAACAGCACCTGGGGCAGGCACCAGTAGGCGAAGGCCGTAGCCAGTGCCACGCCCTCCGGGGAGAAGCCCCGGCCGCCGTCCCCCCCCGACGAGGCGTAGAGGGCGACGAGCAGCGGCGCGGCGAGGGTCGCGATGATCGCGATCACGACGAACGCGCTCGCGCCGAGGGTCACGACCTTGTTGATGAAGCGTTGTCCGCCGTCGTCGTGCAGCCCGGCTCGCACGATCTGCGGCACAAGAATCGCGCCGAGCACGCCACCGGCGATGAGGGCGTAGATGTTGTTGGGCAGCTGGTTGCCGAGGGCGAACGCGTCGCCGGCGGCGCTGCCGACCTGGCCGATGGTGGCGGCGAGCACGATCGCCTTGACGAAGCCGAGCAGGCGAGACACCAGGGTGCCGGACGCGAGGAGGGCGCTCGCGCGGCCGAGACCGGATGACGGCCGCGGCGCGGGACCGGCGGGCGGGCTAGTCATGTGCCTTCGCAGTGGTGTCGGACGCCTCTGCCGTCTCGGCCACACGCGCCGCCTCGGTCGACTCAGGGGTGGACGGTCGGCGGCGTCGGCGAACCGTGCGGATGATGCCGAGCACGAAGACCAGGAGGATCAGGCCGGCGAGCACCGACGTCGCGGCGGTCTCCCATCCGGCCTGCACGGTGATCTCGGCCTGGGCGGGCTGCGAGATGGGCACCCCAGTCTCACTCGTGAGCGTGATGGTGATGACGACTTTTCCGTTGGCGACGGACTGGACAGGGATGGAGGCGCGGTTCTGTGAGTCCGCCGCGATCTCGACGGGCACCCGGGTATCGGTCACGTCGAGGATGGCGGTTCGGGACGTGACCGTCACAATCACTGTGACCGGCACCGACAGGTTGTTGCTGATCGTGATGGGCAGCGGTCCGCTGTCGGACCATTGGGTGATCGTGGCGGTCTCGACCTGCACGGAGGAGAGAATCTCGCCGGAGGTCGCGACGTAGTCGGCGACCGCGGTCGCCCAGGCAGGCTCGGCGGTGGTCCAGGATTGCGAGGACAGGGCGAGCAGCGACAGCCTCCGCTCGCCGGTGAGCACCGTCGGGTCGTCGGCGATCGTCGCGAACTGCGCCACAGCCGCCTCGGAGGCAAACATCGACTGCAGCCCCTGCACCTCCGCTGCGGCGACGGGCATATCGACGATCTCGCCGGTGGTGGGGGCGGTGGCCCTGGCATCAGCAAGTGTCGCCGGCGCCGACCAGCGGATTCCGCCGACGGCGGCGATCGTGTCGGCGAGGCGGAATCCGCCCAGTGCATCGCTGCGGGCGAGCGTGGCGAGCACGGTGCGGCCGGCACCGGCATCCTCCGTCGAGAGCGCCGCGAGCGAGGCAGTCAGCCGCACCATGGCGGCCTCCCAACTCGCGGCGGTGGGGGCGTCGACGGCGTCGCTCAGCAGGCCGGAGATGATCGCGTCCGAGGTCAGCACCGACTGCTCGCCGATAGTTCCGGCGGCGTTCCCGGTCGATGCCCCCTCGCCGAGGGTGGAGTTCTCGGAGGAAAGGATCGTGGTGGCGAGCCCAGCGGCCGCGAACGTGGCGAGGTCCGCCTCGACGACCGTTCCGGCACGGGGCCAGGCGATTCCCGTCGTGCTGTAGTTCCAGTCGAGGAGGGACTCCATGTCGGGAGCAGGGGGCGCTGCAGGCTCTCCGGACGGAGAGGGGCTCGGCGCGGTGGGGTCGGCACCTGTCTCCGTGGGGAACAGGTCGGTGTCGATCGCGAAGCTCGTGGGCACAAGCACGCCGCCGCCGGCCTGGCTGGTCGCGGCGATATCGGTGTCGGCGTAGCTGAGCGGGAAGGTCTGGTTGGGCGCCGATTCGAGCCGGGCCAGCCAGTCGGTCACCGACTCGGGAGCGGAGGTGCCGAGCAGGCGGATCGAGGCGATGATGCGCGGGTCGATTCCGAGTGCGACCGGGCGGCCGAACGCCGCGTCGAGCTGGCGTGCGAGCAGCCCGCCCTGCGTGGTGTACGTCTCGAGCAGTTCGCCGCTCACGACCCCCGAGGCCGAGGCGGGGAGGGTGATCGGGAGGGCGATCGCCAAGCCCGTGGGGGTGAATCCGGCGTCGGGGTTGACCGTGAGTGTCGATCGCCCCTCGCCCGGCCGGTTGTCGGCCGAGTCGACCAGCACCGAGAGACGCCTGGCGCCGAACGGCGCGGTCTCATCAAGGCCGACCACGGCGGCGGGCACGACGATCGTCGCGAGGGCCGCTGATTCCCCCGGGAACAGCTCGGGGAAACCCACCTGCGCGATCGCGTCGCCCCGGTCCGCCTCCACGGGAAGAGAGGCATCCGGCTCGGCGAGCCAGGTCGCGAGGCTGTCGCGACCGTCGACACGGGTCCGGTCGAGGTAGACGGTCGCACTGCCGGCGGGAAGGGTTTCGCTCGAGCGGTTGGCGACGACGACCGCCACGGTGAGGTCTTCTCCGGGACGGAGGATGCCGGATGCGGCGGGCACGACGGCGACCGAGATCTCGGGTGTGGCCGCGGGGGAGGTGGCCGCCGGGGCTGCGGCAATCGCGGCGGGCCCAAGGGCCGCGGGCGCAACGAATGCGCCGACGACGACGGCAAGCGCGAGGAGGGGTCTGATGATTCTCATGGCTGTTGGTCGATCGCGGGCAGCGTCGCGGCCGACATGAAGCGATTCTAGGCCGTCGTCACCGGTTCGCCGGGGAGGCGAGGGGCGCCCTCGTGTGGCCGCGTGGTGGCAGGGGTGTGGCAAGCTTGACGACCATGGAGAGCGTCGCTTCGGCAATCAATCGGCTCGCCGACCTCGCCGCGCTGCCGCACATCGCCCGGCTGTCCGCCGCCTTCGCCGCCGCCGGTCACGAACTCGCCCTCGTCGGCGGGCCCGTCCGGGATGCGTTCATCGGCCGGCAGCTCAACGACCTCGACTTCGCGACGAGCGCGGTCCCCGACGAGATCCTGGCCGTCGTGAAGCCGCTCGCCGACGTGCACTGGGACATCGGTCGGGCGTTCGGCACGATCGGCGCCCGGATCGACGGCCACACCGTCGAGATCACGACGTACCGCACCGACGCTTACGACGGGGAGACCCGCAAGCCCCTCGTGGAGTTCGGTGACAGCCTCGAGGGCGACCTTTTTCGGCGCGATTTCACGATCAACGCGATGGCCCTGCGGCTGCCGGAGCTCGTGCTCGTCGACGCGTTCGGCGGACTCGACGACCTGCTCGCCGGGCGGATCACGACGCCGGGCGCCCCCGAGGCATCCTTCGGCGACGACCCGCTGCGGATGCTGCGCGCGGCGCGTTTCACGTCCCAGCTCGGTTTCACGGTCGCAGAGCCGACACGGAAGGCGATGTCCGCCCTCGCCGCGCAGATCAGCATCGTCTCGGTCGAGAGGATCAGTGACGAGCTGTCGAAGCTGCTGCGCACGCCGCGCCCGCGGGTCGGCCTCGAACTGCTCGTCCAGACGGGGATCGCGGCGCTGGTGATGCCGGAGTTCCCCGCCCTGCGGCTGGAGATCGACGAACACCACCACCACAAGGACGTCTACGAGCACAGCCTCACGGTGCTTGACCAGGTCATCGAGCTTGAGGCATCCCGGTCGCACCCGGAGTCACCGGACCTGGTGCTGCGCATGGCGGCCCTGCTGCACGACATCGGCAAGCCGTCGACCAAGCGCACCGAGCCCGGCGGTGTGGTCACCTTCCACCACCACGACGTGGTCGGCGCGAAGATGGTGGCCCGGCGACTCAAGGCGCTGCGCTTCGACAAGCAGTTCATCGCTGACGTCGCGCGGCTCGTCGAGCTGCACCTGCGGTTCTTCGGCTACACCGAGGGCGCCTGGACCGATTCGGCCGTTCGCCGCTACGTGCGCGACGCCGGGCCGCTGCTGGACCGGCTGCACATCCTCGTGCGCGCCGATGTCACGACCCGCAACCGCCGCAAGGCGGACCGGCTGTCGTTCGCCTACGACGACCTCGAGGACCGCATCGCGGCGCTCTCCGAGCAGGAGGAGTTGGCCGCCATCCGCCCTGACCTGGACGGCGAGCAGATCATGCAGATCCTCGGCATCCGGCCCGGGCGGGAGGTGGGCGAGGCCTACCGGTTCCTGCTCGAACTACGCCTCGACGAGGGCGCGCTGGGCACCGATGAGGCCACCGCGCGCCTTCGCGCCTGGTGGGCCGCCCGCCCCTGACCCGCTCGGCACTGCTGCCGCTGAGGCGTCGGTGTCCCGACTGCGGCCCACTATTGCTGAATAAGGACGGCGGGCTCAGGCGTTGTCGCGGATGAACTGCTCGAGCAGCTCCCGCGCCACCGGGTCCGGGTACTGCGTCGGCGGCGACTTCATGAAGTAGGCGGATGCCGACTCGACGGGGCCGCCCTGGCCGGCGTCGAGTGCGACCTTCGCCGCGCGAATCGCGTCGATGACAACTCCGGCGGAGTTGGGCGAGTCCCACACCTCGAGCTTGTACTCGAGCGTCGTCGGGGCATTGCCGAAGCCGTGGCCCTCGAGGCGCACGAACGCGAGCTTGCGGTCATCGAGCCACGGGATGTGATCGCTCGGGCCGATGTGCACGTCGCGGGCGTTGATCTCGTTCTCGATGTTGCTCGTGACGGCCTGCGTCTTCGAGATCTTCTTCGACTGCAGCCGGCGCCGCTCGAGCATGTTCTTGAAGTCCATGTTGCCGCCGACGTTCAGCTGGTAGGTGCGGTCCAGCACAAGACCGCGCTCTTCGAACAGGCGGGCGAGCACGCGGTGGGTTATCGTCGCACCGAGCTGGCTCTTGATGTCGTCACCGACGATGGGCACGCCCGCGGCAGTGAACTTGGCCGCCCACTCCGGGTCACTCGCAATGAACACGGGCAGGGCGTTGACGAAGGCGACGCCCGCGTCGATCGAGGCCTGGGCGTAGAACTTTGCCGCCTCCTCGCTTCCGACCGGGAGGTAGCAGACGAGCACGTCGACGGATGCGTCGCGCAGCGCCTGCGTCACGTCGACCACCGGTGCATCCGACTCCTCGATCGTGTCGAGGTAATACTCGCCGAGCCCGTCGAGGGTCGGGCCGCGCTGCACCGTGACGCCGGTCGGGGCGACCTCCGCGAAGGCGAGCGTGTTGTTCTCGCTGGCCCAGATAGCATCGGCGAGGTCGACGCCGACCTTCGCCGCGTCCACGTCGAACGCCGCGACGAAGTCGACATCGCCGACGGAATAGGGACCGAACCGGTTATGCATGAGCCCGGGGATGACCTCGTCGGCGGCGGCGTCACGATAGAACGTGACTCCCTGGACGAGGGCGTTGGCGCAGTTTCCCACTCCGACGATGGCGACGCGAAGAGACATGAATTCGAGCTCCTTGTTAGTTACAGTGTTTGCTGACTACACTAGGCAGGTTGCCCGCACTCAATTGACACGCTCTCTTCGTGTCGGGCTCACATGTAACCCTCCTGTCACAGACCGTCTGTGACCGTTTAGTCCGAAGGAGGTGGGTTAGTCATGCAGCAATACGAACTTATGGTCATCCTCGATCCAGAGATCGATGAGCGTACCGTCGCTCCCAGCCTTGACAAGTTCCTCAACGTCATCCGCAACGATGGTGGAACCATCGACAAGGTCGACATCTGGGGCCGTCGCCGTCTGGCGTACGAAATCAACAAGAAGACCGAGGGCATCTACGCCGTCGTCGCCCTCACCGCGAACTCGTCGGCCACCGTCGAGCTCGACCGCCAGCTGAAGCTCAGTGAAGCGGTCATGCGCACCAAGGTGCTCCGCGCCGAGGAAGCCATCGCCCAGGTCGCCGAAGCCGCCAAGCTCTCCGCAGAGAAGGCCGCCCGCAAGGCAGCCGCTCCCGCGAAGGCCGCTCCGGTGTCTGACGACTCCGCCGCGAAGGTCGCCGCCGCTCCGAAGGCTCCGGCAGCTCCTGCCGCGCCCGAAGCACCGGTCGCCGAGTAGCTCATGGCCGGCGAAACAGTAATCACCGTGGTGGGTAACCTCACCAGCGACCCGGAACTGCGGTACACGCAGAACGGGCTGGCGGTTGCGAACTTCACCATCGCCTCCACCCCCCGGAGCTTCGACCGTGCGTCGAACGACTGGAAGGATGGCGAAGCGCTGTTCCTGCGCGCGAGCGTGTGGCGCGAGTTCGCCGAGCATGTCGCCGGTTCGCTGACGAAGGGCTCGCGCGTTGTCGCGACCGGTCGTCTGAAGCAGCGGTCGTACGAGACCAAAGAGGGCGAGAAGCGCACCAGTATCGAGCTCGAGGTCGACGAGATCGGTCCTTCGCTTCGCTACGCGACGGCTCAGGTCACGCGTACGTCGAGCTCCCGTGAAGGCGGCAGTGGCGGTGGCGGCGGTAACCCGCAGCAGTCGCGGCCCCAGGTCGCCGACGAGCCGTGGGCGCCTTCCGCTCCCGCAGCCGCGTCGGGCGCCGGCGGAGACGTCTGGAACACTCCAGGCAGCTTCAACGACGAGACCCCGTTCTAACACGCGGCCTCGCCCCACATCATTACTTCTACTGAAAGCAGATAAATCATGGCTGGAAAGAGCAGCGGCGATCGCCGTAAGCCCCTCCGGACTGCCAAGGGCGGCAAACCAGTCGCCCCGGCGAAGTCCATTCGCGTGGGCGTCATCGACTACAAGGATGTCGCAACGCTTCGCAAGTTCATTTCCGAGCGTGGAAAGATCCGCGCTCGCCGTATTACCGGTGTCTCCGTTCAGGAGCAGCGTCTCATCGCACGTGCCGTCAAGAACGCACGCGAGATGGCACTGCTGCCCTACGCCGGCTCAGGCCGTTAAGGAGCCCTGACATGTCAAAGCTGATCCTCACGCACGAGGTCACCGGTCTCGGTGCCCCCGGCGACGTCATCGACGTCAAAAACGGCTACGCCCGTAACTTCCTTGTACCCCAAGGCTTCGCGGTCATGTGGAGCCGGGGCGGCGAAAAGCAGATCGAGCAGATCAAGGCAGCCCGCGCAGCTCGCGAGCACGCCACGATCGAAGAAGCCAAGGACCTCAAGGCGCGCCTCGAGGCCACGACCGTCACGCTCAAGGTCAAGGCCGGAGCCGGCGGACGCCTGTTCGGGTCGGTCAAGGCGTCGGATGTTGCCGATGCCGTGGCCGCACAGGGCCTCGGCACCGTCGACAAGCGCAAGATCGAGATCACCTCGGCCATCAAGGCCACGGGCGACCACGAGGCGTCCATTCGCCTGCGCGACGACCTCACCGCGACCATCACCCTCCGGGTGGTTGCCGCAAAGTAGTACCCCGAAACGGGCGGCGGTGGCTCGGAACTACGGTTCCGGGCCACCGCTTTTTTGTACCCTGTCAACCCCTTTGTGCACAGTGGGGCGTGTCGCGGCGCAACCCTCAAGTGCCACTCTAGACAATTTTTTACACACACCCCATGAGACATTAAAAGCCGGATCAAACGGCATTTAATATCTCAACGTGTCATGTTACTAACAGTCCACTCCACAGGTTGTGCACACGTCGCGCGGCGTTTCGCCCAAACTTTCCACAGCCCTGTCCACAGGTGGGATTAGGGCCGGTTGGGCGGGCGGGCGCAGTGCTCCTAGTGTGTGACAGCGCGTCTTACCCCGGGGGGATGATGCAGCACGGTCCGCCGCTGTCGGCGATGTCACCGGCATCCGCTACACAAGTCAATGAAGGAGGTCCATCGTGTCGATAGCCCATTTGGGACTCGCGGGACCAGGCGAGAGCCGATCCGAGCAGCAACGTCAGCAGTCCGAGCGCACGCCCCCACACGACCTCCTGGCGGAGCAGAGCGCCATCGGCGGCATGCTCCTGAGCAAGGATGCCGTGGCCGACGTCATCGAGGCGGTGCGGGCCGTGGACTTCTACATGCCCAAGCACGAGATCATCTTCGACGCGATCCTGTCGCTTTACTCGCACGGCGAGCCGACCGACGTCATCGCGGTGACCGACGAGCTACTGAAGGCGGGCGAGCTTACCCGCGCGGGCGGCGCCGACTACCTGCACACGCTCACCGGCCTCGTGCCGACCGCGGCGAACGCCGGTTTCTACTCGACAATTGTCGCCGAGAAGGCCGTGCTGCGCCGCCTCGTCGAGGCGGGCACGCGCATCGTGCAGATGGGGTACGCGAGCGAGGGCGAGGTCGTCGACCTCGTCAACAACGCCCAGGCCGAGATCTACGGCGTCACCGGGGGCGTCGAGGCGGAGGACTTCATCCCGCTCACCGTCGCCGTCGAGACCGCCATCGGGGAGATCGAGGCGGCCAACGGGCGCGACGGCTCGATGACCGGTGTGCCGACGGGCTTCGCCGAACTCGACGACCTCACGAACGGCTTGCACGGCGGACAGCTCATCATCATCGCGGCCAGGCCGGCGCTCGGAAAGTCGACGCTCGCGCTCGACTTCGCCCGCGCCGCGTCCATCAAGCACGATATGCCCTCGATCTTCTTCTCGCTCGAGATGGGGCGCAGCGAGATCGCGATGCGCCTGCTCTCGGCCGAGGCATCCGTTCCACTCCAGAACATGCGCAAGGGCACTGTCGACTCGCGCGACTGGACGACCATCGCGGCGACCCGCGGACGCATCAACGACGCGCCGCTGTACATCGATGACAGCCCCAACATGACGCTGGTCGAGATCCGTGCCAAGTGCCGCAGGCTCAAGCAGAAGGTCGGGCTCAAGCTCGTCATCATCGACTACCTGCAGCTGATGACCTCGGGCAAGAAGGTCGAATCCCGCCAGCAGGAGGTCAGCGAGTTCTCCCGCGCGCTCAAGCTCCTCGCGAAGGAGCTCCAAGTGCCGGTCATTGCGCTCTCCCAGCTGAACCGTGGACCAGAGCAGCGCACCGACAAGATGCCCGCCATCTCCGACCTCCGCGAGTCGGGCTCCCTCGAGCAGGATGCCGACATGGTGATCCTGCTGCACCGCGAGAGTGCCTACGAGAAGGAGAACCCGCGGGCGGGCGAGGCCGACCTCATCGTCGCGAAGCACCGCAACGGGCCGACCCGCACGGTGACGGTGGCCTTCCAGGGTCACTTCTCGCGCTTCACCGACATGGCGCCGGCCTAGCCAGCCTGAGCATCCGCCCGGCCAATTTGACGACGCTCGGGCAACCTGATTTGCTTATGACCGGAGGGGAGTAATCCCCCGTCGTTTCGTCGTCAATTCGGCTCCGTCATCGGAGTCCGGCGGAGCGGGCCCATCCAAGGCCGGACGAGACCTCCAGTTGCAATTCTGACTGGAAGGTATCTCTCATGGAAGTTCCGCTCTGGGCCTGGCTTGCCGTTCTCGGCGTGATCCTGGTCATGCTCGCCATCGACCTCTTCGCCCACCGCGATGCGCACGTCATCGGAGTGCGCGAAGCCGCGGGCTGGTCGATCTTCTGGGTGCTCTCCGGCATCAGCTTCGGCATGATCGTCTGGACCCTGTTCGGCGCGGAGTTCGGCCAGCAGTACTTCGCCGGCTTCGTGATCGAGAAGTCACTCGCGGTGGACAACGTCTTCGTGTGGGCGGTCATCTTCACCGCCTTCGCCGTGCCCCCGCAGTTCCAGCACCGCGTGCTCTTCTTCGGCGTGCTCGGCGCGCTCGTGTTCCGGGGTCTGTTCATCGCCGGTGGTGCCGCACTGATCGAGAACTTCAGCTGGATCCTCTACGTCTTCGCCGCCTTCCTGATCTTCACCGGCGTGCAGATGGCGCGTCACCGCAACTCGCACTACGAGCCGCAGAAGTCGATCGTGCTCAAGTGGTTTCGCCGTCTGGTGCCCATGACCGACGCCTACTACGGCCAGCGCTTCTCCATTCGGAAGAACGGCCTGCGGCTCGCCACACCGCTGCTTGCCGTGCTCGTGCTCATCGAGGTCACCGACATTGTCTTCGCCGTCGACTCGATCCCCGCGATCTTCGCGGTCACGAGCGAACCATTTCTGGTCTTCACGGCGAACGCCTTCGCGATCCTCGGCCTCAGGGCCATGTACTTCCTGCTCGCCGACCTCATGCACCGCTTCATCTACCTCAAGGTCGGCCTCGCGGTCCTGCTCATCTGGGTCGGCGTCAAGATGCTCCTGCTCGACGTCTACAAGATCCCGACCGGCGTCTCGCTCGGCGTCATCGCGCTCATTCTCACCGTGTCGATCGTGGCGAGCCTCAGGGCAACCCGCGGCCAGGCGCGACGTCCCGTCGACACCGCCGCGGTCGGGGCGTATCGGCTCGCGACGGACGAGGAGATCGCGGACCTCGAGCCGAACTGGAGCAGGCGTGCGGTCAGCCGGGGGCGCGTAAACTAGCGGGGTTCGTCACTCGCGAAAGGGGTCGTCCTCGTGTCCGTTCTCCTGGACGACCCCGCGCAGCGGGCTGCCTACTGGCCGCTCCCGATTGCTCGCGCGATCCCCGCGGCAGTGGTGGCTGTCATTATCACGTTCTCCGCCGACCACTCCGCAACGCTGGGTCTGCTCTCCTTCGGCGGATTCGCCCTCGTGACCGGGATCCTCATCTCGGTGATCAGCTGGCGGCGCCTCGGGGGTGCGGCGGTGTGCCCGTACCTCGTGGCTCAGGGAATCGTGTCGATTGCGCTCGGGGCCCTCGCCCTCCTGCTGCCGCGCGGAGTGCCGTCGCTGTTCCTCGTCGTGACGGTGTGGGCGGCCCTCACGGGCGCCCTAGAGCTCTACAGCGGGCTGCGGGCGAGGCGCCGGCACGTCGCATCCGGCGATCTCCTCAC
>Ga0326733_1000417_pt1 | contig 12246 bp, 10 predicted proteins | sample 14_GP2_308_FD_207946 | JGI IMG/M metagenome (GOLD analysis project Ga0326733, IMG submission 207946) | Glacier ice microbial communities from Ngari, Tibet, China - 14_GP2_30.8 | ecosystem: Environmental > Aquatic > Freshwater > Ice > Glacier | place: China: Ngari, Tibet | collected 2018-07-17 | reverse complement strand
CCTCGCCATGGCCACCATTGGCTCCTGCCGCTCCTGCCGCTCCTGCCGGCTCGGCCTCGAATCGCACCTTGCGCAGCGCGTCGCCGACCATCGCGTCAATCATCGTGCGCACATACCCGGCACCGAGCGGGTCAAGGGTGATAGTGCACCGCTCGAGGCCGTTGCCCTGCTTGGACCAGCGCAAAGACCTCAGCGCGATCAGCGCCTCCTCCCGTGGTGCGACACCGTCGGTGTCGAGGGCGTCGCGCCAGGCGATCGAGAGCTTGCGCACGGTGTCGGCCGGATGGGACGCGGCGAACTCGACCAGCTTCGCCTCCGCCGCGACCAGGTGCTCCGGCAGCGCGCGCGGGGCGGCTTGGGTGAGGTTGGTGATGATCGCCTGCGCCGCATCCACCTGCACCGCACCGGTGTTGACCGCGTCGGCGACGAGAGGGAACGGGGCGGGCAAGCGTTCGCCGAGCAGCGAAACGGGTGCGGTGGTGGCTTCGCCGAGCCGGACAGTCTTCCCCGCCTCGGCGAGGGTGATCCGCCCGAGTTCGGTGATCAGCGCCGCCGGGGAGGTGTGCCCGGAGGACTTCGCCAGCCCCCCTTGCCCGAGTGAGGGGCGGGACCGGACGCTGAGTTCACCGGCCGCACGGACCAGGAGCGAGTCGACCTGGCGTTTCAAGTCATAGCCGGACTGGATCGCCCGGAGCAGTCCCGCGTCGGACATGGTCTCCACATCCAGCTGGGCTGAGGCAACTGCGACCGCCCCGACAAGCCCGAACGATGCGCCGGGCGCCGCGTGCTCGCCGACGTGGTCGCCGTATCCGGTCAGCGCGCCGGCCCACACCGACGCGAGCGCAACAGCGCTGTCGATGAGGGGATCGGTTGCTTTGGACATACCCACATAGTGACAGGCACCACTGACATTGCTGCAGACACCAAACCATTCTCTGATCTGGGGTATTGCCTGTGGATAACGGTCTCAAAGTGCGACCTGTGGAGGAGGAGTTGCGGGCGCCGAACGGCAATTTCGATGCGGGCCGTCAACCGACCGGAGCGGTCAGTCGCGACCGCAGCAGCATCCGCATCACGCCGCCTGTCACGGACGCCATGCCCACCGCCATCAGCACTCATGCGAGCACTCCGATCGCGACGACGAGCGCCATGCTCTGACCGGTGCGCCAGAGCGGCGAGGCAACGGCGAAGAAGACGGCGAGGCCCACCAACCAGGCCACGGCGCTGCCGAGAATCCACCGGCCCGCCCGCTCGACGTGGTGTCGCAGTTCGATCCACTGTGCGAAGCCGATCGACGCGAGCAGCACCGGCGCACCGAGGCCGGCGAGCACAACCAGCAGCGGGAGCGAGGACTCCGAGAGAGCCGGGGACGTCTCGGCCAGCCACTGCCCTATCAGCCAGGCCAGTGCCGCGGCGATCGCGGTGCCCCCGATCCAGCGCCCCGACCGGAGCGCGGGGAGCACTCCGCGCAGCACGGTGGCCTGGGCCGTCCCGAGCACGGCGCCCTCAGTCGCTCCGCCGATGACGAGCAGCGGGAGCGCGGGAAGGGTGAACTGAACCGAGATCACGAATGCGAGGGCCGGCGCGAGGAACCCGACAGACTCCCCCGCGCTCACCCAGACGATCCAGCGCCGCACGAAGTGGTCGGCCATGATTCCACCACGTTCCGCCACGTCCGCGGCCGCTGACAGGGGTTGACACCCCACACCTGCCGGCGGAATTCTGAGTCATCCACGGGATCAATCGGCGCCTGACGAGGGGCACCTGACGAGAAGAGCCTCCCATGAAATTTGTGTATACCGCGATGCTCGTGATCGGCGTTCTGTTCGTCACCGTCGGCCTCGCGCTCACCTCCCTCGGGCTTGCCGCCGGAGTGGTCGCGCTGCAACAGCAGGATGGCCGCTACCTCGCCACGGGCACGGCGCCGTACTCGTCCGATGGGCACGCCGTCATCTCTGAAGACGTCAGCATCTATAAGGAAAGTGGCGCCGGGGACGTCGTGCTGCCGGCGGATGTGCTCGGCCTCGCACTGCAGGGCACCGCGGGCTCCGACGACGACGTCTTTCTCGGCATTGGACCGGCAGACGAGGTCGCAGACTATCTCGACGGCGTCGAGCACTCGGTTGTGACGGCCGCGGGAACCACCCCGTTCCAGCTCCGCTACCGCGAGATCCCGGGAACCGACTCGCCCGAGCCTCCGGGTGAGCAGGACTTCTGGGCCGAGTCGGTCGAGGGAACCGGGGCCCAGGAGCTCGAGTGGGAACTCACCTCTGGCGACTGGACAATCGTCGTCATGAACGCGGATGCCTCGGCGCCCGTCGACGTCGGCCTGCGGGTCGGCGTGCGGTCGAGCCTGATCGAGCCCGCCGCGGTTGCCCTGCTGTTCATCGGGCTGCCGCTGCTCCTGCTCGGCATCCCGCTCATCGTGCTGGGCGCGTCGGGCCTCGGCGGGGGGAAAATGATGGGGGCACCCCATGAGGACCGCCGCCTGGTCTACCCCGCGCGGCTGCGCGGCGAGCTCGACCCCCAGCTCTCGCGCTGGCTGTGGCTCGTGAAGTGGTTGCTCGCGATCCCGCACTTCCCGGTGCTACTCGTGCTGTGGGTTGCGTTCCTCGTGACGACCATCGTCGCCGGATTCGCGATCCTCTTCACTGGGCGGTACCCGCGGGGCCTGTTCAACTTCAATGTCGGCGTGCTGCGGTGGAGCTGGCGCGTGGGCTTCTACGCCTACTCCGCGCTTGGCACCGATCGGTATCCGCCGTTTTCGCTCAGCCGCACCGATTATCCCGCCGACTTCGACGTCGAGTACCCGGAGAAGCTCTCCCATGGCCTCGTGCTCGTCAAGTGGTGGCTGCTCGCGCTGCCGCACCTGCTCATCCTGGGCGCGCTCGCCGGCACCGCCGGCCAGGCCTGGGACTGGGATGACCAGAGGCCGGGGGCCGAGGTCAACGCCGACATTTCGCTCATCGGGATCCTCGTGCTGATCGCGGCGGTCATCCTGCTGTTCACCGGCCGGTACCGGAGGGGCCTGTTCGACTTCATCATGGGCATCAACCGCTGGGTGTACCGGGTGATCGCCTACGTCGCGCTCATGCGCGACGAGTACCCGCCGTTCCGGCTCGACCAGGGTCCGGACGAGCCCATTGAGGTCGTCGACCTCACCGCTCCGGTTGAACCGATCGAGCCGGGGCCGCCGGTTGCACCGATTTCCCCTGGCGCTCCCGGCGAGCCGCCCTCGCGACCCACCCGACCGCCGCAGGGCAGCACGCCAGTCGGGTGAGGCGGAGGGTCAGCTCGCGAGCGCCGGGTAGTCGGTGTAACCGCGCTCGTCGGGGCCGTAGAAGGTGCTCGCGTCGATCTCGTTGAGTTCGGTCTCGTCGCTCCACCGTCGCACCAGGTCGGGGTTGGCGATGATCATGCGGCCCACCGCGATCACGTCGGCTGAGCCGTCGGCGATGAGCTGCGCCGCCTCATCGCGCGTGGTGACCACGCCGAAGCCGCTGTTGGCCATGAGTGGGCCGCCGAAGCGCGCGCGCAGGTGCTGGACCAGCTCGCCGGCCGGCTCCGCGTGCAGCACGCTCAGGTAGGCGAGTCCGAGCGGCGCGACGCCGTCGACGAGCGCCTCATAGGTGGCGCGCGTCTCGTCGGCATCCGTCTCGGCGACGTCCTGGATGTTGTGCGCCGGTGAGATGCGCACGCCGACGCGGTCGGCCCCGATCTCGTCGGCGACGGCGGTGATGACCGCGATGCCGAAGCGGGCTCGGTTCGCGGGCGATCCGCCGTAGGAGTCATCGCGCACGTTCGAGACCGGTGAGAGGAACTCGTGCAGCAGGTAGCCGTTCGCGGAGTGCACCTCGACGCCGTCGAATCCGGCGTTGATGGCGTTGCGGGCCGCGAGAACGTGCTGGGCGACGAGTCCGTCGATCTCCGCCTCGGTCGGCGCGTGCGGAACGGGGTAGGGGAGCTTGCCGTCGGGGGTGCGCACGTCGCCGGCGATGGCGATCGCGCTGGGCGCGATGGGCTGGCTGCCGCCGTTGATCGACGGATGCGTGACGCGGCCGCCGTGCATGAGCTGCATCACGATGATCCCGCCCTTCTCATGGACTGCGTCGGCGACCCGGCGCCAGCCGTCGACCTGCTCGGGGGTGACGATTCCGGGCTGGCCGGGATAGGCCTGGCTCTCGGCGCTCGTGTAGGTGCCTTCGGAGACGATGAGGCCGGTGGTGGCGCGCTGGGCGTAGTACTCCACAACGAGGTCGTTCGGTACGCCGCTGGCGCCGGAGCGGACGCGCGTGAGGGGCGCCATCACGACCCTGTTGTTGAGCGAGAGGGAGCCGAGGGTGGTCGGGGAGAAGAGCGGCACAGTGCTTCTTTCGTTGGGAGCAGTCGTCATCCTGCGAGAGAGGATCCGGCGCGCGCAGGGCGCACGCCACCCTCGGGCCAACGAGGCGTTCCGGCGAGGTATTCCGCCATCCGGGCGAATGTCAGGTTCGCGGGGTCAGGAAATGTGGGACTTCCGTGCGCTCGACGCCAGGACGACGACGACGAAGACGAGCGCGAGGACCGCGCCGATGACGAAGGCGATCAGAACGAAAGAGGTCATTGTCGGAGTCTCACTGGGAAGCGTTCGAACGGGCTGTCGGCACTGGGTCTGGGCCCCGACTCGGGTGGTGGATTCGAACCTAGGCTGCCTAGCTACACCGGCGAAAGGCGACATGCCGCGCTTGACCCCGAAGTGGGGGAAGCGTTTGTACCCCACTGGGAAAGAGTGTCCTGTATTCGGGGGACCGCACTCCGTTGGGCGAGCACACCCTCGCGTGTTACCGTCGGCAATGCCCCGAATCGCGGCGGTCACGCCCGCCCTCCCCGCTTTCGTGTACTCCCAATCCGAGATCACCGCGATGATCGGTCCGCTGGTCACACAGGACCCGTCGAAGCGTGCCGTTCTCGCCAGGCTGCACGGCGCGAGCAGTGTCGACACCCGGCACCTCGTGATGCCGATCGACAAGTACACGGACCCGCAGACCTTCACCGAGTCCAACGGCATGTTCATCGAGGTCGCCGCTGACCTGGCCGAGGAGTCCCTGCGCGCCGCGCTCGACGCATCCGGCCTGCAGCCCACCGACATCGACTACCTCATGTTCACCTCCGTCACCGGCATCTCCGCGCCCTCGATCGACGGCCTGCTCGTGGCCAGGCTCGGACTGCGCCCCGACGTCAAGCGCGTGCCGATGTACGGGCTCGGCTGCGTGGCCGGAGCGGCGGGGATCGCGCGGGTCAACGACTACCTCGCGGGCCATCCCGATGGCGTCGCCGCGCTCATCGCCGTCGAGCTCTGCTCCCTTACCTTCCAGCGCGACGACGACTCGATGGCGAACCTCGTCGCGACGGGGCTGTTCGGCGACGGGGCCGCCGCCGTCATCATGGTCGGCGACGAACGGGCGAAGCGGATGCCGGTGACCGGGCCCGACGTCGTCGATACCCGCAGCCAGCTCTACCCCGACACCGAGGACGTCATCGGATTCAACGCGAGCGAGACGGGCTTCCGCATCGTGCTCACGGCCAGGGTCGGCGAGATCGTCGAGCGGCACTTCGGCAGCGACGTCGACGCGTTCCTCGAGGCGAACGGATGCTCCATCGCCTCGATCGACCGCTGGGTCGCGCATCCGGGCGGTCCGCGCGTGCTCGAGGCGTTCGCGCACAGCCTCGAACTCGACGACGGCGAACTCGACATCAGCTGGGCGTCGCTCGCCCGAGTCGGCAACCTGTCGTCGGTGTCGGTGCTGCACATTCTCGCCGACTCGCTCGCCGCCGGCCACGACGCCGGCGACCGCACGCTGCTGTTCGCCCTCGGCCCTGGCGTGTCCGGCGAGCTCGTGCTGCTGAGGTGGCCGTCGTGATCGGCTACCTCGCACTCATTCTCGCCACGGGGATCGAGCGCATCGTCGAGCTCGTCATCTCGAAGCGCAACGCCCGCTGGGCCTTCGAGCGCGGCGGCATCGAGTACGGGCAGGGCCATTTCCCCGCGATGGTGGCCCTGCACACCGGGCTCCTGGTCGCCTGCGTCGCCGAGGTGTACTTCCTCGACCGGCCCTTCATCCCGTGGCTCGGCTGGCCGATGCTGGCGATCGTCGTGCTCTGCCAGGCCGGGCGCTACTGGATCATCTCGAGCCTTGGCCACCAGTGGAACACGCGGGTGATCGTCGTGCCCGGCCTCGGCCGCATCGAGCGCGGCCCGTACCGCTTCTCGTGGATGCGGCACCCGAACTACATCGTCGTCGCGGTCGAGGGGATCGCGCTGCCGCTCGTGCACACCGCTTGGATCACCGCGATCGTGTTCACCGTGCTCAACGCGGTGCTGCTGCTCGCGTTCCGCATCCCGACCGAAAACCGGGCGCTCGCCGCCCTCGACGCGCGCGCGGCCCCCGCAACGTGATCTCGGTCGCGGAATGAGTCCCGACACCGACATCCTCATCGTCGGAGGGGGACCGGTCGGCCTGGCCGCGGCGATCGAGGCGCGCCTGGCCGGGCTGAGCGCCACGATCATCGAGCCGCGCGGCGGGTCGAACCCGGCCGGCGACGGACAGGGCTCGATCGACAAGGCGTGCGGCGAGGGAATCATGCCCGGTGCGGTGCCGGCGCTCACGAGGCTCGGGGTCTCGCCGCACGGCCATCCGCTCCGGGGGGTCAGTTACCAGTCCGCCGGGCGCCGCGTCGACCACCGGTTTCGCTCCAGCAGCGGACTGGGGGTGCGCCGCACCGAGCTGAGCCGGGCGCTGGCCGCTCGTGCCGACGAGCTGGGGGTCGGCCGGGTCAGCGGCCGCGTCGACGCGATCGAGCAGGACGGCGCCGGCGTCACCGCCGCGGGGGTCACCGGCCGCTATCTGCTCGCCGCCGACGGGCTGCACTCGACGGTGCGGCGCCTCTGCGGCCTGGAGATCGCGGTGCCTCAACAGGGCAGGCGCTTCGGGCTGCGCCGGCACTATGCGATCGCGCCGTGGAGCGACCTGATCGAGGTGCACTGGACTCCGCGCGCGGAGGCCTACGTCACCCCCGTCTCGCACGACCTCGTCGGAATTGCCCTGCTCGGCCCCGCCCGCACCGACTTCGACGAGGCCGTCGCATCCGTCCCCGCACTCGCGGAACGCCTGAGGGGCATCGCCCCGGCGAGCTCGCTGCGCGGTGCCGGCCCGTTCGACCAGCGCGCGACACGGCGGTCGTTCGGGCGCGTCATGCTCGTCGGCGACGCGTCGGGCTACGTCGACGCGATCACCGGCGAGGGCATTCGGGTAGGCCTCGCCCAGGCGCGCGCGGCGATCGAGTGCATCGCCGTCGGACGCCCCGGCTATTACGAGCGGGAGTGGATGCTGCGCACGCGCGACTTCCGCGTGCTCACGGCCGGCCTGGTCGCCGCGGCCACGTCACCGTTCCGCGGCGCGATCGTGCCGACCGCGGTGGCGCTGCCGCGGGTGTTCGGCGGCGTCGTGGAGCGCCTCGCGCGCTGAGAGTACGGCGCCATCGCGAGAATTGCGTCGCCCCGCGCGATGCGTCATCCGAGCGATGCGTAGACAGAGCGCCGAGTGACATGTCGCGGATGTGGTGGCGTTGCCCGCGCCCTGTCAGCGCTGAGAGTGCGTGTTGCGGGTGTTCCTCGGCGTTCGGAAGGACCATTTCGCGTACTTTCGACGAACTGAGGATGGCCGGGATGCGCTGCACGGCTGCGCGCGGGTGCGCCTGGGCGTGGAGCGCGTGGGTGGGCCTGTGCGTGGGCCTGAGTCCAGTGGCCGGGCCGCGCGCCAGGTGAGGTGGGGGCGTGTCCCGCGCCAGATGGTGGTCTGGCCGGCCCTCAGCTGTCAGCGCTGAGAGTGCGTGTTTTAGATGTTCCGGGGTGTGCGGAAGGACCATTTCGCGCACTCTCGGCGGCCTCTGGGCATCTTGCACCTGTGGGGCGGCCGCGATGTCGCGGAGCCGGGTGTGTCAGGCCGTCAGGTCCCTGAGGCCGACTTCGCCGAGCAGCAGCCCCGGCAGCTCGCCCGGGTGCGTCGCGCGGGAGTGCGATCCGGCCTGCTCGGCGACCGAGCCGTAGCCCCACTCGACGAAGATCGTCGGAATTCCGTGCGCCGCCGCCCCTTCGATGTCGTGCTCACGGTCGCCGACCATGATCGGGTTGGAGACGTCGGCCCCCGCCGCCGCGAGGCGCTCGAGGGCGACCGCGACGACATCGGCCTTGGAACTGCGCACCTCGTCGTCGGATGCTCCAGCGATGATGTCGAAGTGCCGCGCGAGTTCGAAGTGGTTGAGGATCAGGTTGGCGGGGGTCTCGGGCTTCGAGGTCGCGAGTGAGAGCGGGATGTCGCTCGCACCGATTGTCGCGAGCACCTCGGGGATGCCGTGGTAGACCGAGCTGTCGTAGAGCCCCGTCACGATGTAGTGGCTGCGGTACACCTCGAGCGCGTGCGTGGCCTGCGCGGGGCTGAAGCCGGCGAAGTCCCTGAAAGAGTTCAGGAGCGGAGGACCGACGTAGCGGAGCAGTTCGGCGGGCGTCGGGATCGGGCGGCCGAGCTGCTCGAACATCCACGCGAGGCTCGAGGTGATTCCGGGCGCGGAATCGGTGATCGTGCCATCGAGGTCGATGAGGATGCAGGTCCAGTCGGGTTTCACGGTCACAGCCTAAGCGGCGCTCATCCTTTCACCCCTCAGGAGGGCACGGCGCCCTGCGCCCGGGACATCGGCAGGTGAGACCTTGGGTGCGCAGAACTCCGGCGAAATGTGGATGCGGCGGCGGCCGTCACCCGAAAACACGGGGCTACCCGATTACCTGGCGAAATATTGCCGGAGTTGCGCACGGAGACGGGCCGGGTGCCGCAGCCCACACCGCGACCCGACAGACTATTCGCCGACCCGGGCCACGCCCGTGGCACCACCGAACGATGACCGCCCAGGACTAGAAGAGGCGGGAGTCGCTGTCGTCGAGCCCGCGCATCGCGTCGTAGTCCAGCGTGACGCAGCGGATGCCGCGGTCCAGCGCGAGCGTGCGCGCCTGCGGCTTGATCTCCTGGGCGGCAAAAACGCCGGCCACCGGGGCCAGGCGCGGGTCGCGGTTCATCAGCTCGAGGTACCGGCTGAGCTGCTCGACGCCGTCGATGTCGCCGCGGCGCTTGATCTCGATCGCGACGGACGCGCCGGCGTGATCGATCGCGAGAATGTCGACGGGCCCAATCGCGGTCATGTACTCGCGCCGGACGAGCCGGTAGCCGTCGCCGAGCAGGTCGATCTGCTCGGCGAGCAGCTTCTGCAGGTGCGCCTCGACGCCGTCCTTCTGGAGGCCCGGGTCGATGCCGAGCTCGTGGGCCGAGTCGTGGATGATCTCGTGGATCGAGATCACGAGCAGATCCGATGTCTTCGCCTGCGTGACCTTCCAGGTCTCGATCACGCCCGCCTCGAGGTGCTCGGGCGAGACCTCTGGCATCGTAATGCTGCAGGGCGGGCTCATCCAGTTGAGCGGCTTGTAGCTGAGCGAGTCGCTGTGCACGAGCACGCTTCCGTCGGCCTTGAGCAGAAGGAGGCGGGTCGCGAGCGGCAGGTGCGCGCTGAGACGTCCCGCGTAATCGACGGAGCAACGGGCAATGACTAGACGCACGCCTAGAACCCTATCCAGCCTGGGCGGCTCACTTCGCCAACGGGGTCAGCTCGCGGGCCTTGTGCGAGAACACCCCGGCAAGGGCGACGAGCACGAGCACGAGCAGGAGGCCGTTCAGGATGCCGACCTGCTCACCCAGGAATCCGATCATGGGCGGGCCGACCAGGAACGCAACGTAGCCGATCGTGGCGACGGCGCTGACGCTCGCGGCGGCCGTGCGCGGGTCGTCCGCCGCCGCGGACATGCCGACGGGGAAGCCGAGCGAGGCGCCGAGGCCCCAGAGCACGACGCCGATGACGGCGATCCAGACGACGGGAACGAAGATGAGCATGAGCAGCCCGATCGCGGCGAGCACGGCCGAGACGCGGAGCACCGGCACGCGCCCGAATCGGTCGAGCAGCCTGACACCGCCGAGACGGCCGACGGTCATCGCCGTGACGAAGACGCCGAAGACGAGCGCGCCGGTCGGCTTGGAGGTGTCGTGCCCCTCGACCATCGCGTAGGAGAGCCAGTCGTTCGCCGAGCCCTCGGTGAACGCCATTCCGAGCACGATGAGTCCGATGAAGATCGTGCGCGGGTTGCGCCAGATGCTGAGCCGGCCGCGCCATCCGTCGCCGGGCGCGTTCGCGACATCCGTCCCCGCCTCGGACTCCGCGACCGGCTCGGGCCGCAGGAAGCGCACGCTCGCGAGCATGGCGATGATCGACACGACGGCGATGGCGCCGATGTGCACCTCGAGGGGCACCCCGAGGCGCTCGGCGAGTGCAGCGACCAGGGCGCCGGCGATCGTCCCGATGCTGAAGAAGGCGTGGTAGACCGGCATGATGTTGCGGCCGATGGCGCGCTCGTTCGCCGCACCGGACACGTTGATCGAGACGTCGCAGGCGCCGAGCGCGGCGCCGAACACCGCGAGGCCCGCGATCGCGACGGGGAAGCTGACCAACACGGTCGCCCCGACGGCGGCGAGGGTGAGGCCGAGCGGGCCGACGATGAGCGCCCAGGTGATGACGGTGCGGGTGCCGAAGGCGGCGATGACGTGGCTGGACAGGAGCAGCCCGCCGATCGAGCCGGCGGCGATGCCGAACAGGAGAACGCCGACGTCGCCGGTGGTGAGGTCGAGTGAGGCGCTGACTGTGGGGATGCGCGCCGCCCAGCTGGCGAGGCCGATCCCGCAGAGCGCGAAGAGCACGAACAGCGAATTGCGCCACGCTGTCAGCTCGGGGCGCGCGAGGGCGACGGGAGCGGTTTTCGACATGGGTAACATGCTATCCGAGCGGTGCGGCGGCTCACACGGCCCGCGAGATGGCGCAGAGGTGTTGGCGCTCAGCGCGCGCCCGTCACCATCCAGCGCTCGCCGCGGGCGCGCAGCCCCAGGGTGAGCGCACGCGCCCCGATGTAGCCGAGCCCGAACGCCGCCCACAGCCAGACGACGCTGCCGGTTCCTGCCGCGAGCCAGAGCAGTGGGGCGTAGATCGCCAGGTTCGCGACGCCGGTCACCGCGAGGTAGCGGGCGTCGCCGGCGCCGATCAGCACCCCGTCGAGCACGAAGACGTAGCCGGCCAGCGGCACCCCCACCGCCATCACAAGCGCGACGGCCGTGAGCGCGGCGTGGATCGCGGGATCGCCGGTGAAGACCGGGCCGAGCAGGGGAGCCAGAAGGGCCACGAGCATCCCGAGCACGACGCCCGCGAGCAGCCCGAGGGTGATCAGCCGCCGGGTGATCGCCGCGACCCGGAACCGGTCGGATGCCCCGAGCCCGCGCCCGATCATCGCCTGCCCCGCGATGGCGAGGGAGTCGAGGGCGAAGGCGAGCGTCGAGAAGATCGTGAGGGCAATCTGCATCGTGGCGAGCTCGGTGACTCCCTGTCTTGTTGCCACGATGACCGTCGCGAGCAGTGCGATCCGCAGCGACAGCGTGCGCAGCAGCAGCCAGCCCCCGGATGCGGCCGCTCCCGACACCCCGGAGAGTCCCGGCCGCAGCGTCGAGCCGGTCTGTCGTGCCGCGCGCACCGCGATGACGAGGTAGACGCCGGCCATGCCCCACTGGGCGATGACGGTTCCGATCGCGGAGCCCGCGATTCCCCAGCCGAAGCCGTAGATGAACACGGCGTTGAGCACGGCGTTCGCGAGAAAACCGACGCCTGCGACGACGAGGGGGGTCGTCGTGTCTTGCAGGCCGCGCAGCAGGCCCGTCGCGGCGAGCACGAGCAGCATGGCGGGCAGGCCCCAGAGGGAAATGAGCAGGTAGGTCGTGGCCGCCTCCGACACGGCATCCGACGCACCGAACGCCAGCACGAGCGCCTCGCCGCCGAGCAGCCCGCCGACGAGGAGCAGCGCGCCGACCGCGACCGCGAGCCAGAGGCCGTCGATGCCCGCCCGGATGGCGCCCGGCCGATCTCCGGCGCCGAGCCGCCTGGCGACCATCGGCGTTGTCGCGTAGGCGAGGAACACGAGCAGCCCGACCGCGGTCTGCAGGATCGCGCTCGCGATGCTGAGCCCGCCGAGCGGCACCTCGCCGAGGTGTCCGACCATGGCCGTGTCGGTGAGCAGGAAGAGCGGTTCCGCAACGAGTGCGCCGAGCGCCGGGACCGCGAGCCGGAAGATTT
>Ga0326733_1000416_pt1 | contig 12259 bp, 11 predicted proteins | sample 14_GP2_308_FD_207946 | JGI IMG/M metagenome (GOLD analysis project Ga0326733, IMG submission 207946) | Glacier ice microbial communities from Ngari, Tibet, China - 14_GP2_30.8 | ecosystem: Environmental > Aquatic > Freshwater > Ice > Glacier | place: China: Ngari, Tibet | collected 2018-07-17 | reverse complement strand
TATACGTGTGTTCGCCTCGGTTAACAATCAAAAATCGAGCATTGGGCCGCACGCGCAACAACTCTGCAAAGCACGAAACCACCTCATCAAAAAGATACCAAGTACCGGCCGAGCCCACATAACCCAGCACAAAGCCGGCGCGTTCTAGAGTGCGTGGCAGGGGCTTGAAGCGTGTTAAGTCAGCACAAGTGGGAATGACTGTGACGTGCGGCATGCGCCCTTGCAGATACGAAAAGCGCTGCATCTCGCTCACTGCCGCATGGGTCAGCGACACCACATGATCCGCAGCCAGCAGAAAGCGCCGCTCAAACCCCTTGGACACGCGGTATGTGCGGCCAGTGCGCGGCCACAGATTGCCATCTACCCGCTCGTCAGCCCAAAAGCCGCGCATGTCAAACAAATACCGGACTCCTGTGATGCGCTTAATGCCAAGCGCCATCACCGAAGGTACGTAACTGCGCGCATGCACAATGCGCAGGCGATGGCGCAACACCAGCCACAGGCCCAACCCAATGCCGCAAACAATGTCCCACGTGGTGGCCAAAACAGTAGGCCGCTTGTGATAGGGCAATGGGTGCCACACGATGCCCGAGCGTGCTATGTCTTGACCAATACGCTCACGCTCGACGATATTGACCCAATCGTCTGTTTTTTCAAAGCTAATGAGGTGAATGCATCGGCCAATAGCAAGGCGCTTGAGATAGGCCAGCACCTGCGACTGGCCAAGAGGCTCCAGCATGCCGTCATAAGAAATGTAAAGAATACGATTCAAGCAAAACACCCAGGTAACATTTTATATTTAGCTAAATTAGATTGAAAGCTGTACCCATCAGTGAAAAAGCGGACTAAAAAGTTGCAGTAAACATTGGCATTGCAAGAAAATCTCCGCCCTAATTTCAAATGAATCCACAAAAACAACTCTGCATAAATATGGTTATTCAAAAGGCAGACTTAATTTAATATTCTAAAAGCTTGTAGTTTTTTCCTTGCCCGCCAAATAACGATAAATATCATAGGCTTTCCCCAAAATCTTATTATTATTCGGATACTCAAAATACCATTTCGGTGGAGCAGCAATAATCTGCCTCAATTCTTCGGATGAAATAGCCAACTTTTTAGAAATGAATTTTATTTCGGAATCTAATTCACCGACATTGTAAGGAAGTTTTCTCAATAGCTTCAAGGCGTCTGTTCGCGATACATATTCTTGACAAATTTCGCTTGACAAAGTAGCTCTTCGATAATCAATACCATGTTTTACAACCAAATAGTAAGATTGAATAAACTTCGTAAATCGCGATTCTCCGTGTTTGGAACCGTAATAACGCCAATCGCATGTTCTCTCAAGTTCCATGCGAGCCAGGTCTTTATCGTAAACTACATAATTAAGCGGATATACTGTTTTTACTCGCCGAATAAATTTAGAGTAAACTTCGTCAAAGAAACCAAATTTTTGCGATTTAAACAGCGACGTAGGGCATCTGCTGTGCTTGAGAATAGCATGGCTATATTTGGTATCTCGCGCATTATAGTGCCAACTTCCAGGCAAAATTCCCTCGCTTGCCACATTGCCTCCACTCAAAATATAGGGAACCCCGTACTTGAAGGCGTAGTGATGCACTGCACGCTGAATTGCAATATCTGTTGGAGTTTCCGCTTCCGGCACCGATGCTTTTAAAAACGCCAACTGCACCTTGCGAAAGTCGTTCCACGGCAACACATACGATGAATACGCTAAATTCAGCTTTTTAACCAAATTGTTAATGTTTTCGGCCGCGATGGGTGAATTCCATCCATTATCTAAATGCACGGCAAGCACGCGCAAACCATGTTTAGCAGCGATTAAGGCCAAATACGAACTGTCCACGCCTCCACTTACTCCCACCACGCAGTCGTATTTTGACCATCTACCATCTTGCCGAATTTTGTCGAATAATATTTTCAAGGGACCAGTATTGTCAATATTTTGATTTAACAATTTTATTCGCTTGTTGAGGTAGTCGTTGCAATGGTTGCAATTACCCTGAGCGTCAAACGAAATTAATGGATCGGTTGTATCCATGACACAACGATTACAAATCTGATATCGAATGATATTTATCAAAATACACTTCTAGTAATACTGACGCATTTGGTTAAAAATTATTCTTTTAAGAATAAAGCTCTAAAGCTAACTAATTATCGAATATTTCGAAAAGAACTGAGTAGAGTCTTGCTCGGATAATTAATAAGAACGCCCCTACCGCGGTCCTGGAAGCAAAAAAGGCTTCCCGAGGCAAAAGCGCTAGCGTGCGTCTTGGCGTAGGCTTCTTTCATGTCGTCAAGGCAGCCGGCTCCACCCAAAGCAATCACAGGTACACCAACGGTACTGGCAATGGAATTGGTTAATGCTAGGTTGTAACCGTTCATGGCACCATCTTGATCGATGCTCTGAATGATGATTTCGCCTGCCCCCATCTTTTCCATCTGCAGGGCAGCTTCTTGGGGCGACATACTCACCTTGTTGGTGCCCGCTCGCGTGCGCACAGCCTCTTTTCCAAAAAGATTTTTCTGCACATCGATACAAACCATGATCGAAGAGGAGCCAAATTTATCTGCGGCTTCACGGATAAACTCGGGACGCTCCAATCCTGCCGTCGAAATCACTACTTTTTCAGCCCCGGTAGACAAAATCTTGCGGATATCATCCAACGTGGTCACACCACCACCGACCGAGAACGGCATTTTGGCCTCTGATGCAATGTCCGCCATCAAGTCGAGAGAGATCAGTCTTCCTAGTTTAGTTGCGGCAATGTCCAGCAGAACTAATTCGTCTACACGAAAAGAGTTCAAAATACTGACCGTATTCACTGGATCACCCAAGTCAATCTTATTTCTAAACTTAATAGATTTGACGGCATTGCCACTTTCGTCAATCAGGATAATTGGTATTATTCGTGGTCGAAACATAATTACTCAAGCGCCTGCCGACAAAAAGTTTTGAATCAGCTTCAGCCCGCACTCTTGGCTTTTCTCGGGATGAAATTGCACACCATAAATGTTGCCCCTTTCAAATAGGGCGACATAGGGCTTGTCGTATTGCACCATCGACGTTACTGCAGGTTCAGTCACCGCATTAATTGCAAATCCGTGGCAAAAATAAAATGGCTCGTCAGCGGTCGGAATACCTTGCAGCAAGACCGAAGAGGGTTCGCTGGTAATTGTGTTCCAGCCCACGTGAGGAACCTTAAATTGAATCTGGTTTCCGGGAACGATCTTTCGCGTCTCTGCCTGAATCCATCCCAAGCCCGTCAACTGACTCTCTTCACTAAATTGGGTCATTAATTGCATTCCCAAGCAGATACCCAGTACTGGCTTGCGTTGAATAAAAACCGCTTCCTTCAGCGCCATAATCAAGTTGTTGTCATGTAAGGCGCCCATGGCGGTGCCATGATGGCCCACACCGGGCAAGATTATGTAGTCGGCTTTGGCAATGTCTATTGCTTTAGATGAGTAGACAGATGCAGCGCCCAACCCAGCCAGTGCTATTTTTATCGAATTAGCGTTGCCGTTGCCATAGTCAATGATGGTTACATTTTTCATTCTCGATATCCATCAGGAGCTAGACCGGGCTCGGTGATGCCTGGGATATGCCGAACAGGCTTCAAACTGAAGTTCCCAGCGCTTTTGCCATTTGACCAAACATCAAATTCGTTCATGGTCATGGTGCAGGTATTTGCATGCTTGAAATGTTGTATGTAGGTGACCAAGCTTGCCCTCAAGATTTTGGGCTTACCCGAATACATCGCTACCGCCTCGCGTAGGACATAAGGAAACCCGAGTCGGCGATCATTCCAAAATGGACGACGGAGGTGGGCTATCGCCTCTTGAAAATCTCCCACGGTTTTCTGTTTGTCTCGACCTTGCTCAAAGCCCAGCAATTCGCGTGACAAATCTTGAATTACGGATTGATCACGCTTTAAAAATGTTTGAACTACTAAACTTGCCCTTGATGAACGGAGATTGACTTCCGTTTCATAAGCGGCTGTCTCATAGGCCCTATAGGTGTACCCCTCAACTAATTCAATGCGTTTGCCGATGGAGGCGGCAAACACCAGTGCACTCGAAAATGTACAGCCAACGATCGTTTCGTACTGCGAAAGCAGGTTGAACAGTCGGTTATAAAAGTTGTTGTCTGGTCCGCTTGCGGTCAATGGTGTCAAGCCGCGTTCAGCCCAGTACCGCATCGAGTCTTGATAAGCACCACGCGCTTTGACCAGAATTGACCAATCGCTTCGTACATCTTTGTGTATGAGCTCGTACAAGGCCACATCATTCGCAGGACTTGGAGGCGGACCGATGACCAGTACGCCTTTGCCATGAGGCACAGGCACGTCTTGGCAATTCATAACCCAAGGATGCGGCAACAGAATGGAAGGTTTGAATACGCTGGCAGATTGGTGCATGAAGGAATTGCAGGACCAATGAATAGGCTCGACCGCGTCCACGTCCATAGGGTTATGGCAATGTCCGAAATCAACACCATGCGCGACCGACATTGGCACGATTGCATCGGGAGTCAAACTATAGAAGCGCCGAAATAAGTCGGCTGCGCCCATGTACCGCGAACTAAAGTAAAGCTTGGCGTAGGGCCGGAGGTCTGTTTCCGTCATTGCATATTAATCACTCGGGTATTAAACCTAAATGTGCTGAGAGGTTCAATAATTGTTTTACGAGTCGCTGTCTTCGGCCCACGGAATTACGCTTCAATGCTGGAAACCAAGACGGGTGTATTGGCCTTGACGGCAGTCAGCGTGCGTTTGCCAATGATGCCTTCCAGGTGTTTGGGGGCCATTCCAAAGCCAGGGCGAACGCTGCGAACAGCGTCAATTGTAAGGATTTGCCCTTGGTCCAAATCTTTCACAAAATACAGCGATCGTCGAAACTTCACATTATCCTGCTCGCTTGACTTACGACCATAGTCAACCTGGCCCAGCGCGGCCCAGGCGGTTTTGCTGTCTTTGCACAGCGCCGCCAGTTCGACAGGTTCTAGCGAGAAACTGTCATCCGGGCCACCTCCGCTGCGATCCAGCGTGAAATGCTTTTCGATGATGGATGCACCCATGGCCACGCTGGTGATGGCTGTGGTGTTGTCCAGCGTGTGGTCAGACAAGCCCGTGACCAAGCCGAAGCGCTGGATCATGTGGGGAATGGTGCGCAAGTTGTAGTCTTCTGCCGGTGCAGGGTAACCGCTGACGCAGTGCAGAATGGCCAGCTCTTTACAGCCGCCTTCGCGGGCGGCGTCGATGGCTTCCTGAATCTCTTGCGCATCGGCCATACCGGTAGAAATAATCATGGGCTTGCCGGTGCTGGCGACGTATTTAATTAGTGCGTGATCGATCACTTCAAAAGATGCAATTTTGTAGGCTGGTGCGTTCAGGTCTTCCAGCAGATCGACGGCGGTGTTGTCAAAGGGCGAGCTGAAGATAGTGATGCCGTGCTTTCGGGCGTGTGCAAACAGCGGTGCGTGCCAGTCCCACGGCATATGCGCTTCTTCATAAAGTTCATAAAGCGTTCGTCCGTCCCATAGACCGCCGTGAATGCGGAAGTCTTCAGTGTCGCAATTTAGGGTGATGGTGTCGGGGCGGTAGGTTTGCAGCTTGACGGCATCGGCGCCAGCCTGTTTGGCAGCTTCGATGATTTTGAAAGCGGTTTCAATGTTGCCGTTGTGGTTGGCGGACATTTCGGCGATTACGTAGGGGGGCATTTCTGCACCAATAACTCGACCGTCGATCGATATTGTTTTAGGCATTAGAATTTTTCCAGTCGGATAACGTATTTGTGGCCATGCAGCTCGAAGTAAGCAGGAAATCTATCAGGATCACAGACTCGGATAAGGTCAAACTGTTCTTCAATACTCTTTTTAGGATCAATTTTGCTGTCTGCAGGGGTTCGCTTTGGGTGGTAGGTTGGTTCAATCACTACTGACTGGGACATCGGTTTAATTACATTGAAGTTGTCAACTGCAAAGTCCATGAGCTTGAGTTCATTTTCAAAAATTGCATGGTTTATCTCATTCCATAGCGTATTTTTATCAATGCTAACTCCGATTTTTTTCCAGATTGCACCGCTATCGACTTTGTCCTCGGCTTCAAGGATAGTTATTGTGATTTCTGTCGCTCCGCGGAGTATTTGCCAAATATGCGGACTCCAACCTCTTCCGAGCGGCAAATCACTGGCATGAATAACTAAAGTTTTTTCGTATAAACGCCGGTCCGATTTGGTCACTATTTCTGAACAGGAAATTAAAAACAACAAGGAGCCATCACTCAATTCGGTTTTATTTCGAACAAGAGCAATTTGATGTTGATGCTTATTCTTCAATATCCATGATTGAAGGTGAGAGTTGACGGGATGCACAGCGGAACTGCACAAGATTGTGATTTTCATGACGCGTGTTTATATAACATTTGATCGGCTACTAAATTTGTGCCACAACCATTAGTCACATTTGCGGCGGCACGACTAAGGTTAATGAAAATATTTTCATTAGATATGATTTTCGTTATTGCATTTTTTAACTCGAATACAAATTTATTCATATTGTGTTGATCAAGAGCAATTGCAGCACCTGCGCGCTCAAGACCGATAGCAATATCGCGCTGGTTATCAGCCAGCACCACCATCAAAGTTGGCAGGCCCAGGCAGCACCGCTCCCACGACGTGCTGCCCGCCGCACCAATCGCTAGATCACTGTCGGCCATGCGCTGGGCCATGTCACTGACATTGACGACCACTTCGGTTGACCACGGCATCTGTTCCGTCATTTCCCGGACGTTTTGCAGCCAAGGCGCCGTCAGACCCATAACCACGGTAATGCGGCAGGCAACTGGTAGAACGCAGGTTTTGAGAGCCTGCAGCACCTTCCCGGTAGCGTTGGGTTGATCAACGCCACCCATGGTGATGAGCAATTGACGCAAGGCGGGCTGCGCTTGGCGGCGCTGAAGGCTGTAGGGGCGCAGTGCCGCAAACTCAGGGCGCAACAAAGCGTAGTGCGGGCCAGTGAGCACTTGGCAATCTGCAGGCACCCATTGGGCATAGTGCTCTGGCTGGCTGCCCAGGTTTTGATCGAGCAACAAGTCGCAACAATGAGGGCGGTCTGCCAAGTCGTCGATGACTAGCAATTTGCGGTAATAAGGCGCAAGCACCTCTTCCCAGCGCTGGTCAAGAGCGTAATGGTCCACCACCAGCCAGTCGGGCTGCAGGCTGACCAAGATGACGGCAGTTTCTTGCGCATCGGTCTGCCAATCGCTGCCTAGCCAGGCAACGTGGGCGGGTTCTTGCTGCGGGCTTGATGACTCACTTACTACATTTTTAATAGCTTCTTGCGCAGGCTGGACGTCCGCTACAAGGCTATTTACCTTATAACCGCGCTGGCGAATGACTTCCAGCATATGGCCGGGATGTTCGCGGCTGATGAAGTGGCAGTCCGCGCCTTGGGCTTTTAGTGCGTCGGCCAGGGTCAGGCAACGCATGACATGGCCACTGCCCATTTGCAGGGAGGCATCCGCGCGGAATGCAATCGTCAGCAGAATGCTCACGCAAGTTGCCTCGTTTGCGTACCAAAACTACGAGCAACAGATGCGCCAATCCGCATCATCGGCTTTTCGACATACCTAAATGTCATCCAACTGACACCTAATGTCACGATGGCAGCCAACGTATAGCTCCACGGCAGAGATATTCCCATGCGAGAAGTAACAAAAACAACAACCGTGGCAACAAGCGGATGCATTAAATAAATCGAATAACAGCTTTCACCAAAAAATAGCATCACTCGATCAATATAACCACTAAATTGAGCATTACTTGCATAAGTCGCCCATACAAAAGCGAAAGATGCAACCGAAAATATTACTCTGCCAAAATCAGTCACTAGCTGAACTCGATCGCCAACAACAGGATAAAGCAAAAATATTAAGAAAGCCGTGATGGCAACAATACCAGTTGCCGAACGACGAGCCATAGGTTTGGCGTATGCTGCTATTGCGACACCACCAAGGAAAAGAAAAATCTGGTTTAACGGATTAATGTAAACACTCCACTGATCAACCAAAGGCCCAGACTCGTCGATCACGAAAGTTGAAAAAAATAGTCCAATGCCTAAAGCAATAGCAATTGCTAATGGCAATAACCATGGTTTCTCTAAAGAGAAAAAAAATAGAATTGGCAGAACCACATAGAACACCATTTCGTTACCAATCGACCATGCCCCGGCACTAAGATATGCAGTCGGATCTAAAAACCCAAAGAGCAGTGAATAGTTTAGAAACACCTTATATATATCAATCGAATAATTTTGATGTTTTAAAAAAGTGGCTGCAAATCCAATTATCAATGCTGACGATACGGAAATCCAGAAAAGCGGTGCTATTCTAAATAATCGTTTAATTAAGAATTCACACATATCTTTATTCGAAGAAATTTTTCCACGATACACAATGGAAAGGCTTAAGCCGCTGAGAATATAAAAAATAGATACTGCATAAATACCCAACTTACTAAGAAGAGAATCGCTTGCCAACTCGACTCCTGACCACACAACATAGTGATAAACCATCACAGAGATAGCCATAACGCCGCGAAGATAATCTAGAGACGGAATTCTGCTCGTTGTCATTGAGTGATTTTTGGACACGATGACATGGGTAGCCATTTTCATGAGTGTGGTGTGCTGTTCGCTTGGAAAGCCTTGAACATCCATTCGGCACGGGTCCAGTCTTCGGGCGTGTCGATGTCCTGCACCCGATGCCGGGGCAGCATGACCGGCGCGGCTGCTGGGCTGAAAATCATTTGCCCTTGTAGCCAGGCGTCTGCGCGGCCCCAGTAGAACTGGCCTGCATCGTGGTAGGCCTCTTCAAGGTCTTGCGAACGGCTGTTGAAATGCTCGAAATTGAACATCTCGACACAGCCTGTTTCATTGATGCGGATGGCGCGTTGGATGGGGAAGGCGTAGCTGGTGACCGAGAAGGCGTAGTCGCTGCCCATCTCGGTCAGCACGATAAGCCCCTGGCGCAGATCGTCAGCGCTGAGGAACGGCGCGGTGGCATACAGGCAGCAGACCTGCGCGGGTGTTTGACCCTGCGCGGCAAACCAGTTGATGGCATGGGCAATCACCGCCGTGGTGCCAGTGTGATCGTCCGATAGTTCCGCCGGGCGCATGAAGGGCACCTGTGCGCCGCACTGGCGGGCCACTTCAGCAATTTCGGCATCGTCGGTGGACACCACTATTTTGTCGAAGCAGCCGCTTTGCAGCGCCGCCTCAATCGACCACGCAATCATCGGTTTTCCGCAAAACAGCTTGATGTTTTTACGCGGGATGCGCTTGCTGCCGCCGCGGGCGGGAATGACGGCAAGCCTCATACGCCAAGCGCTTCGCCTAGCGCGATGATGACTTGGTCTTGCTGGGTGTCCGTCAGGGTCTGGTACATGGGCAGACTGATCGCTTCCGCGTAATAGGCCTGCGCCTGCGGAAAGTCGTTGGGCCGGAAGCCCATGCGCTGGTAATAGGGCTGGGTATGCACTGGGATGTAATGCAGGTTAACGCCAATGCCCAGGTCCCTCAGGGACCCAAATACTTGGGCGTGGCTTTTCGTGATTTTGTCAAGCTGCAGGCGGATGGGGTACAGATGCAGGCCGGAGTGACTGTCAGGATGTTGCCAGGGCGTGGTCACCGGCAAACTGGCCAGTAGCTCCCCATAGCGCTGCGCCAACTGGTGGCGGCGCGTGATGTAAGTGTCCAGGCGTTGCATCTGGCTCTCGCCCAAGGCGGCCTGCAGTTCCGTCATGCGGTAGTTATAGCCAAGCTCAATTTGCTGGTAATACCAAGGACCGTCGGATTCGAGGGTCATTTGCACGGGGTCGCGGGTGATGCCGTGGCTACGGAAAAGCGCCATTTTTCTGGCCAGTTCGGCGCTGTTGGTCAGTGCCATGCCGCCTTCAGCTGTTGTGATAATTTTCACAGGATGAAAGCTGAAAACGGTGATGTCACTGTAGCGGCAGTTGCCGACAGGCTCGTTCTTATATTTGCCGCCAATGGCATGCGATGCATCTTCGATGATTTTGAATCCGTAGCGCTGGGCCATGGCGTAGATGGCCTGCATGTCGCAGGGCTGGCCGCACAGATGCACAGCTACAACGACTTTGGGAAGTCGGCCCTCGAGTTCTGCCGAAATCAGTTTGCGTTCCAGCGCTTGCGGGCACAGGTTGTAGGTGCGGGGATCAATATCAACAAAGTCAACCTGGGCGCCGCAATACAAAGCGCAGTTGGCGGAGGCCACAAAGGTGACGGGCGAAGTCCACAACCAGTCGCCCTGCCCTAGTTCCAAGGCCAGGCAAGCAATGTGCAGCGCTGAGGTGGCGCTATTTACAGCCAGCGCGTGTTTCGCACCGCAGTAACTGCTTACAGCCTGCTCAAACCTAGGCACCATGGGGCCTTGAGTCAAAAAGTCAGATTGCAGCACTGCCATTACGGCGTCAATGTCTGCCTGCGTGATGTCTTGCCGGCCATAGGGGATATGTTGCATCAGATACTCCCGATCTTCTCGCGGTTGGCTTCAATCCATGCCCCAAGGTCAGCATCGCTCATCCATTCGGGGTTATTGTCGCTGGCGTAAACAAAACCTTCTTGCACCTTGGAGCCGTCCTTGATGCGCTTTGGACAGGTAGCCCAGCCGTTGATGGCGGGCAGAATCTTGAAATGCTCAGGATATTCGTAGGTGTACAGCGCGTCTTCAGCGCTGATCATTTGTTCGTGCAGCTTTTCTCCAGGGCGGATGCCGACAACTTCTTGCCGTGCTTCTGGTGCTACGACGCGAGCCAGATCAGTCACTTTCATGGACGGAATTTTCTTGACATAAATCTCGCCGCCTTCCATGTCTTCGAAGGTATGCCAGACCAGTTCCACTCCCTGCTCTAGCGAAATCATGAAGCGTGTCATGCGGTCGTCAGTAATAGGTAAAACGCCTTTGTCTTTAATGGACATGAAGAACGGGATAACCGAGCCGCGTGAGCCCATGACGTTACCGTAACGCACCACGGCAAAACGGGAGTCATGACTGCCGGAGTAGGAGTTGCCAGCGACGAATAACTTGTCAGAGGCCAGCTTGGTGGCGCCGTACAAGTTAATGGGGCTGCTGGCTTTGTCGGTGGACAGGGCCACTACGCGTTTGACGCCTTTGTCGATGCACGCATCGATCAGGTTCATGGCGCCGTTGATATTGGTTTTTACGCACTCAAAAGGGTTGTATTCGGCGGTAGGGACGATTTTGGTGGCAGCGGCGTGCACCACGTAGTCAACACCGTCAAGGGCACGGTACAAACGGTCTTTGTCGCGAATGTCGCCGATGAAGAAGCGCACGCGTGGGTCGCCTTCAAACTTCTTGGCCATCTCCCATTGCTTCATCTCGTCACGGGAAAATATGATGATTTTTTTTGGGTTGTACTTGGCCAGGGTCATTGGTACAAAGGTGTTGCCAAAGGAGCCGGTGCCGCCGGTGATAAGGAGTGTTTTGTTGAAAAGCATGGAGCAGAACGTAAATGAATTAGACAGTGAATCGGAAATCAAACCATGGCATGGGATGCCGCAGCTGGGCTACGTACCACGTCAGCACAAACTTAATCGCCATGGAGATGGCAAAGGCAATTGCGGCGCCTTTCAAACCCATGAAAGAAATCAAAATCATCAGCAGGCCGACATTGATCAAACCTGAAGTGATGGTCGAAAACGAAAGTAAACCGGTGCGTTTGGAATAGAAGATGTAGTTGGTCACCATCAGATACATGCCGTGGAATGCCTGTCCCAGCGCAAGCCAGCCAATTACGTCTGCTGCCGCGCTGTAGTTTTTGCCGGCTATTAGGATCAGCAAGGGTGGGCCGATTACAAACGCAAGCGCCGCAACACCCAGCAAAGCGATGCAGTAGGCATAAGTCCAGCGGACAATCTGCTTTTTTTCTTCTATCTGGTTTCGATTCAATCGCTCGAAGAGCCACGGCACGTAGGCATTATTGATGGCATCAAATACCAAGCCCATGGCAGCACTAAGTTGCACGGCGACCATGTAAATGCCGACCTGCGTTAGGCCAAGCTTGTCATTAATGACAAAGCGATCAACTGAACTGAGCAGGAACAATCCTGCCGAATGAGGTATTAGGGGCACACCGAACGAGACAATCTCGCGAAGGTAGTTTGGGCGCCACGCGAATCCGAGGAGATCATCCC
>Ga0326733_1000415_pt1 | contig 12279 bp, 8 predicted proteins | sample 14_GP2_308_FD_207946 | JGI IMG/M metagenome (GOLD analysis project Ga0326733, IMG submission 207946) | Glacier ice microbial communities from Ngari, Tibet, China - 14_GP2_30.8 | ecosystem: Environmental > Aquatic > Freshwater > Ice > Glacier | place: China: Ngari, Tibet | collected 2018-07-17 | reverse complement strand
AATGATTGGGCGGGTATGCTCCAGCGCATGTATTCGCGTTGGGCCGAGCGCCACGGGATGAAAGTCGAACTGGTCGATCATCATTCAGGCGAGCAGGCCGGGATCAAGTCGGCGACCATGCTGATCAAGGGCGAGAATGCGTACGGCAATCTCAAGACCGAAAGCGGCGTCCATCGATTGGTCAGGATCAGCCCGTACGATAGCGCGGCGCGGCGCCACACCAGCTTCGCCTCGGTATGGGTCTATCCCGAGGTCGACGACGACATCGATATCGAAATCAACGAGAGCGAACTGCGCATCGACACCTTCCGTGCCAGCGGCGCGGGCGGGCAACACGTCAACACGACCGACAGCGCGGTCCGCATCACGCATATTCCGACTAACATCGTCGTCCAGTGCCAGAACCAGCGTTCCCAGCACAAGAATAAAGCCGAAGCGATGAAGCAGTTGAAGGCGCGCCTGTATGAGGCCGAGCTCCAGAAGCGCGAGGCCGAAGCCGATGCCACGGCCGCATCGAAAACTGACATTGGCTGGGGTCACCAGATACGAAGCTATGTCCTCCAACCATATCAACTGGTCAAAGACCTGCGTACCGGAGTAATTTCCACCTCGCCTGGCGATGTCCTTGACGGTGACCTCGACCGGTTCATGGCTGCTGCTTTGTCGCAACGGGTCACCGGCGAAAAAGTGGATGTCGAGGATGTTGATTAAGGATCGTCGGCATCTCCGCGTTTGGCCCGCGGTACTGATGTTTGGAGTTCTTAGTGCGTGTCGCGCAGAGCCCCAGGCACCACGCTTTCCCGAGGCCGAGCGACCTGTAGCGGCCATTGTTTCGGACAGTTTCTCGACCGAAGAGGCACGCGACCGTCTGGGCGAGGCGGACGAGGTGGTCGCCTTCGCCCAAATCAGGCCAGGCATGTCGATTGCCGATATAGGCGCTGGTGAGGGTTACTATACCGTTCGCCTGTCCCCGGTCGTCGGGCCCCGGGGCAGAGTGCTGGCGCAAGACATTATTCCCGCTACGCGTGACCGCCTTGCCCAGCGTGTCGAGCGCGACAAGCTCGACAATGTATCGGTCCGGCTTGGCTTGCCTGACGATCCGCGGATTCCCGCCGCGTCGTTCGACCGGATTTTCCTGGTCCACATGTATCATGAGGTGACGGCGCCCTACGCCTTTTTGTGGCATCTGCGCGCCGGGCTCCGGCCGGGGGGCGAAATCATCGTCGTCGATGCTGATCGCGAGATCCGTCGGCATGGCATGCCGCGCCTGCAGCTCGCATGCGAATTTGCAGCCCTTGGACTGCAACAACAGCGCATCGAGACGCTTACCGGTTCGAACAATTACGCTGCGGCTTTTCGCATTGCGCGCGCCCGCCCCGATCCCGAAACCATCGAACGGTGTCCATCAAAGAAGTGAAACTACATCGCGCATGACCACCTACGGGCGGCGCTGCAATAATCAGCGCGCGACTTGGCCGCCGGATCGCTTGATTACAATGCCTATAATGTCGGAATTACTCAGGACATTGTGCCGCAACTCGCAGCGGACTTGCGTGTCTTTGATACTGGATCGAGCGACGTAGGGTATGCCTTCAAACGCCGCCTTGTGGCGTCGCTTCGCGCCAGGTTTTGATCATCATAGCCAAGCCGTCCGGCCCCGACTGCATAACCTGCTAAATTCATCGAACGGCAAAATGCGTACAGATCACGTGCATCCTTGCAAATCTACTAGCGTACCTACTTTAATTGACGCTAAGTCGTTGTAATCGAGGAGTCCCTTCTGTCATGCGCTCGCATCGCTTTACGAGTTTGGTAAGCATCGTAGCTCTTCTTAGCGCATGCGGCGGAGGCGGCGGCGATAGTGGCAGCGCCTCGCCAATCGCTGCGACACCAAGCCCTGGCGTGCCCCTTCCGCCGACCCAAGGCACTGCCGGCTGCTCCTTGCGAGAGCGTCAGGATTGGGTTGGGGCGCAGATGCGTGAATGGTATCTGTTTCCTGAAACACTGCCGGCGGCGCTCGACCCATCGCCTTATGCGACTGTTGATGCTTATGTGAACGCTTTGACGGCGACCGCACGTGCGCAGTCGAAAGACCGCTTTTTCACTTATGTAACGTCGATCAACGAAGAAAATGCATTCTACAATTCCGGGTCGACTGCAGGATTCGGAATCCGCTTATCGTACGACTCGAGGGCGGGACGTCTGTTCGTTTCCGAAGCGTTTGAAGGCGCACCCGCGCTTGCTGCGGGGATCGACCGTGGGACCGAAATCCTGGCGATTGGTTCAAGCGCCACCGCGTCCAGGACCGTTGCATCGATCTTCGCTGCCGAAGGATCGGCCGGGGTCAGCGCTGCGCTAGGGCCGTCGGACGCTGGGGTCGTGCGCGTGCTACGTGTCACCAGCGGAGGAAGCGAACGCGAGGTCAGCGTGACCAAGGCCGACTATGAGATACAGCCCGTTTCATCTCGATATGGTGCGAAGATTATCGACGATGGTGGGCGTAAGATCGGTTACCTCAATCTGCGTACGTTTATTTCCACCGCTGACCCGCAGCTTCGAATGGCCTTTGATTCCTTCCGCCTTCAAGGCGTCGACCAAGTCATCGTCGATTTTCGTTACAACGGCGGCGGTCTAGTCTCGATCGCCAGTTTGATGGGTAATCTGATGGGAGCCGGGCGGAACAATAGTGTATTTAATTTCACAACCTTCAGGCCCGAAAAAGCGAGCAATAATTCGACGACATTCTTCACTCCGCTGTCGCAATCGATCGCGCCCATGAAGATAGCTTTTATCGGTACTGGGGCCACGGCATCGGCGAGTGAGCTCGTCATCAACAGCTTTACCCCTTACCTTCGTACAAATTCGGCCCTTGTTGGTGCGAACACTTTCGGTAAACCGGTCGGGCAGATTGCGCTCGATCGCAGCCAGTGTGACGACCGCTTGCGCGTCGTGGCGTTCAAGACCGAGAATGCTAACCGGCAGGGGGATTATTACACGGGGTTGGCAAGCAAGGTCGAGGCAAGCTGCCAGGCGGCGGACGACCTTCAGCGCCCGCTTGGCGATCCCGCCGAAGCGTCGGTAAAGGGAGCGCTCGATTTTCTTGCCGGACGCGTCTGTACCCCGATCGGGGCGACAAGTGGGCAGTCGAGCCAGTCTGTGCGCGGACGCGAACCTTTGCAAAGTGCGCAACGCGACACGGCCGAGCGCGAGGTCCCTGGGCTTCATTGATCTGATCCGACCGGATTAGCCGCAGCTTATGGCAGCGTGCCCGTCGCGCCTCCATGGCATAATGCAGTTGTCAGCCGGAATATCAGCTTTTCCGATTGGCTCGATTGGCCGGCGGCTCGGATGCTCGTCGATAATCCACAAGCTCGCTACTTGGGCACCCATGCACTGGTGGGGAGGGACGCGATCTCGGCAGATATGGTTGCGCGAACCGCCGATGACCTGTGCCCGATCGACACAGCACTTTACGGCAGTTGTGGCATTGGACGCGCTCCCGTCGGCGTAAGTGTCGAAGCCTGCAGCTGCCATGAGTTGCAAAGGCTCAAGGCGTTGAGGCGATATCGTCTCTTCAATACTCCTGCCAATGCCCGCACGGCCCCGCCGGACCGGATATCCTACCACCATGTTATTGCACTTGCGCACAAGTGCTTGCACGATGAAGCTGCTTGCGCGGAATCATTCTGTCGAAATCTGGTGGATAGTCGGCCCTTAGGCTTGCGCTCTCCTCGCGAGCGCAGCCAGACCGAGGGAATGCGAATGAATGAAAAGTCCAGCATTGCACGTATTCTGATCATCGAAGACTCGCCCGTGATCGCCTTGGCGATAGAGGAGATGCTGCGCACGATTAGCCACGTGCCTCTTGGGCCGATCGGTAACATGGCATCCGCCCTCGAATTTGCAGAAAGCGAACAAATGGACGCGGCTATCGTCGATCTAAATATCCGCGGCACCAAAACATTCACGTTGCTGAGCATTCTCGACCGACGAGCGATTCCGTTTCTTATCATAACCGGTTATGCAGACTGGAAGATGCCCGACGAGTGGGTGGGCCGTGCTCGCTTGCAGAAACCGTTTACTGGATTGCAACTGGAAGAGAAACTCATCGAAATCCTGCCTTCGACGTAGGTTTCGAGTGGGAACGTAATGTCAGTGGTGGCTCGACGAGCCCGATCCAAAATTTTCGCCTCCGTTTCAGGTGAAAAGAAGCTGTCGATGCAAAACTGAGATTGACGGTCTGATGGCAACTTACGAAGCTACAACAGGCCCATGCGGCGCATGCTCGTGCATTTGTCGCGAGTGGCGAAGATGATATGATCAAGTACTGTAAGGTCGATTGCCTCGGCGGCGCGGGCCAGCGTCCGGGTAGCACGACAATCGGCGGCACTCGGGGTAGGATCGCCGCTTGGATGATTATGCGCCAAAAGGATCCCCGCGCTGCCGAGTCGAGCGGCATCAGCGATGATCCGGCGTATCGGCAAGTCAACGCCGACGTCATTGCCCTTTGCGTATCGATCAAGATGAATGCAGCGCGCACCATCATCAACATGCGCGACCCACAGCATCTCGTTTTTGGTAGCAATGGGCTCCGCGAAGCAGGTCAGGAAGAAATCGCGCGCGGCATCATGGCCGGCAAGTAGTGCGGGAGACTCGGCGCGCTGTACCCTCATGCTATCGGTGCTAAGCCCGCGTGGACTTGCGTCCACCACAACCACCTCCACTTCGCCCAAGCAGTTTAGTCCGAAGCGGTTATTGTTTTCGGTGTGCGGTGCTGCTCTTGGCCACTAGCGGCGCAGCCGCTAAGGCAGGCGTGATGCAGCCCTACTTAGCGCTGATGGCGCAAATCCTTGACCATGGTGTCGCACAAATGGATCGTACGGGCACGGGCACACGCTCCCTGTTCGGGGCCCAGATGCGCTTTGACCTGGCCGATGGCTTCCCGTTGCTCACTACCAAGAAACTTCATCTTCGTTCGATCATCGTCGAATTGCTGTGGTTCCTGCGTGGCGACACCAATGTCCGCTGGCTCCAGGAGCGCAAGGTGCGGATCTGGGACGAGTGGGCCAATGCGGAGGGGGATCTTGGTCCGGTTTACGGCAAGCAGTGGCGCGACTGGGAGGCGCCCGATGGCCGCCGTATCGACCAGATCGCCGAGCTGATCGCCTTGATTAAGCGCGACCCCGCCTCGCGCCGACAGATCGTCTCGGCCTGGAACCCGGGTGAACTCGGCGCGATGGCGCTCGCGCCGTGCCACTGCCTGTTTCAGACGCAGGTGGCGGCCGGGCGGCTCAACCTGCAGCTTTACCAGCGCAGTGCCGATTTCTTTCTTGGCGTACCGTTCAACATCGCCAGTTATGCGCTGCTCACGCACATGTTGGCCCGCGAGTGCGGGCTTGAGCCGGGTGTGTTCGTGTGGACCGGGGGCGATGTTCATCTCTATTCGAACCACCTCGACCAAGCGCGGCTTCAATTGGCGCGTGAGCCGAGGACGCTGCCAAAATTGGTGATGGCCGATCGCGGGCAAGCGATCGATTCGTATGAGCCTGAGGACTTCGCTTTCGAAGGCTATGATCCGCATCCGCATATCGCCGCACCAGTAGCGGTTTAAGAAACATTTCGCCTGCGCGATGGCACCATCGGCAATGTCTGGCGTTCGTTCAGTAGTCAGACAGGAGAATTGACCATGCTGCGTAAGATCACGACCATGGCCCTCATCGGGGCCAGCTTTGCCATTGCCGCTTGCAACACCGTTCGCGGTGCCGCGTCGGATGTGAACTCGGCCGCCAACGCAGTCGACAACGCAACTTGATGAAGCCATGGTCGGTTCGTCTTTACAGGAGAAGTGACCATGGTTCGCAAGTTTACGACACTGATGTTGATCGGCGGCAGCCTCATGATGGCGGCCTGCAATACGGTTCGGGGTGCAGGCGAGGATCTTGGATCCGCCGCCAATGCCACTGAGAACGCGATCAACTAAGTCGGTTGCGGTTGAATTAGGAACCCCGCTGGTGGAAGCCAGCGGGGTTTTTGCGTTAACCTCTCCCCGACGGGGAGAGGCGACTCCGTGCAGCGGAGCGGGTGAGGGGGCTCCGCCTCTGCGGATGCGTGTGGACCCTCACCCCGATCCTCCCCCGACACGGGAGAGGGAGTAGAAAAAGGCCGCCGCTCCTAGTGGAGCGACGGCCTTCTCTCTCTCCGGCGCCTTATCAATCGTTCAGATATTCACCTGCATCGGCGTCGGTGCCGGTGCCTGAGGTCGTCACCGCGGCCAGCGGATCGGGACCCGAGGCGCTGGCATCGCGTGGCGACTGGGCGAGTTCGGCAGCATGTTCTTCAGCGGCCGAATTGGGCGCAACCAGCACTTCCTGAAGCTTGCGCTGCTGGGCACGAAGCGCGACGTCGCGGCTCGAAGCGGCAATGCGCATTCGGTTCATGCCAGCGCCAGTACCCGCGGGGATGAGCCGGCCGACGATGACGTTTTCCTTCAAGCCGTTCAGCGTGTCGATCTTGCCCTGCACCGAAGCTTCGGTGAGAACTCGCGTGGTTTCCTGGAACGAGGCCGCCGAGATGAAGCTGCGGGTTTGCAGCGACGCCTTGGTGATCCCGAGAAGGACCGGACGGCCCTCGGCGTGTTTGCCCTTCTTGTCGAGCTTGCCGTTAAGTTCGTCCATCTCCTCGCGATCGACCTGTTCGCCGGCAAGCAAGATAGTGTCCCCGCCATCGGTGATCTCGACCTTCTGGAGCATCTGGCGAACAATCACTTCGATATGCTTGTCGTTGATCTTCACGCCCTGGAGACGATAGACTTCCTGGATCTCGGTGACGAGATATTCTGCGAGAGCGACGATCCCGAGCACTTCGAGAATGTCATGCGGATCGGGCGAACCGCCGACCAGATTATCGCCGCGCTTGACGTAATCGCCTTCCTGGACGTCGATCACCTTCGACTTCTGGACGAGGTAGGCGACCTCTTCCGAACCGTCATCGGGGATGATCACGATCTTGCGCTTGGCCTTATAGTCCTTCTTGAAGCTGACCTTGCCCGAGATCTTGGCGATAATCGCCGCGTCCTTGGGAATGCGGGCTTCGAACAATTCGGCAACGCGCGGCAGACCGCCGGTGATGTCACGCGTCTTGGAGGCTTCGCGCGGAAGACGGGCGAGAACTTCGCCGGCTTCCACGGTGGCGCCATCCTCGATCGCGATGATCGCGCCGGGGAGCAAGCGATAAAGCGCGCCTTCGACGCCGTCCGGCCCAAGCAAGGTCAGGCGGGGACGAAGATCCTCCTTCTTCGACTTGGCGAGATCGTCCATCACCGCGCGCTGCGAGATGCCGGTCGACTCGTCGGTCACTTCGATCAGCGTGCGACCTTCGATCAGATCCTGATACTTCACCTGGCCAGCACGCTCGGTGATCACCGGGCTGTACGACGGATCCCATTCGGCGATGCGATCGCCGCGGCTGACGATATGGCCGCCCTCGCACAGCAGATGCGCGCCGTACGGGATGCGGTGGGTTGACAGTTCACGGCCGTCCATGTCGAGGATGGCGACTTCGCCCGAGCGCGAGAGCGAAACGTGACGCCCGCGCGGATCGGTGATCGTCGGCATGTCGCGAAGCTCGATCGTGCCGTCGACCGGGGCTTCTAGGTTCGACTGCTCGTTAAGCTGCGCGGCGCCGCCGATGTGAAAGGTCCGCATCGTCAGCTGGGTGCCGGGCTCGCCGATCGACTGCGCCGCGATGACGCCGACGGCTTCGCCGATGTTGACCGGCGTCCCGCGGGCAAGGTCACGACCGTAGCAGCGCGCGCAAACACCCTGCTTGGACGAGCACACCAAAGGCGAGCGGATCTTGATGCCCTGGAGGCCGGTAGCTTCCAGCGCCGCGACCATCGGCTCGTCGAGCAAGGTGCCCTCGCCGATCATGACGTCGCCCGTCTTGGGGTCCACAATGTCTTCGGCGGTGGTCCGACCAAGGACGCGATCGGCAAGGCTGGCGATAACCGCGCCGCCCTGGATGATCGCGCGCATTTCAAGCGCACGGTCGGTGCCGCAATCCTCCTCGATGATCACCGCGTCCTGCGACACATCGACCAGACGGCGCGTAAGATAGCCCGAGTTGGCCGTCTTGAGCGCGGTATCGGCGAGGCCCTTGCGGGCACCGTGGGTCGAGTTGAAATATTCAAGGACGGTCAGCCCCTCCTTGAAGTTCGAGATAATCGGGGTTTCGATAATCTCGCCTGACGGCTTGGCCATCAGGCCGCGCATGCCGGCAAGCTGCTTGATCTGCGCCTGAGAACCACGAGCGCCCGAATGCGCCATCATGTAGATCGAGTTGATCGGCACTTCACGGCCGGTTTCCGGGTCGATCTTAACGCTCGAAATTTCCTTCATCATCTCGTTCGCCACGCGGTCGCCGCAACGCGACCAGGCATCGATCACCTTGTTGTACTTTTCCTGCTGCGTAATCAGGCCGTCCTGATATTGCTGCTCATAGTCCTTCACCAACGCCTTGGTTTCGTCGACCAAAGGGATCTTGGTGGCGGGAATGACCATGTCGTCCTTGCCGAAGCTGATCCCGGCCTTAAACGCGTGGCGGAAGCCAAGCCCCATGATGGCATCGGCAAACAGCACCGTCTCCTTCTGACCGGTGTGGCGATAAACAGTGTCGATGACGTCGCCGATTTCCTTCTTGGTCAGCAGGCGGTTGACGGTGTCGAACGGCACTTTGTAGCTTTGCGGCAAGGTCTCGGCGAGCAGCATGCGGCCCGGAGTGGTCTCCACGCGCATCATATACTGCTTGCCCGCTTCGTCGGTCTGCGGGACGCGGCTGGTGATCTTGGAATGGAGCGTCACCGCGCCAGCCGCAATCGCCTGATGGACCTCGGTCATGTCGGCCAGGAGCATGCCTTCGCCGGGCTCCTTTTCCTTCATCATCGAAAGATAATAAAGGCCAAGCACCATATCCTGCGACGGGACGATAATCGGCTTGCCGTTAGCAGGCGAAAGGATGTTGTTGGTCGACATCATCAGCACGCGCGCTTCCAATTGCGCTTCGAGCGAGAGCGGCACGTGGACCGCCATCTGGTCGCCATCGAAATCGGCGTTGAAGGCCGAGCAGACCAATGGGTGGAGCTGGATCGCCTTGCCCTCGATCAGCACCGGCTCAAACGCCTGGATGCCGAGACGGTGAAGCGTCGGGGCGCGGTTGAGCAGCACGGGATGCTCGCGGATCACCTCGTCGAGGATGTCCCACACTTCCTTGCGCTCTTTTTCGACCCACTTCTTGGCCTGCTTGAGGGTCATCGACAGACCCTTGGCATCGAGGCGCGAGTAGATAAACGGCTTGAACAGTTCGAGCGCCATTTTCTTGGGCAGCCCACACTGATGAAGTTTCAATTCCGGACCAGTGACGATGACCGAACGACCCGAATAATCGACGCGCTTGCCGAGCAGATTCTGGCGGAAGCGGCCCTGCTTGCCCTTGAGCATGTCGGACAGCGATTTCAGCGGACGCTTGTTGGCACCCGTGATCGTGCGACCGCGGCGGCCATTGTCGAACAGTGCGTCGACGGCTTCCTGGAGCATGCGCTTCTCGTTGCGGACGATGATGTCCGGCGCGCGGAGCTCCATGAGGCGCTTGAGGCGATTGTTGCGGTTGATCACGCGGCGATAGAGATCGTTCAGATCCGACGTCGCGAAGCGGCCGCCGTCGAGCGGCACTAGCGGGCGCAATTCGGGCGGGATCACGGGAATGACTTCGAGGATCATCCACTCGGGCTTGTTGCCCGAATTGATGAAGCTCTCGACGACCTTCAGCCGCTTGATGATCTTCTTGGGCTTGAGCTCGGACTTGGTGATCGCGAGTTCGTCGAGCAGGTCCTTGCGCTCGCCTTCGAGGTCGAGGTCCATGAGCATGATGCGCACGGCTTCGGCACCGATACCGGCGGAGAAAGCGTCTTCGCCATATTCGTCCTGGGCGGCGAGCAGCTCGTCCTCGGTAAGAAGCTGATACTTCTCCATCGCGGTCAGGCCGGGCTCGATGACGACATAGCTCTCGAAGTAGAGGATGCGCTCAAGCTGCTTCAATTGCATGTCGAGGAGAAGGCCGATGCGCGACGGCAGCGACTTCAGGAACCAGATGTGGGCGACCGGGGCGGCGAGCTCGATGTGGCCCATCCGCTCGCGGCGGACCTTCGACACGGTGACTTCGACACCGCACTTCTCGCACACGATGCCCTTGTATTTCATGCGCTTATACTTGCCGCACAGGCACTCATAATCCTTTATCGGACCGAAGATGCGCGCGCAGAACAGGCCGTCACGCTCCGGCTTGAACGTGCGATAATTGATGGTCTCGGGCTTTTTGATCTCGCCGAACGACCAGCTGCGGATCTTCTCGGGGGAAGCAATCCCGATCTTGATCTGGTCGAAGGTGTCGGGCTTGGCGACGGGATTGGCGAAGTTGGTGAGCTCGTTCATTTTTTGATCCTTCTGACCCCCGGCGCGCTGGCCGGGGGTAGGGGGAAACAGATCTATTATTCGGCGGCGATGGCGGTTGGCTGGCCATCTTCGTCAACCGCGACCGAGTCGAGTTCGACGTTGAGACCCAGGCTGCGCATTTCCTTGACGAGGACGTTGAAGCTTTCGGGGATACCGGCTTCAAACGTGTCATCGCCCTTGACGATCGCTTCATAGACCTTGGTCCGGCCGATAACGTCATCGGACTTCACGGTCAGCATTTCCTGAAGCGTGTAAGCGGCGCCGTAGGCCTGGAGCGCCCAGACCTCCATCTCACCGAAGCGCTGCCCGCCAAATTGGGCCTTGCCGCCCAGCGGTTGCTGAGTGACGAGGCTGTACGGCCCGATCGAACGCGCATGGATCTTATCGTCGACGAGATGGTGAAGCTTGAGCATGTAGATGTACCCAACCGTCACCTTGCGGTCGAACGCTTCGCCGGTGCGTCCGTCGAACAGAGTGACCTGGCCCGACGTGTCGAGCCCCGCCATCTCAAGCATCGCCGAGACGTCCGCTTCGCGAGCGCCATCGAACACCGGCGTACCCATCGGCACACCACCAACGAGGTTCTGCGCAAGTTCGATCACCGCCACGTCGTCGCGGTCGTCGATGTCGCGGTTATACTTCTCGCCGTAGATGTCCTTGAGCTTGACCCGCATTGCGGCGGCGTCCTTGCCCGCAAACTCCTTGCCGCGGCCGTGCATGTCCTCGAGCATCGCCCCGATCTGCTTGCCCAGACCGCGTGCGGCCCAGCCAAGATGGGTCTCGAAGATCTGCCCGACGTTCATGCGCGACGGCACACCGAGCGGGTTGAGCACGATGTCCACCGGGGTCCCGTCCTCGAGGAACGGCATGTCCTCGTTGGGCAGGATGCGGCTGATCACGCCCTTGTTGCCGTGGCGGCCGGCCATCTTGTCGCCCGGCTGGAGCTTGCGCTTCACCGCAACGAACACCTTGACCATCTTGAGCACGCCCGGGGGCAGCTCGTCGCCACGCTCGAGCTTCTCGACGCGATCGTTATACTTGCTCATGATGACGTCGACGGCGGCGTCATACTGGCCCTTGAGCGCCTCGAGATCGCTCTGGCGAGCATCGTCCTTGACCGCGATCTTCCACCAGTCGTGACGCTCGGTGCCCTCGATCATGTCGTCGTCGAGCGTTGCGCCCTTCTTGATCGACTTGGGCGCCGCGGTCGCGACCTGTCCGACGAGCATGCCCTTCAGGCGGCCGAAGGTGGCGCGGTTGAGAATGCCGCGTTCGACGTCGGCGTCCTTCTTGAGGCGTTCCTTTTCCTCGGTCTGGATGGCGCGCGAACGATCGTCGATATCGATCCCGTGTCGGTTGAACACGCGCACTTCAACCACCGTTCCGGCGACGCCGGGGGGCAGGCGGAGCGAGGTGTCGCGAACGTCCGACGCCTTTTCACCAAAGATGGCGCGGAGAAGCTTTTCTTCCGGCGTCATTGGGCTTTCGCCCTTGGGCGTGATCTTGCCGCACAGGATGTCGCCCGGCTCGACTTCGGCACCGATGTAGACGATCCCGGCTTCGTCGAGGTTGCGGAGCGCTTCCTCGCCGACGTTGGGGATATCGCGCGTGATGTCTTCTGGCCCGAGCTTGGTATCGCGCGCCATGACTTCGAATTCCTCGATGTGGATCGAGGTGAAGACGTCGTCCTTGACGATGCGCTCGGAGATGAGGATCGAATCCTCATAATTATAGCCATTCCACGGCATGAACGCGACGAGCACGTTGCGGCCGC
>Ga0326733_1000414_pt1 | contig 12284 bp, 9 predicted proteins | sample 14_GP2_308_FD_207946 | JGI IMG/M metagenome (GOLD analysis project Ga0326733, IMG submission 207946) | Glacier ice microbial communities from Ngari, Tibet, China - 14_GP2_30.8 | ecosystem: Environmental > Aquatic > Freshwater > Ice > Glacier | place: China: Ngari, Tibet | collected 2018-07-17 | reverse complement strand
GAGAACCCGCCCAAGCCCCCCGCCGCGGTTACGCGATGACAGGGAATCACTAATGGAAACCAGTTGGCACCACATGCTTGACCGACTGCGCGCGGCGCAGACTGCACACGCCTGGCAATGTCGCCGCAGGTGAGTACTTTGCCAGAAGGAATTTTTGAAATTGCAGCCCAGACTTTTTGCTGGAATGGCGTTCCTATCGGCATCAACGGTAAATCGAATTGAAAGTCGGCGTCGCTCAGATAACGTTTAACCTGCAATGCAGCGCGTTCCGAAACTGGATCGCTGGCATCTTTACCTTGAAAACTCGAGGGCAGATAAACCAGCTCGCGCACAAGGCGATCCTCAGAGCGTATTCCAACGGCACCGAATGATGTTTCGACGATCGCTGTAAACAAGGATGAGGAAGAAGTTTGCTGCATTGCGTACAACCCGAGATATTGCGTAAGCACAGAGCATAAAACAAAAAAGGCGCATCTCGCGATGCGCCTTCAAATACATCTACTGCACCCCGAGCCGCGTATAGCTTTGCTATCGCCGCTCTTATTGATGCAGGTCTCCACTACTAGCCGGCATCGGTGCCGTGTATATGTAAGCTCCCACTAAACCATTCTGTCACACATGTAAATACGCACTAATACGGATCAAGGTAGCCAAGCCGAACTGATTATAAAAATCTATCCATCGGAAATCAAGCACTTATCCTGAGGCAAACCTTACAGCAACACAAGGCAAAAACATCTTGTCCGCAACGCGAATTTACGGTATCGGCAATGCTATAGCCTCAATTTTCCCATCCCCACTTACAAAATAAAAAAGGCATGCCTTTCGACACGCCTTGAATTTTTCTTTTGTGTTCGCGGCCGTTTGATGAGTCACCTCACAACAGCTTCCATGAAACACCGGCCTCCTCGGCCCACTGGTATTCTCGCCAACCCTGACTGAAAAACGAGATACCCAGCCTTTATTCTTCTTTGAATGCTTCCTCGCGTTTTTTACGCAATGCCGGCAACAGCACTACTGCCAATGCCAACGCGGCCATCGCCAGCATCGTGGCACTAATCGGACGCGTCAAGAACACCATCGGATCACTGCGCGACAACAACAATGCACGGCGCAGGTATTCTTCCATCATTGGTCCAATGATAAAACCAAGCAGCATTGGGGCGGGTTCCAAATTGAGCTTTGCGCATATATAACCAAACAATCCGAATAAGGCCATCAGATAAATATCGAAATCGCTGTTATTCAAACTGAATACGCCTATCGCACAAAACATCAGAATCGCTGGATACAAATAATGGTATGGCACGGTAATCATGCGTACCCACAAACCGATCATCGGCAAGTTCAAGACGATCAGGAAGAAGTTACCAATCCACATCGATGCAATCAAACCCCAGAACAGGGTTGGTTGCTCCGTCATCACGGCAGGGCCAGGCTGAATACCTTGAATGATCATCGCACCGATCATCAACGCCATCACCGGGTTGGATGGAATACCCAAAGTCAGCATAGGGATGAATGAAGTTTGAGCACCGGCGTTGTTTGCTGCTTCCGGCGCTGCTACACCTTCAATCGCGCCCTTGCCGAATTGCGCGGAATTTTTTGAAACTTTTTTCTCGATCGAGTAAGCGGAGAACGAGGCCAACATTGCACCACCGCCTGGCAAAATACCAAGCGCAGAACCCAAAGCTGTGCCACGCAAAATCGGCGCGATGATACGTTTGAAATCATCTTTGCCCAACATCAGGCCAGAAACCTTCTTCATTACCAGCGAGCGGGTTTCTTCATGCTCCAGATTGCGGATGATCTCGCCGATACCGAACATGCCCATAGCGACGATCACGAAGTTGATACCGTCTGCCAGTTCCGGCATATCGAAGGTATAGCGTGCAGCGCCGGAGTTGACGTCCGAACCGATCAAGCCGAGCAACAATCCTAGAATCACCATGCCGATTGCATTAAGTAGTGAGCCACTGGCCAACACTACTGATGCGACCAAACCCAGCACCATCAGTGAGAAATATTCGGCTGGGCCAAACTTCAACGCCAGATCAGCCAATGGTGGCGCAAACAGCGCGAGCAAAATCGTTGCAACAGTTCCCGCGAAAAAAGAAGCAATTGCGGCCGTCGCCAGCGCCTTGCCTGCATTCCCCTGGCGCGCCATCTGATAGCCATCGATGGCGGTCACCACGGAAGAAGATTCCCCCGGCAGGTTCACCAAAATCGCGGTAGTCGACCCGCCATACTGTGCGCCGTAATAAATACCGGCCAACATGATCAAGGCAGCAATTGGAGGCAAGGCAAACGTCGCCGGCAACAGCATCGCGATCGTGGCAACCGGGCCCAAGCCTGGCAATACGCCGACAGCTGTACCCAGAAACACACCGATCAGGCAATACATCAAATTTTGCAGGGATAAAGCAGTCTCGAAGCCTATGCCCAAATTAGCGAATATTTCCATTATCAGTACCTTCTCAACCGCCAAACCATGGGCCAAAAATCGCAATCGGCAAGCCGAGCAATTTGACGAAAACGACGACAGCAAAAATAGTCAGTCCTGTCGCCAACGCAATGCCGTGTAACACTTTAAATTTAGCGCTGGCAAATGCGCTGAACAACACGACCGCAAATACGGCAGCGACCAAACCAGCGCCACGGATCAGGAAACCGAACAGCAGAACGCCGGTGATAATCAAAATCGCTTCCTTGATGGCAAACTTTTCAATCGCCTCACCTTCGCGGAAGAACGAGCGCACCACAGCGGCCAGTCCTATCAATGCAAGCAAACCACCCAGAATAGTCGGGAAATATGCGGGGCCCATTTTGCCCGCAGTACCCATGGTGTAATCGCGACCGATAATAATTGCAGCCAGTCCGATTATCAGAAAAATAATCCCGCTCCAAAAATCTTTGGGATGTCGAATAAATGATGGCAAGGTGCTTCCCCTTCTCTTGAAACTGACCGCGCACTGATCGTCATGCGCAGGTCAAATACATACTGTTAATTCAATCTAGCCCGTCAATAAAATTGACCGGCCCATATTCAAAATGACGAGATGCTTGCGCATCTCGTCATTTAACCATCCACCACTTCTTCAGTACTTGAATTATTTAATCCGCGTAAACGCCGGCCTTCTTGATGATAGGAGCCCACTTTGCGATTTCGGATTTCAGGAATGCACGCAAAGCTTCTGGTGTTGCACGATCCGCAGAAACCGGCTCGGTACCAAGGTCAGCAAAACGCTGTTTGACGGTAGTATCTTTCAACGCGACTTGCAATGCGGCTTCAACCTTGTCAATCACTGGTTTAGGTGTGCCTTTAGGGGCGTACAGACCATGCCAGACAGCAATTTCAAATCCTGCCAAGCCAGTTTCAGCCGTGGTTGGAATATTTGACAAGGAAGGAACGCGTGTTTTCGTCGTCACTGCGTAGGCCTTGACTTTACCACCTTTGATCTGGCTGCTTGTGTTGGTAGTTTGATCGCACATGAAATCAACCTGACCACCCAGCAAATCATTCATCGCAGGGCCTGTACCTTTGTAAGGGACAGTAGTCAAATCGGTATCGATAGCCGTCATAAACAACATCCCGCACAGATGCGAAGCTGAACCCATGCCGGCATTGGCATAAGTCACTTTGTCTTTATTCGCTTTTACATAGGCAAGCAATTCCTTGAAATCCTTGGCTGGAAAGTCACCGCGCGCAATAAATGTCATAGGCACATCGGTAACCAGACCAATAGGTTCGAAATCATCAATCGCGTTATAGCTTAGTTTGCGATACAGCGAAGGCGCTGTCGAATGGCCAATGTGATGCAAGAACAGGGTATAGCCATCTGGCGCCGATTTGGCAGCGCGCGCCGCGCCTATCGTTCCGCCTGCACCGCCAACGTTTTCAACGATCACGGTTTGTTTCAGTGTAGTGGTCATCGATTGCGCAACCAGACGCGCAACGGTATCGGTAGGACCGCCTGCGGCAAACGGCACAAGCATCGTGATAGTTTTGCTTGGATATGGATCCGCTGCGTGAGCGAAAGTGCTGGCGAGCAATGCGAGGCCGGCAACCGACTTCAAGAAAGTTTTCTTCATTTGATTTGTCTCCAGATTTAATAATTATGGAAAAACGAGGGTTAAGACTTAAGCCTTTTCAATCCCATTGCTTGTACATTCAACAAAACCTCTAAAAAGGGATATCGAGAACATTACAGGAAATTGACATTCAAGGAGCGAAGCACAAATTGCTCATTTTGAGTTCAATTCAAGGCTTCTATTTTATTCATCGAACCTTTCACCAGCCTTGCACGGACAAGATTAATGGATTTTATTTAATACCTGCGGCAAAGGTTAAATACAAAAGGCTGGTATCCGGATAAATACGGACACGATCTGATATCTCAGGAAGACGCTACGACATTTTCAAAACGCAATATATGAAAAGTCTGTGCACAGAGAAAATGAAGGAACAAGCGCATCAAATTAAACCGCATGACTTTACCGCTGCGGATGTCTTGAACTAAAGCCGGCTTGCTAAAAATTATCGTTCGTTAGAACGCCGCGCCTCAGCTTCCTTCGTTACGGCAAGCACGATCGCTTTGCCGATTCTGCCTTCCAGTTGCTTGCGCACTGGTTGCACAGCAAGGCGCCATGCAGCATTTTCCTTATCGGTCAAAATATGCACCGTTATTTTCTTGCTTTTCTTGATTGCTTCCAGCGCCGTAGTGTTTTCCTGCGCAGCGAGGTTATTGCCATAGATAGTTGCCTCGCGCATTGCATCGTCGATTATCTTGCGCAAATCAGAGGGCAGACCATCCCAGAATTTCTTGTTCACGATAACGGCGTTACCGAGGTAACCGTGATTCGATATGGTCACATGGCTTTGCACTTCGTTTAATTTTCTTGCGTAAAAACTGACGGGCGGACTTTCCAAGCCGTCCACCAGATGACTATGCAAGGCGAAATACACTTCATTTCCATCCACCATTTGGGGCGTAGCACCCAAAGCCTCCATCTGTTCTTCCAATACTGGAGAAAAATGAATCCGCATTCTTTGCCCGACAAAATCGGCCGGCATTTTCAAAGGCTTGTTCGAGGACATAATCTTGAATCCGGCATCCCAGTAAGCCAGGCCGAGCATGCCTTTTGATTCCAGCTTGCGCAACATGGATTTTCCTATCGCACCTTCCGTCACGCGCGCAACCGCTTCTCTGTTGGCAAACAGGTAGGGCAAATCAAACACTTCAAAATCCTGCACACCAAACTGCGCCAGCTTGGCCAGCGACGGTGCAAGCATCTGCACTGCACCCAACTGCAGAGCCTCAAGTTCATCCGACTCTTTATATAGCTGATTATTTGGATAAACATCTACGCGCACGCGGCGACGGCTGGCTTGCTCGACCAATTCCTTGAAACGCAATGCGGCCCGGCCCTTGGGGGTACCGCTGGCTGACACGTGACTGAATTTGATCACAGTCGCCGTTTGCGCAGATACCATTGTGCTTGCCAGCGATAATGTCAGGCCAAGCACAATAAAAAGTATTTTTGTTGCTATTCTCATCGCGCAGTCGGAAGTTTCCAGATTTAATTTTGTTGGTACTATGCGCAGTCGTCTACATCATCACAAGTGTGGTTAACCACATTATCAGCGTAGCAAACAATGCACGCCCGCCTCAAAATACAGCAGCATTGATAGTCATGCAACACCACGAACGATCTACAAAAATCTCTACCGACCGTTTTATTGCGGCGCAGATTTTATATAAACGCTTATGATATCAAATCAATCCCGCTCTCCCAGCTTCGGTTTTCCCAGCCGAAAACAGGCGTGGCGCTGGCTTATCCCACTTCTGCTGGCCTTGCTATTTATAACAACGCTGATCTGGTTGCCGCTGCATGAAAAGCAACAAGAGGCCAGCGAACGCCAAGAGCAATTGATTGCAGATTCATTGTGGGTTGAGCAAACCATACGCTTTCAACTTCAACGCAATGAAGAGAGCCTGAATTTGATGGCATCGGAAATCATTTCCGGCTATCTGACCGGCGCGCGTTTGCAGGAACGCATGTCCAACCTGATTCGCAACAATCACGAGATACACCGCATCATCCGACTTGATGCAGACGGAAAATTGCGCGCCTCGACCGATGAAACACTGATCACAAAGAATGAATTATCAGCGGCTTCAAAAGGAGCGGACGCACGCGCACACGCCACCAGAACGCCGATGTACAGTCAGCCTGCAGCCGATTTCAGCGGGCCGGTTATGTTCGACTACCACGTGCCGCTGTATGTCGGCGACAAATATGCCGGCAGCATCGTCGCCAGCTATCTCGCTTCCAGCATTCTGGATGACATGGTGCCGTGGTGGTTCGCGCAGGATAACGAAATCGCGCTAACCGACATCAACGACGTGATCATTCACAAGCGCGCCTCGGGTGGTGCCGGTCGCGGTGTATATACGCACAGACGTGCACTCAATCTGGCTGGTGTGTCCTTAAAGTTAAGCACCAACAGCACCAAGAGCGCGCCTAAATTACTGCCGAGCTTGCTGGTCGATACTGTCATTCTGTTGGCGCTGGGCCTTGCATGGAGTTTGACTGCACTGTGGCGCGATATCAATCGCCGTCTTGCTGCAGAAATGGCCTTGCGTGAGCAAATCGCATTTCGTACCGCCATGGAAAATTCTCTGGTCACCGGCTTGCGTGCACGCGATCTGGATGGACTAGTCACGTACGTGAATCCTGCCTTCTCGCAAATGGTTGGTATCGCAGCGGAAGATATCGTCGGTCGCCTGCCGCCTATGCCGTATTGGGCACCAGAAGTCATGGGTGAATATCAACGACGCTTTTCGCAAGTCGTGGCCGGGACGGTGACGCCACAAGGATTCGAAACTGTTTTTCAGCATGCCAATGGTCAACGCATTCCGGTACTGATTTTCGAATCACCGCTGGTGGACAATACTGGCAAACAAACTGGCTGGATGGGCTCCATCTTGGATATTTCAGACCGCAAACGCGTTGAAGAGTTGAATCGTCAGCAACAGGAAAAACTGCAAGCCAGCGCACGCTTGGCAACCATGGGTGAGATCGCGTCCACACTGGCGCATGAACTCAATCAACCTTTAGCCGCTATCTCCAGTTACACCACCGGCGCCTTGAATATTCTGGCGCGCGAACAACCGCGTGTCGCAGAAAACGATATCGACATGCTGACCGACGCATTGGAAAAAGCCAACGCGCAAGCGCAACGTGCGGGCCAGATCATTCGCAGCGTGCATACCTTCGTAAAAAAACGCGAACCGATGCGCACCGCCATCACTATCGCGGAATTGATAGAAAGCGTAGCGCCACTGGTTGAATTGCAAGCGCAAAAATACTTTGTCGCGATCAAAGTCGATATTTCGCTAACCTTGCCGACCATACTGGCCGATCAGGTATTGCTGGAACAAGTATTGTTAAACCTCACGCGTAACGCGATTGAAGCCATGCAAGGCGTCGACCCGGAAAAACGCTTGTTGCGGATTGCCGCCAGCGTTGACCCCAGCAATGACCGCAATGTCGTTGTTTCTGTCAGTGATCAGGGACACGGCATTTCGCCGGAAGTGGCGGAGCGACTGTATTCGCCATTTTTCTCCACCAAGGCGGACGGCATGGGCATGGGTTTAAGTATTTGCCGTACGGCGATTGAATTTCACGGCGGTACGCTTACGCATGTGGATAATTGTGGCGGCGGCACGATTTTCAGTTTTTCGCTCCCAGCGTTGCAAAATAATTTGATCGACACGACAATGCGAGCAGATTGAAGCGAAAGAAAATGTTTTTTGAAATTCATTAGCGCACATTTTTTAATACGCTGGAATATCGGAACAAGCGAACCAAATCGTTCGAATTCAAGCAACACCAAGGCAACATTAAAGCTTTACAGGCAGGCTGACAGGACATTCAATGCTGCATATTATTGACGATGAAGAAGTAATCCGCGACTCACTGATGTGGCTGGCGAAATCACGCGACATTCCAGCCGCTGCTTACGACAGTGGCAAGGCATTTCTCACCGCGTTCGACAACATGCCGCGCATTAACCTGCAAGGTCAATGTGTGTTGCTGGACGTACGTATGCCGGATATAGGCGGCATTGCCTTGTTCGACCTGCTTTCTTCGCGCAATTTGACTCAAGTATTTCCTGTCATTTTCCTGACCGGTCACGGCGATGTGCCGATGGCAGTCGATACGCTGAAACGCGGCGCCTTCGATTTTTTTGAAAAACCATTCAACGACAATAAATTAATGGATCGCGTGCAAGAAGCGTTGGCCGCATCCGATCAAGCTTCAGCCAGCGCAGCGATACACACTCGGTTGGCTGCGTTGTCAGGTCGGGAGCGTGAAGTGCTGGATCTGATCCTTCAAGGAAAAATGAACAAGGTCATCGCCGACAAGTTGGGGATCAGCATGCGTACGGTGGAAGTCCATCGCGCGCATATTTTCGACAAAATGAATGTCAAAACCGCAGTCGAACTGGCGCGCTTGCTGAAATAGAAATTCAGTGAAATGCAAGCTGGACGATGCACCGCATAAGCTGCCTGTCAGCCTGATTTCTGGAGTTTGGTTTAAGCTTTACCCTTGAGTTGTATATATTTTCCCGCACTATTTTAAATCCAGTTTCGGCTCGTTTGCCGTTGCGCAGCGCTGATTGCCCATGCATATCCTCAATATTCTGTTGCCTGATTTTTTGCTGATCCTGTTCGGGGCCGTGCTGTTGCGCGTCACTAATTGGGGCAGCGAATTCTGGGCCGGCATGGAAAAGATCATTTACTACGTGCTGTTTCCGGCGCTGTTGTTCTACTCCACTGCCCGCTCGCCGATCAACTTCGGCGCGACTGGCCAATTTCTGCAAGTCGCCATCGCCGCATGTGTGGCCGGCATTCTGCTGGGCTGGTTGGCCAAACCGCTGTTCAAGGCGGGGCCCATGGTTTTCGAATCTGGTGTGCAAACCGCCTTTCGCTTTAACTCTTACATCGCTCTCGCGATTGCCAGCCGCCTGGGCGGTGAACAAGGCACGTCGCTGATGGGTTTGGTGATCGGCTTCGCAGTCCCGCTGTGCAATATGGCAGCGGTGCACGCACTGGTAAAAGACAAAGGCGGTTTATTGCTGGAACTGCTGAAAAATCCGCTGCTAATAGCCACCGTGAGCGGCGTTGCATTCAATTTGCTCGGCCTGCATCTGCCTGATATCGCAAGCGCCTTCCTGTCGCGCCTCGGCAATGCCTCGATCGCACTTGGATTGATCATGGTTGGTGCCGGCTTGCGTCTGACTGGTTTGCATGCAGCGAAAGGGATCGCCACTTATTTCCTGTTCGTTAAACTGCACGCAGTTCCGGCCATTACGTATGCACTAGGTTTATGGTTGGGTTTGTCGCCTTTGCATTTGCAGATCGTCGTCATGTTTGCAGCGTTGCCAACCGCATCAAGTGCCTATGTATTAGCGGTGCGTATGGGCGGCAATGGACCTTTTGTCGCTTTTTTGATTTCGGCCGGCACATTGATTTCGATGGTGACCTTGCCGCTTTGGCTGGCGCTGGTACAGTAAAGAAACCTACGGATACAAAGTCAATGGAACTACGCGTCATCTATGACATCGTAGGACTAGCGCTTAGCTGTAATGAAGTCACTTAACAAATTTTTATAGATGCCTGAAAATGGCACATACGAAAACAGAGCCAAAACCCATGCAACAATTCACCGCCCATCTGCACGAAGAAGCCGGCACCATTGCCTTGGGTGCGGCATTGGCTCGTGCGATACAGCCAGGGCTGACGATTTATTTACACGGTGATTTGGGAGCAGGAAAAACTGCGCTGACACGCGCGATGCTGCATGCAATGGGACACGACGGTCATGTAAAAAGCCCCACCTATACGCTGGCCGAGCCGTATGCAATCGACCTCAATGGTCAAACCATCAATGTGATCCATTTCGATCTTTATCGGATGGCAAGTGCAGAAGAATTTCTCGATGCCGGTTTCCGCGAATACTTTAATCATCAAACTATTTGCATCGTCGAATGGCCGGAAAAAGCCGAAACGGTGCTGCCTCCTCCCGACATCCACATTTCGCTCAGCGTCGCGGGCGAAGGGCGTGATGTAGAATTGCAAGCGTCGTCCGATCAAGGTATTGAATGTCTGAACCGATTGAAATTCGCTCCAAACCTGTAGTCGCCAGAGTGCGTCGCACCGTCCTTAAAGCGGGCGGTACGCTACTGATTTCCCTGCTTTCTCCGCTGCATGCATTCGCCGCGCAAATTCTCGCCGTGCGCGTATGGCCGGCTGATGATTACACGCGTGTCACGCTGGAGAACGACACCGATCTGAAAACCACGCATTTCATTATCAAAAATCCAGAACGCTTGGTGGTAGACGTAGAAGGCATTGAGCTGGGCCCCACGCTGAAAAGCCTGGTCGCCAAGATTCAATCAAACGATCCTTACATCAAACAGGTGCGCGTCGGCCAGAACCGGCCAAATGTCGTGCGCCTGGTGTTCGATCTGAAAGAAGAAGTCAATCCGCAGGTATTCACGCTCGCCCCGGTAGGAGAATACAAGCACCGATTGGTATTCGATTTGTATCCGGTCAATCCAGTCGACCCGATCGCGTCCTTGATTGAAAAAGGCCAATGGTCGCAGGACGTACCTCCCGATACGATGCCGCCGCCGACTGCAGAAGTAACTCCGCCGTATGTCGAACCGAAGTCAGGCCGTCCGCCGCAAGTTTCGCGCATGCTGACGATTGCACTCGATCCCGGTCACGGCGGCGAAGATCCCGGCGCAGTGGGTCGTGGCGGCAGCTATGAAAAAAATATCGTGCTGGCAATCGCTAAACGCTTGAAAGCAAAACTCGAACAACAACCGAACATGCGCGTGATGCTGACGCGCGATGGTGACTATTTTGTTCCGCTGCAGGTGCGCGTGCAAAAAGCCCGCAAGGTGCAAGCCGATCTTTTCGTGTCTATCCATGCCGATGCCTTTGTGCAGGCAACTGCCAACGGTTCGTCGGTGTTTGCCTTGTCCGAAAAAGGTGCCACTTCAACCGCAGCGCGATGGCTTGCCAACAAAGAAAACGCAGCTGATCTGATAGGCGGCACCAACATCAAGAATCACGACAAACAATTAGCCAGCGTGCTGCTCGATCTATCAACGACGGCACAAATCAATGACAGCATGAAGCTCGGCAAAGCCGTGTTAAATGAAATCGGCGGCATCAATCGCCTGCACAAAGGCGCGGTCGAGCAAGCGGGGTTTGCCGTATTGAAGGCACCGGATATCCCAAGCATTTTGATCGAAACGGCATTCATTTCCAATCCCGAAGAAGAAGCCCGATTGAACGATGATACGTATCAGGACCGCATGGCAGATGCGGTCGCACAAGGTATCAAAAAGTACTTTGCCAAAAATCCACCATTGGCAAAAAACAGAATGCTGTAACGCCGGCGGGTTTAACACTCGTGCCACAGAATAAAAAATGCCGCGAATTTCGCGGCGTCTTTTTAATTACGTTTATGAAAATGCGGTTGGTTTCCTGAATCGTTGTGCAACTTTCCATAAAGCAACCAGCACCAATCGAATGCGTTTGCCCTAGGCCTATCAACACGAGGTTCGCTGCCGCTTGCCGGCTGGCGACGTTATAATCTGCAGATGTACGCACCCGTTCAACCTGCCCGGCCCATACAGCCACTCTCAGACCAGCTCATTTCGCAAATCGCCGCTGGCGAGGTGGTCGAACGGCCGTCTGCTGTCGTCAAGGAATTGCTGGAAAATGCGCTGGATGCAGGCGCCACACAAATTAGTGTGCGGCTGGAGCAAGGTGGGGTAAAACGTATCGCCATCACCGACAATGGCCGCGGCATCGCACCCGAACAATTGCCGCTGGCTTTGGCACGACACGCCACATCGAAAATCAATTCGCTAACGGAATTGGAAAATGTCGCGACGCTGGGTTTTCGCGGTGAAGCGCTCGCATCGATTGCATCCGTCGCGCAACTGACATTGACTTCACGTACTGCCGAAGCCGCGCACGCGTGGGAGATCAGCGGCGTACAAAACCTGGATCAAAATAGTACCGTCGCGCCGTCATCAGGTGCGCCCGGTACCACAGTCGATGTACTCGATTTGTATTTCAATACACCGGCACGCCGCAAGTTTTTAAAAACCGAGCAAACCGAATTCGGTCATTGCGCAGAAGTCGTACGTCGCATCGCGCTATCGCGCCCGGACGTTTCGTTTTCGCTGACGCATA
>Ga0326733_1000413_pt1 | contig 12353 bp, 14 predicted proteins | sample 14_GP2_308_FD_207946 | JGI IMG/M metagenome (GOLD analysis project Ga0326733, IMG submission 207946) | Glacier ice microbial communities from Ngari, Tibet, China - 14_GP2_30.8 | ecosystem: Environmental > Aquatic > Freshwater > Ice > Glacier | place: China: Ngari, Tibet | collected 2018-07-17 | reverse complement strand
GTATAGGCTTGATTTAAAGAATAAAAAACCTCGCTTATGTGAGGTTTTTTATTGAATGTTAATATGATATGGTGTTTTTTAGATTTTGTAGGGTGGGTCACTTGTTACCCACGCGGATAGTAACTTTATATTCAACTAACTTCTCAATCATCCCCAAACTCTCCCGTTTGTTCTACACCATTTCCAGCCCAATCAATTGCATAGTTGCCTAAAGCAACCTGTTTATGAAAAGATGAATAAGGCCAATCTTGCACACTTTTCACCAAGCCATGTTTTACAGGGTTGAAATGGCAATAATCCATGTTTTTTTGATAATCGTTATCGTCACGTATTTTGTGCTCCCAAAATCGGCGTTGCCACAAAGTCGCTTCTTGATGCTTGATCTTAGAGGCATTTAGCCAATCAGCACGATTTAAAATGACGCTACATTCGCGCGTGACATAGCGTTTGATTAATTGCCAACGTAACGAAAAATTGGCATCGTTTTCAGGTAATGTCCAAATGGTATGTATATGGTCGGGCAGTAAAACCCAAGCATCCATTCTAAAAGGATATTGTGCTTGCACCTTGGTAATAGCATTTCGTAAAGCGTTACGCACAGGTTCATCACATAAAAAGGCTTGCCGACGATAGGTAACCACCGTGAAAAAGTAAGTGGCATTTTGGGTGTTAGCGCGTCGAAAGTGTGACATGCAACGATTTTAGAAGATTTTCCAAATAGGTCAAATATTAACACAATTGTTGGTGTGAATAGTTTTTAGAGGGTGGGTTCTTGAACCCACGCGAATGTGGAATATTGAAAAATTGCAACGCGTGGGTCACAAGTGACCCACCCTACAAGGCTTTCTGCCTAACGTAAAATAGCCATCCTAATTGACGGGTTACTTTACGTCAAATGGCAAGGTGAAATAAAAAAACCTCGCCGAGGCGAGGTTTTTTATTGTTGCTTAGCGCAACCTAGCTTCAGTTCGAAGGGGAGTCTAGGCGGATTTTAAACTTGTAACGCAGACAGTACGAATAGTACGGCAAGGAGCAAGTTTAAAATCCAACGACGTATCGCCGATGAAATGAAGATTAGGTTTACATCATGCCGCCCATGCCACCCATACCACCCATATCACCACCACCCATTGCTGGGCCGTCATCTTTTGGTAGTTCAGCAATCATGCAATCTGTTGTTAGCATTAAGCCAGCAACTGATGCGGCATTTTGTAGTGCAGAACGCGTTACTTTTGTTGGGTCTAAAATACCCATTTCAATCATATCGCCGTAGGTTTCGTTAGCAGCGTTGTAGCCGTAGTTGCCTTTACCGGCGGCCACGTTGTTGACTACTACTGATGGCTCTACGCCTGCGTTTGCAGTGATTTGACGTAATGGCTCTTCTACCGCGCGCAATACGATTTTAATGCCGGCTTCTTGGTCTAAGTTGTCGCCTTTAACTAGTGCAATTGCATCGCGTGCACGAATCAATGCAACGCCGCCGCCAGCTACAATACCTTCTTCAACCGCTGCACGTGTTGCGTGTAATGCATCTTCAACGCGGGCTTTTTTCTCTTTCATTTCAATTTCAGTTGTTGCGCCCACTTTAATTACCGCAACGCCGCCTGCTAATTTAGCCACACGTTCTTGCAATTTCTCTTTATCGTAATCACTGCTTGATTCTTCGATTTGCGATTTGATTTGTGCAATGCGTGATTTGATATTGGCTTCAACACCAGCGCCGTCGATGATAATGGTGTTTTCTTTACCCACTTCGATACGTTTAGCAGAACCTAAGTTTTCAAGCGTTACGTTTTCTAGTTTCAAGCCAACTTCTTCAGCAATTACAGTACCGCCCGTTAAAATCGCGATATCTTCTAACATGGCTTTACGGCGATCACCGAAACCAGGTGCTTTAACAGCTGTGGTTTTTAAGATGCCGCGAATGTTATTCACAACCAATGTTGCCAGCGCTTCGCCATCAACATCTTCTGCAATAATCAATAATGGACGACCAGATTTAGCCACTTGCTCTAACGTTGGTAATAAATCACGGATGTTTGAGATTTTTTTGTCGTGCAATAACACAAATGGGTTATCTAACAATGCAATTTGACGCTCTTGATTGTTAATGAAATAAGGTGACAAATAGCCACGGTCGAATTGCATACCTTCAACAACGTCTAATTCGCTTTCTAAACCAGAACCATCTTCAACGGTAATAACGCCTTCTTTACCCACTTTGTCCATTGCATCGGCAATGATTTTGCCGATAGATTCGTCAGAGTTAGCAGAAATTGAGCCAACTTGAGCGATTTCTTTACTGGTTGTACAAGGTTTTGATTGCTCTTTTAAATTGATAATTGCTGCTGCAACCGCTTTATCGATACCGCGTTTTAAATCCATTGGGTTCATACCAGCGGCTACCGATTTCATGCCTTCGCGAATAATCGCTTGCGCTAAAACCGTTGCTGTTGTTGTACCGTCACCGGCGATATCAGAAGTTTTTGAAGCCACTTCTTTTACCATTTGTGCGCCCATGTTTTCGAATTTGTCTTTTAATTCGATTTCTTTGGCTACTGAAACGCCATCTTTAGTGATGGTTGGCGCGCCGTATGAGCGTTCCAAAACCACATTTCTACCTTTTGGGCCTAGTGTTACTTTAACCGCATTGGCTAAAATATTTACACCGTTGGTCATTTTTTGGCGGACTTCATCGCCGAATCTTACGTCTTTTGCTGCCATGTTAAATGCTCCTAATTTTTAGCCACAAAGAACACAGATTTCACAGAGAAAACCAAAATCTGTAATCTGTAATCGGTACTTAGTGTTTATTGCGGCGTTCAATATTGAAAAGTTTTTTAAGCCCACAAAGTAAAAGAGGGTTGAGAAATTTTTCTCTGTGACCTCTGTGTACTCTGTGGCTAAATGTATTTAATTACTAACAATCTAAGCTGTTGAAATTATTCAACGCCTATTTACTCGACGATGCCCATGATGTCTTCTTCACGCATCACCAATAACTCTTCGCCATCCACTTTTACAGTTTGGCCGGCGTATTTGCCGAATAACACTTTGTCGCCAACTTTAACGTCTAGCGCATTGATTTTGCCGCTGTCATCACGTTTGCCGTTGCCCACTGCGATAACCACGCCTTGATCTGGTTTTTCTGTGGCAGAATCAGGGATAACGATGCCAGATGCTGTTGTGCGTTCTTCTTCAGAGCGTTTTACAATAACGCGATCGTGTAATGGACGAATTTTCATTCAATTTCTCCTAATGGTTATGCTTTTGTTTAATATGAACAAAGTATAAAGTTGATAAAATTGCTTGGGCAATGCAGTATTTTAGCACTCGCATGCCTTGATTGCTAATATTGCGTTTAAGTTAGTTTTTTCAAGTACACGTTTAAAAAATTAGTTAAAAATTTGCTTTAAAAGTAGGACTATTTTGAAAGATTATTGTGACAACAGAAATTGAGCCAATCCAACATCAGCAAGTAGCGGCGATTCAGCAGATTAATTTGGGCTATAACGCCGAGCAAGATAGGCTGTTATTTCGCGTGGGGTTAAATGACAATACTGAACTGTTGGTTTGGTTAACCAGTCGTATCACCCAGTTATTATGGACTTTGCTAACCGGTGAAGCGCATTTGCCAACGGCTAATTCCATTCAGGCCGATTCGCCGCCAGAGCAAGCGGTAGCGCAATTTAAACAAGAAATGCAGGCAGCCGATGCCTTGCAAAAAATGGATTTTAAAACCGAATATCAGCCGCGGCCAGAAGTGCGCAACGATGGCGCGATGCTGGCGATTAATGCGGTGTTAGTGCGTGTTGATGATAAGCCGCCCAGCTTAGAGTTGCCTTGTTTAGAAGGCGTTTCGGTGCGCATTAATTTAAACCCAGAGCTCACTTTGGCCATGTGTAATATGTTGCAATTAGCCACAAAAGAGGCGGGTTGGGCCATTAACGCGATTGTGGCCGCGCCTGCGCAAAGCCCAATTGCTATTCAAAATGATGATAAAAAGGTGTTGCATTAATGCATTCAGTACAGCCAATAGACTATGTTCAATTAGGAAATAGCGATTTAAACGTATCTAGAATTTGTTTGGGTACGATGACGTTTGGTGACCAAAATAGCCAGCTAGACGCCAATAGCCAATTGGATTTTGCGCTTGCAAGTGGCATTAATTTTATTGATACCGCTGAAATGTACCCTGTGCCGCCAAAGGCCGAAACCTTTACCCGCACCGAAACCATGTTAGGCAATTGGTTAAAAACACAAAAGCGCGACCAGATTATTTTAGGCAGCAAAGTGGCGGGGCGTAATCGTGGCTTAAATTGGATTCGCGGCGGTGATGATTCGCTGACCAGAACCAATATTCGCGCGGCGATTCATGATTCGTTAAAGCGCTTGCAAACGGATTATATTGATTTATACCAATTGCATTGGCCAGAACGCAACGTGCCGCTTTTTGGGCAATATCAGTTTGATCCAACACTAGAATTAGATGCAGATGGCAAGCAAAAAACGTGGGTGAGCATTGAAACGCAATTAGAAACGCTGGCCGAATTGATTAAAGAAGGCAAAGTGCGCGCGGTTGGTTTAAGTAATGAGCAACCGTGGGGCGTGATGGAATTTTTGCGCATTGCAAAAGCGCACGATTTACCACGTGTGGCCACGATTCAAAATTGCTATAACTTGATGAATCGCACCATGGATGCGGGGATGAGCGAAATTTTGTATCGCGAAAAATTAAGTTTGTTGGCTTATTCGCCGTTGGCGTTTGGGCATTTATCGGCCAAATATATTGATGACCCGCAAGCGGCTGGCCGTGTAACGCAATTTTTGGGTTATGCGCAACGCTACAAAAAGCCCAGCGTGCCAACCGCCAGCGCCGCATATGCCAAATTGGCGCGCGCGCATGGTTTAACGCCTACGCAATTGGCTTTAAGTTTTGTTTATCACCGTTGGTTTGTGGCTAGCACCATTATTGGCGCCACCAATATGGCGCAATTGCAAGAAAATATAGCCGCGTATCAGGTGAAATTAAGCGATGAAGTATTGGCCGAAATTGAGCAGATACACTTAACCATGATGAACCCCGCGCCATAAGCAAACATGACGCATTAAGCTTGCGCATGTAAAATGCAAGCTTCAATCTTAATCAAAAAAAGAACAATATGTCCCAATTACCCGCTTGCCCGCAATGCCAATCTGCCTTTACTTATGAAGGATCTGGTGCAGATGCTGGCCAATTTATTTGCCCAGAATGTGCGCATGAATGGAGTAAAGAAGGGCCTGTTGATGGCGGCGAAATTAGCAAAGTGATTCGCGATGCCAATGGCAATATTTTGCAAGATGGCGATACGATTACGGTGATTAAGGACCTTAAAGTAAAGGGTTCGTCATCGGTAGTAAAAGTGGGCACTAAAGTTAAAAATATCCGTTTGGTGGATGGCGACCATGATATTGATTGCAAAATTGATGGCTTTGACGCGATGAAATTGAAATCGGAATTTGTTAAAAAAGCCTGATTATTTATAAGGTTATAACTGGCAATAAAAAAGGCATATTAAAAATATGCCTTTTTTCAATCATTCAAACTAGCTTTACACCAATTTCAAAGTACCCTTCATCATCATCGAATGGCCTGGGAAAGAGCAGTAAAACGTATATTTGTCTTTAGCGTTCAGTTTTTTAACATCTAGTTTAGCTGATGTTTTTTCGCCGCCGCCAATAATGCTGGTGGCCAATAATACGCGTGAATCTTTGGCTTTTACATAATTTGATGCCAAGCCTGCTTTGCTACCATCTTCTAAAACAGCTTTTTGATCCGCCTCTTTAGAAACCACTAAATTGTGACCCATAACAGCCTTAGGCATAGTGCCTGCAACATTTAGGTTAATCGTAAAATCTTTGCAGCTTTTTGGTACATCAATATTTTTGGCGCTGTAAACCATGCCAGCTGAAACTTCTACATCAATTGAGCAAGCCGCGGCTTGGGCAGTAGATGAAAAAATAAAGGCCGAAATAGATGCCGATAATAAGGCGGGTAATGTTTTGTTTTTGAATAGCATGATGGATTTCCTAAAAAAGTTAACAACAAAATTGATAATACTCAGAGCGTGTAATTTACGGCTTGGTTCAATCATCGGCAAGTTTATCAATATAACTTTATCGATGTAAGTTTATTAAGGTAAAACAATATAAAAAATGAAAAGTTATATATTGCGTACAATACAAATATTACCTAAAGATTTTTTAATAAGGATATTTATGCGACAGCGCATGAACAACGTTTTAACATTGCTGATGTTGACAAGCAGTTTTGCTGGGCTATCTTTAAGCCTGCAAGCGAAAGAAATTTTAACGGTTGAGCAGGCCATGTTTCATTGCAAAACCACGTATCCATCGCAATTTGAGTCAAAAAAGCGCTTGGCTTGTTTTGATAGCATTAGCACGCCAGCCATTGAAACCGTGGCTAAAGAAGCGGTTGCCGATGTTAAAGCGGTAGAAAATAGCGCTGAAGCAAGCGCTGCAAAAATAGAAATTCCTTTAGCAGAAGAAATACCCGTAAAAGTGGGCGCTAAAGCCATTAAAAAAACCAATCGTGATTTAGGTTATTTAGAAAGAAAGTGGCGCTTAACTTCTGAAGGCGATTGGGATATAAGCGATTTTGAAACGTATAAATCGAATTATTTATTGGTGACCAATACCAGTGATATTAATAATTCGCCGCAAAGCCCAAGCCGCGCCAATTCCGCTGACCGTAATTTAGACCCCAATGATTTAAAGTTTCAATTAAGTTTGAAATCGGAATTATTAAACAATATTCCGCTGATTCGCGATTTGCCGCATGTAACCAGTTCGCGCTTGTGGGGCGCTTACACGCAGCAATCGTATTGGCAGCTTTTTAACGCCAACGCCTCTAGGCCATTGCGCGAAAATAATTATGAGCCAGAATTAATATTATCACTTGGTATTGATAATGAAGTGGATGGCGAAGAGAAAGCTTACATTCCCAGAATGATCAATTTAGGCTTGGTGCATCAATCCAATGGCCGCGATAACCCATTATCCAGAAGCTGGAATCGGATTTATTTAGAAAGTGGTTTTGAGCTGACGGACAGACTTTCTTTATTGGTGCGGCCTTGGTGGCGCATTCCTGAGAGTGAAAAAGAAGACGATAACCCGGATATTGAAAAATTTATGGGCTATGGCGATATGACCGTGCGCTGGGAAACCGAAAGCCGTAAAACGGCGGTATCAGTACTTCTGCGCAATAATCTCAGAAGCGATAACAAAGGATTCGCGCAAGTTAGCGTGCAACAACGCGTGTTTAACAACCCGTATATCAAGTTACATTTAATGGCTTCAACTGGCTATGGCGAAACCATGTTGGATTACAACCATTCGCAAAATGTATTTGGCTTTGGTATATCGCTGGGCGAATAATTTTTGACGCGATGAAAAAAAGGTGTTACTTTTGTAACACCTTTTTTATTTTAAGGAAAACATCATGGCAACCACCAGCTTAAAATTACCCGATGAGCTAAAACAGCGCGTTAATGCGCTGGCAGCGCTTGCCAACAAAAGCCCGCATGCGTTTATGGTGGATGTAATTGCAGAACAAACGGAACGCGCTGAAAAACGTCATGCTTTTATAAGCGGCGCCTTAGCTGCAAAAAAAGATTTTGATGAAACAGGTTTAGCATTTGATGCTGAAGAAGTGCACGCTTTCCTTCGCGCAAAAATTCAAGGTCAAAATCCTGCGCCATTTGTACCCAAGAAATATAAATAATCCATAAAAGGCATGATTAAGCTTGCATATCACACTGTTGCGCAGCAAGACATGGCGCGATTGGTCGATTTCTTAATCGAAACAGATATTGAGACTGCTTTAGACACATTTGCTATTATTGACGATGGTGTTTCACTTCTGTTAAAACATCCCAAAATAGGCAGACCAACAGATTTTAAAGGCCTGCGTGAGTTGGTCATTTCACGCGGTAGCACTGGCTATGTTGCGTTGTATGAATTTGATGAACTGCGCGATATTGTCATTATATTAAGAGTAAAGCATCAACGAGAAGATAGCTTTTTTGACTAAACTATAACCAGACAAACTTAATGACCACTCAAAGCCTTTTAACCCGCAGCCTGCAATCGGTGTGGCATCCTTACACGCAAATGAAGCAGCACGAAAATTTTCCGCTAATTCCCATTCAAAAAGGGGATGGCGTATGGCTAATTGATACCGATGGTAATCGTTATTTAGATGCGGTTAGTAGCTGGTGGGTAAATTTATTTGGGCATAATAACCTGCGTATTAAAGATGCGATTAAGCAGCAACTGGATACGCTTGAGCATGTGATGCTGGCTGGTTTTACGCATGAACCAGTAGTGCAATTATCAGAAAAATTAGCCAAGCTGACGGGTTTAGGCCATGCGTTTTATGCCAGTGACGGTGCTAGTGCTACTGAAATTGCGCTTAAGATGAGTTTTCATTATTGGCGTAATTGCAGTAAACCACATAAAACCCAATTTATTAGCCTGCAAAATAGTTACCACGGCGAAACGCTGGGTGCGCTGGGCGTAACCGATGTGGCTATTTTTAAAGATACTTACGCGCCTTTATTAATGCAATCGGCACAAATGCCAAGCCCTGATTTTAGGCTGGCCGATGCAGGCGAAAGCGCAGAAGACTTTGCCTTGCGCTGTGCGGATGCGTTAGAACAATATATCAGCGCCAATCATGCGCAATTAGCCGCTTTTATTATTGAGCCGCTTGTGCAATGTGCGGCTGGCATGGGCATGTATCACCCCATTTACTTGCGCCGCGCGCGCGAAGTTTGCACGCAATATCAGGTGCATTTAATTGCCGATGAAATTGCGGTTGGCTTTGGCCGCACCGGTAGTATGTTTGCCTGTGAACAAGTAGAAATGTCCTTCGACAGGCTCAGTACGAACGGCTTTTTGAGTGGCTTTAATAAAACTAACACCCTTCACCCTGAGCTTGGCGAAGGGTTGCCGCATGAAAATAAACAGACAGAAGTTTGCCAGCTTGCTGATTTTATCTGCTTATCTAAAGGCATTACAGGCGGCTATTTGCCATTATCTTGCGTGTTAACAAAAGATGAAATTTACCAAGCTTTTTACCATGACAGCACAACGCGCGGATTTTTGCATAGCCACAGCTACACAGGTAATCCGCTAGCCTGTAGCGCCGCGCTAGCTACCTTGGCGATATTCGAATCAGACAATGTAATTGCTGAAAATAAAGCTAAATCGGCTTATATTCAAGCAAAAATGCAAGTGCTCACTCAGTTTCCAATCCAGCATTTACGTCATCAAGGCATGATATCGGCGTTTGATGTCATCACACAAAACCCGCACTTTGCTAAAGATTGTTATGCTGCCGCCTTAAGCCAAGGGCTGCTGATTCGGCCTATTGGCAATAGCATTTATTTTATGCCGCCTTACACCATTACAGAGGCAGAAATTGATTTTATGATAGCGGCAACCGTTAAAGTGTTGCAAAAGGTGCTATGAAAAAACTGACTATTTTAAGTGCATTGTTGGCTTTATTATTAAGCGCAAATGCATTTGCAGAGTTGCCCGTTTCAGTGGCGGAAGCGCTAAAAAAAGCAGGAATTCCACAATCTAGCGTTGGCGTTTATGTGCAAGCGCTAGACGCGGCAAGCCCAATAATCAACCATAACGCCAATAAAAATTTTAATCCAGCCAGCGTAATGAAGTTGGTCACCACTAATGCGGCGCTAGATTTATTAACACCTGCCTATCGCTGGAAAACCGAAGTGTATCGCGATGGCGATGTAAATAATGGCGTTTTAAATGGAAATTTGATTATTAAAGGCTATGGCGACCCCAGTTTTAACGCGCAAGAATTTTGGCGATTATTAATGAGCGTGCAACAAGCAGGTATTAGCAAAATTACTGGTAATTTAATCATCGATAAAAGTGTTTTTGCCCAAAATATTGGCAATGGTAAAACCTTTGATAACGAAACTTGGCGCGCTTACAACGCATTGCCCAGCGCGTTTTTAGTTAATGGCCGCAATACCAGCTTTAAGTTTATCGCTACCGATTCAGTAGTAGCGATTAATCAAGAATTTGCGCTACCCGAAATTCAAATTGTGAATAATCTTACCTTAAGCCAGCAAGCATGTGGCGATTGGCGCAGTAATATGCGTTATGAAATCAAGCCAATAAACGGCAAAACGGGAGTGACATTTAACGGTAGCTTTGCGCCCGATTGTGGTGAACGCTACTTAGAATTAAGCGTGTTAAACGATGAGTTGTATGCGTTCTACACCTTTAGAAAATTGTGGCGCGAATTGGGCGGTACGTTTGCAGGGCAATTGAAGGTTCAGGAATTACCAAACACTGCGATTAAAGTCACTGAGCAACTATCGGAGCCCTTAGGCTACGTAGTGCGCGATATTAACAAATGGAGCAACAACATAATGGCGCGCCAATTGCTATTAACATTGGCGCTTGAAAAGCAAGGTTTGCCTGCCACTGAGGCCAAAGGCGCCAGCGTAATTAAAGATTGGCTAAACAGCAAAAACATAAATACAGCAGAATTGGTCATTGAAAACGGCTCTGGATTATCACGAACCGAGCGTATCAATAGCGCAAATTTAGGAAAAATGTTAGTAAGTGCTTACCACAGCCCCATCATGCCAGAATTGATGGCATCTTTACCCATATTGGGTTTGGATGGCACTACTGCCAAGCGTCTAAAAACCAGCTCAAGCGCAGGCCGCGTGCATTTAAAAACGGGCTTTTTAGATGGCGTAAGCGCCATTGCAGGCTATGTTTTAGATGCGCAAAACAAACGCTATGTGGTAGTCATGATGGTTAATCACAGCAACTCAGCCGCCAGCAAAGCAGCGCAAGATAGCTTAATAGAATGGGTTAATAAATATACCTATTGATATTCTAGAATCGACTTTAAGAGATGCCCCCATTTTGGTTATTGTTTTGGATGGGCAAATTGCTATCATAAAGCCATAATTTACAAAGTTTTACAATTTTAAACTTTTAAAAGGTGTCTATCATGCAAAAAAATATTTTGAAACATTTGATCGCTGCTCAATTTTTGTTAGTTTCTAGTGCGGTACTTGCCGATACTTATCATTTCCTACCAACAAATCCCAATAATAATAATATTGGTTTGCCCAACGCTGTGGGCAGTCAGCTAACAGTTGACGTTACAGATAGTGGTTTTGGCAGTGCTTTATTTACATTTACAAACCCAGTTGGCGTTTCTTCATCAATTACAAATGTTTGGTTTAGTGATCCAGCTCCAACAGTTTTCTCTTCTTATGCTATTACAAGCCAGATAGGAGATATTAGTTTTATACTAGATAGTCCTAATCCGGCAAATTTCCCTGAAGGGGGACCAAGTTTTGTAGAGGTTGCCAGTGCGGATGCCGCAGCAGAAGGTACCAATGAAATTCCTAATGGTATTAATGCAATAGGCGAAAGCTTAACTTTTACAGCAATATTTAACGGTGGCAACAGTTTTGCCAGTTTAATCAATTCTATTAACTCTGGTGAATTTAGAATTGCACTTCAAACTCGTCACAATCCACTAGGGGGTAATCCTAGTACTGACCGTTGGTTAAATGACACTCCTGCTACCGTGCCTACTCCAGCAGCAGGCTGGTTATTTGGTACAGCATTACTTGGGTTAATGGGTTTAAGGCGCAAAATGTAATTGATTATTAAATCAATCGCTTAATAAGAAATCTTAAATAAAAAGTTGGATAAAAATGACGGCAAATGCCGTCATTTTTTTTGTGGATTGTAAATTAACATTAATTGCAAAGGTTATTGCTGGGGATTGGCCCGAACGGGCTATAGGGTACTTAAATATTAAATGGATAATCGCTTTCACGAGATTAAACAATTTTTTGGTTTTTTTATTTAAGGAGATTTACATGTTAAAAAGTATTTTAAAACATGCCGTTGTGTTAAGTTTTGCGCTAGGTTCAGCAGCCGCTTTTGCAAGCACTTACACTTTTACTGGTGTTAACGCAAATGAAGTGAATGTTTCAAATCAACTTTCTTTAGAAGTTACTCAAACTGGTAGCAGCGTAGACTTTAAGTTTATTAACGCTGCTGGTGGTGCTGATGTATTTGTTGGCGCTATCTATGAGCTGGGTTCAATTTAGTAGAGGGGCAAGTCATCAGAATTATGCTGCAATTTGATTGCTGATGTAATACTGACTGGCAAAGTCAGCAGGTATTTGATTTTCAATTTTTGCATGTCGTCGAATGCGATTGTAGAACACTTCAATATATTCAAAGATGACACGCTTAGCATGCTCTCTGGTTTTAAA
>Ga0326733_1000412_pt1 | contig 12373 bp, 10 predicted proteins | sample 14_GP2_308_FD_207946 | JGI IMG/M metagenome (GOLD analysis project Ga0326733, IMG submission 207946) | Glacier ice microbial communities from Ngari, Tibet, China - 14_GP2_30.8 | ecosystem: Environmental > Aquatic > Freshwater > Ice > Glacier | place: China: Ngari, Tibet | collected 2018-07-17 | reverse complement strand
GGAAATAGAATACAGGCGGGCTGTATTGACCATCCTTAGTTTTTACTCGCATGTTAAGGAGGCCGGGAAGACATTCTTATTTACGGATCATCCCGAATGGTTTAGCAACTACCTGGCAGACTTAGATGTAAAGTTTATCCGACTTACTGCTGAAAAAATTACTTCAATGCGGGGCGAGATCGATTTCCTGCATCGAATGAAAATCGTAATGATTGAAGAAACTTTTGCGTTGACGAATAGAAATATCTTATATGCTGATTCTGACAGTTTTTTTACTGCCGATATAAAACATTTAACGGCTCGGTTGTCCCCTGACAAAAGCTTTATGCATCTCAAGGAATACACTTTCGAATTTTTGCGGGATATGGCACTTCCTGCAGGAGAAAGTTTTCGTGCATTTTTGGCCTTAATCGAAAGCAAAACCTTCAAGCTGGCGAACGGTGAGCATATAACTGTCACATCCAATCATGCGTCGTGGAATGCTGGTGTAATGATTTTCCACAGTTCTCACGTCAGATTTATTCCTGATGTATACGCTTTGACAGATCAGTTTTTTCCCCTAACCCGCAACCATGCCAGTGAACAATATGCATTCTCCATAATTCTTCAGGAGAACACCTCTCTAAAACCATGTGAGGAGGTTAACTACCACTACTGGTATAGGATAAAAAAACAAGTAATAGACCAATTTTTAGAAAAGAATCTGAATAAAGCTCTTTCAGGTCGCCCGCTGCAAATTAGAGTTGCCACCGTGACGCAATGGAGTAAAAACTTGCCTGATTTATTGGCTAAACACGAATTGATATTAGCAGACAATTCAATACAAGCATTCAATAAGAACATGTTTTTAGAGGGATATAAATGGGCTATAAAGGCTTTATTGAAAAACCCTTTCAATAGCTTATCCTTTTATACTGATATTGCATATCATACTAAGAGATTATTTTTTAATAACTAACCTCTCCATCGAAACATGAAAAACCTTTTTCACAAGCTCATTTTCAGAATTGTAAAAATAGATTTTCTTTGGCTGACATTATTTCCGTTTGTTAGGCTTTCTTCCTGGCTAACTTTTCATCGAAATGTTGTGGTCGAGAAAAGAACGTATCCAAAAACAGATGGAACGCTCGAAAATATATGTAATAGCCCCATTGTTAAGCATGGTCCTTTTACGGGCTTGATCTACCCGGATTTCACTTCGTTTGGTAGCGCAATATTTCCAAAAATCATTGGTTGCTATGAAAGCGAAATTCACCCTGCAATTGAGGATGTTTGCAATAAAAACTACAGCGAAGTCGTTGATGTGGGATGTGCAGAGGGATATTATGCAGTGGGACTGGCTTTACGGATGAAAGATTCATTGATCTATGCTTATGATACGGATAGTAAAGCGGCAGAATACTGCGAAAAACTAGCTGAACTTAATGGTGTAGCGGACAGGCTCACTATACGGGGACAAATTACCTCCGAGGACCTTAGAGATTTTGGTTTTAAGCGAAAGGGTTTGATAGTCTGCGATTGTGAAGGGTTTGAAATGGATCTGTTTACAAGGGATAATGTTGCTAATCTGTCGAAATGCGACCTCATTATAGAAATGCATGACTTCGTGAATATCAATATATCGATTTATATCATCGATCTATTCAAGGATTCACATAATATCCAGCTATTTCAAAGTGTCGATGATTTAGTCAAAGCCAGAATCTACAACTATCCTGAAACTGCCGATCAGGATTTAGAGACAAAAAAGAAGTTGTTTGCAGAGGGAAGGCCGACTTTAATGGAATGGGCATACTTAACCAGCAAAGTTTAAGATGAATCAACCTCTGATTAAAGTCGGTATCTGCATAGCGTATGATTGGGATTTCCTCCGTTATTCAATACCCTTCATATACGAAGACTCTGATTACATATGCTTGAGTCTTGACTCTGAGCGCACCAGCTGGACATTACATCCCTTTGCTTTTGATGAGGTTGAATTCCGAGATCTGGTGCATGAATTGGATCCGCAACGAAAAATCCATATTTACGAGGATAACTTTCACTTGTTCGACCTTACTCCTAAGGAGAATGAAGTTCGACAGCGCAATAAAATGGCAGACTTTATGGGCGATGGCGGTTGGCATCTTCAACTAGATACAGACGAATATTTCATTGATTTCACAGGATTTGTTCGATATTTGAAATCAGCTCATTTCTCAAGGCCCGTTAATATATGTTGTCCACTAATTACTTTATTTAAAAAAGTGGATGGCGGGTATTTATGGATTAAAAATGAAAAGCCAAGTAATCAGGATACGATTGCTATAGCTACGAATGCCCCAAAGTATCAGTTTGGTAGACGAAACGGGCACTTTAATATCTTAACAAATTACCCATTACTACACCAGTCATGGGCAAGAGAAGTGCATGAAATCGCTGAAAAGGTTGAGAACTGGGGACATTCCAGGGATTTCGATGTAAAGAAGTATTTAGAGTTTTGGAAAGACTTAAGTAAGACTAACTACCAAGCAGTGCATAACTTTCATCCAATCAATCCCCCTCAGTGGGAGATATTAAATTTTCAGGAGGGCACAACAATATCCTTATTAATTGACATATTTAGACAGAAAAAACCCATAGTTTTCCCCTGGGCCTATCTCAGTATCTCAAATTCTATTTGGATATCGAGGGGGAAAAAGATGATGGAATTGGTGCTAAATAGTTTCAAATAATGGACGTTTCGGTCATTGTAATAAATTTCAACACACTTGAACTAACGAAGAATTGCATTGCTTCGGTTATGCAGTTCTCGGCAGGATTTAGCCTGGAGATTATCCTAGTAGATAATGCCAGCACGGAGGCTGACGTGTCTGTTTTAAGTTCAGAAATGCCGTTCCTTAAGATTATTAAGAATCCCGTTAATGTAGGATTTGCCAAAGGAAATAATGTTGGTATAAGCGTGGCTAGCGGCGAGTATATTTTACTGCTTAATAGCGATACGGTTTTAACCGAAAATACCATATCAAAGTTGTTTAGCTATTTAAAAGCCTATCCCAAGGTAGGTGCCGTATCTACACGCCTAATATTCCCTGATGGCCAGCATCAGGATTCTGCTCAAAGATTTCCGTCAATCAAATACTCTCTTTTAGAACTTTTACGGGTGCAAAAGTTTCTGCCCAAAAGACAATCAGGAAAACTATTACTGGGAGCGTTCTTTAATCACGGCGCAACTGTAGAGGCAGATTGGGTATGGGGAACATGCCTCATGATCCCCTCCAAAGTAATTAATCAACTTCCAGGCAATAAACTTGACGATCAGTTTTTTATGTATTCCGAAGATGTGCAATGGTGCATGGATATCAGGAAACTTGGTTATAAAATTATTTTCTTTGCAGAAAGCGAAGTAACACATCTGATGGGTGGCAGTTCAGGCAACAAGAATAATATGATGCTTGAAAATGGAGAATTGTTTCTTAAACGCAATTACGCAAGCTGGGAAATCTGGCTAATAAAAAAACTGGCTAAGCTATTGGACCATGAAAACTAGTGTCGTTATACCTACATACAATGGAGCTCATAAGATCCTGGATGTTTTACACAGCCTGGAACTACAGACAACGTTACCAGACGAGGTGATTGTGGTGGTAGATGGTTCGACTGATGGAACATGCGACCTGCTCAAAAAAGAAAAGATCAATTTATCTGGCTTCAAGATATTAGAACAAAGGAATGGCGGCCGGGCCACGGTACGTAATAACGGAGCCCGTGAGGCGGCCGGAGATCTGCTTCTATTTGCAGATGACGATATGATCCTTCCCGCGGCTTGGGTAAATTCGCACATTGAACATCATAAAAATCACCCGGGCTCTATAGTCACGGGAAAAATAGAAGATGCTCACAAATTCACAGGTAACGATTTTCAGAAATTCAGAGCTTTTTTAAGCGACAAGTGGAATTCAGAAATATCAGAGCGTAACCCTGCTATATCTTTCGTATTGAACTATCCGTACATAACCGCAAACAATTTTTCTATTGATAAGGCCTTGTTTGATTTATTGAAGGGATTTGATGAACGGCTAACGGATGCTGAAGATTACGATATGGCCAGACGAGCTGCTGTTGAAAATATACCTTTGTACTACAGTGAAGCCTGTTTCGCATGGCATAACGAAATTTTAACTGGTTTGAGTTATATAAAAAGACAGCGTCAATACACTTGGGCGCAGGAAAAGCTGTTGAACCTCAAACCCGAACTTTATAAAAATGAACATAGATATACAGTTTCTTTACCGTCTGGCTTGAAGGGATTAATATTTAAATCAATATGCACATCCTGGTGGATAAATAGCGTCGATAAACAATTTTGGATCTTTTTGCCGAGAAAAATTCGATATAAACTTTATGATCTTATTATAACTGCAAATGGAACCATGTATCCAGACAAAGTCCAACTCTAAATCTCGACTTGAAAAAAGTAACCTATATTATTTCGGATATTAACAAAGCGCTTGCTTTTGAATGGATCGCTGAAAAGATTGACCGCTCCAGCGTCGATCTGAGTTTTATTCTGATCATCCAGAGTGCTTCCGAATTGGAAGGGTATTTAAAGGAATTAAATATTCCGGTAACTTGCTTTTATTATAAAAGTAAAAAAGACTTTTTATCAATCCTTCCTCGTATTTATCTAAGCTTGAAAAAGCTAAAACCCGATGCGGTGCATTGTCATCTTCTTTACGGCTCGCTACTCGGGCTCACCGCAGCGTGGCTTGCCGGAATAAAAATCCGGGTTTATACTCGTCACCATTCTGACTTTCATCACCGTTATTTTCCGGCTGGCATAAAATGGGATAAGTGGTGTAATATATTATCTACCCGAGTTGTTGCTCCTTCTGGCGCTGTAAAAGACGTCCTCATTGAAATGGAAGGTGTAGTTCCCGATCGGATCACTATAATTCCACACGGCTTTAACCTTGATTATTTCAGATATCCAGATCAAAGATTTGTTAAGGGCCTTCGCGAAAAATATTCCGTTAGTGATCAATATCCCGTTATCGGAGTAATATCACGGTTCACTGAATTGAAAGGGATCCATTATATTGTGCCTGCCTATCGGCAATTGTTAAAAGCACACCCTGGTAGCCTTATACTATTTTTTAATGCAAGCGGAGATTATGAGCCAGCTATCAGGGAACTCTTAAAAACAATCCCGGAAGCTAATTACAAGCTTGTATCATTTGAAAATGATCTTGCATCGATATATCAGCTTTTTGATATCTTTATCCAAGTTTCAGTTGATACCCGGATTGAATCTTTTGGGCAGACATATGTGGAAGCTTTAGCTGCCGGTATACCGTCGATTTTCACATTGTCAGGCATCGCTGCTGATTTTATAGTAGATGACGAGAACGCTCTTGTTGTGCCCTTTAAAGATAGTGGTAAAATATACGATGCGATGATTAAACTAATTGCAAATCCTGATCTTAAGCGCAGGCTGGCCGAAAATGGGTTGGAAAGCGTTAAGGATCGATTTGCTTTGCAAAAAATGTTATGTGAGTTATTGAAACTTTATGTGTGAGTCTGGTGCTTTATTTTTTTCTATCGTCATCCCTTCCTATAACAGAGGCAAATTTATTGGAGAGACAATCTCCAGCCTGATTAATCAGACATTTCGTGATTTCGAAATCATTATAATTGATGACGGTAGTACGGATGATACCCGGGAGGTTATCACCCAGCTCCACCAGAAAGATGTTCGGGTAAAATATTTTTATAAAGAAAATGGAGAACGGGGCGCCGCGCGCAATTACGGCATCGATAAAGCAAAGGGAAAATATATCACATTCATAGACTCCGATGACATCGCTTACCCTTTTGCTTTTGAAACTGCTTTTACTCAATTACAGCTTTTAAACTGTCCAAGCTGTTTTGTTGTAAGCCATGAAATAAGGTTTAAAGAGAACGGGGATACCATAGGGCGGGTAAATACGGTAGCAAACATAAACCAGGAAATCCTTAAAGGAAATCTCCTAAGCTGTATTGGAGTATTTTTGAAGAGCGAGGTCCTAAGGCAATACCGTTTTGACGAAGACCGTAAATTTTCAGGCTCTGAAGATTGGCTTTTATGGTTAAAGATTGCAGCAAAATACAACTACTTTCATCATGACCGTATATGTTATTGCATGTACCAGCATCACGACAGAAGCGTAATGAATTATAGGGAGGAGGATCTAATTTACCGCGCCAAACATCTTAGAACCAAACTTTATGAGGATGAATTATTTCTTAAAACTTATGGGGAGAAATCGATTATTAGGATTTATGCTCACATGCTTACGTATGCATCGCTCCACCTGGCAATGAGCGGCAAAAAGACAGCCGCTATTAGATATTGGATTAATGCACTTTTCACTGGCACCAGCGAAATTTTTTCACGGAGAACATTGGGAATACTTAAAAACCTGATAACAAATTAACGAATGTTAATTGTAGAGTTGAACACGGTATTATCTTTGAAAGATCCAGACTTCATCATAAAAATGATTTTCAATCGATATAACAGATACACTAATTACAAATGTGCGGAATAACAGGGGCCTTTTCTACCAATCTTATCCGTCAAGAAAGTATAGACGCTGCGACAAATTCATTAGCTCATCGTGGCCCGAATGCTAGCGGGTCTTACAAAGATGAATATGGAAAATTTGTCTTAGGGCACCGCCGCTTAAGTATTCTGGACCTCTCGGATACTGCTAATCAGCCTATGTATTCTACATGTGGCAGGTATGTGATGGTGTACAATGGGGAGGTTTATAACTTCAATGAACTGCGGGCCAGGCTCCCCGGCTTTTCATGGAAAACTACAAGTGATAGTGAAGTTATCCTTGAATTATTTGCTTCTTCGGGCGTTGCCTTCCTGTCATGGTTAAACGGAATGTTCAGTATCGCTATATATGATACCGTGGAAAGAAAAGTCTTGATAGCACGTGATCAGGTTGGCATCAAACCACTATTCTATTATTACCATGACAGCCTTTTGGTATTTGCATCCGAATTAAAAGCTATTCGAGCCTATTTGCGAGAGGAAAACAGGCCTATGCCAATTAACAGGTCGTCAGTCCCAGGTTTCCTGCACCTGGGATTTATTGCCGAACCAGATACTATATATCAGCATACTTATAAATTCCCAGCGGGATATTATGGCACCGTTTCCGAAGAAAATCCTTGTTTAACATTAACGAGGTACTGGAACCCGGCTGATTTTTTCCTCACTGATCCAATTCGTGACACCGTCAAAGCCCTGGGCGAGTACAAGGAATTACTGTTCAGCTCTATCAGTGACCAAATGGTGAGCGATGTGCCTTTGGGAACATTTCTAAGCGGCGGGATTGACTCCAGTTTAGTTACCGCGGTAGCAGCTCAATTATCTTCGCGAAAGGTCAACACATTCAGCATAGGTTTTAACGAAGCCCAATATGATGAATCTATGCATGCATCGGCCGTAGCAAGCCACCTTGGCACTGAACATCATACATTCAAAGTTAGTGCGGATGAGGTTTTAGAACTAGTCCCCCATTTAATGGAAATATATGATGAACCTTTTGCCGATTCTTCAGCTTTCCCTACTATGCTTGTTTCAAAACTAGCAAAACAACATGTCACTGTAGCATTATCAGGTGACGGTGGAGATGAACTATTTCAGGGATATGGAATGTACACGTGGGCCAGCAGACTTGCTAACCCCTTTGTAAAAGCCATACGTAAACCTCTTTATTATTCTGGCCAATGGATGAACAACCGATACCGGCGTGCATCCAATCTCTTTAATTATCCTTCCTCCAGCCATATACCTACTCACATTTTTTCCCAGGAACAGAGTTATTTCAGCGAACAGGAATTATCTGCACTGCTTATTCAAAATGATTTCAATTTCGATGACATTAATACAATTAAACATGCGGGTAATGCAAATGCCGCCGAGAAGCAGGCTTTATGGGATTTTGAACATTATCTAAAAGATGACCTATTGGTCAAGGTGGATCGCGCGGGGATGTTCTATTCGCTGGAAACGCGGGTTCCCCTTCTCGATACAAGGCTAGTTGAGTTCTCACTAAACCTGGACTATAACCTGAAGGTTAATAAACAACATGGCAGCAAATATTTGATGAAAAAAGTATTGTATGAGCTTGTTCCCAGAAAATTATTCGAACGCCCTAAGCGGGGATTTGCAATCCCATTACAGGAATGGCTCAAAGGGCCTCTATTTTGGATGATCGACCGGTATCTGACAAAAGGTGTCGTAGACAAGCATGGATTTGTACATTTTAAACAAGTAAAGGATTTGCTTAGTCGGTTCCAAAGTGGACAGGATCATCTTTATAATCGTATCTGGATTCTTGTCGTTTTACACTGGTGGCTGGAGAAGCAGAGCGAAACATGTTAGTCACAATTTTTCAACCACGCAATTATTAGATTAATTTAGAGGAACAGCTGACTGTATATATCAAACTTGTGACATTAAACGTATTTAATCAAACACCAAAGTTTTGCGAAAATTTTACTTTTGGCATAATATAAACTATAAATAATATTTATCCATGAAATATTGGCTGTTAGCCCTTTCTTTTTTGCTCCTGGCTCCCAATCTTTTCGATTTTCACCTAGTTGGCCTTCCGAAAAGCAATCTTGAAACTGAAGTGTTCGACCCTAAATTATCTCAGAGAATTCAAAGCATGTCAAGCTTGGAGGATTTCATCGACTCTCTCGTGGAAGAACAATCTAAAACTAAACAAATTAACACCGAACTCTACGTTGGCATTATCTCATCCAGCATCAGTAAGAAGTTCTTCCATGGCTATAGCCACTACAGTTTGAGGGAGAACTGGCTGGCAGCTTTAGCCGGACGATTCATTTGGTATGATCTTTCAGCCATAGTGATTGCTGACGATATCCTAAAGTATTCAATAGCGGCTTGTAGCCAGCAAAGTATAGTTCTAATGGAGTTTTTTAAGCGTAAAAGGATACCGTTCAGAAAGATCGCCTTTGATCATCATTTTGCCGTAGAAGGCCGGATTAACGGCCGGTGGATCTATTTTGACGTCAACCTGGAACCTGAGTTTCTCGGGACACATCGCAGCTTCGAGTACTTAAACCGAGAAGACCGCTTGCAGAAACTTTATAAAGACAAGTTACCTCGGGATCAAATTCCTTTCCTTCTGGGTAACCCCAGGTATGGCAAAATAAATGTCTATCCGGCCCCTAAGGCCAGGATACTTCATTATACACTTTCTACATTATCCCATGGCCTCTGGTTGTTCCCGCTATTCTTATTCGGTGTAAATTTATGGAACAGAAAAAAATGGGCTTTGAATTTGTCATCTTCACCGGCTGAAAATTCTTTTATATTTCAGAAACAAAAAACGCGGAATATAAACCGGGAAATAGGAAAGCAAGCTTATCAACCAGTTAATGGCGTTGGCCCGCCTTGAAAGAGACTTTAATCGCTCGCGGCATACTCTTTTATGTCCGGAAACGAGGTAATATATCGCAGCCCCCAGTGTCTTCTTTTCAACAAAGCCAGGTGCAAGCTCTTCCAGCTTATGCCTCTTAACAAAATCGATCGCTATATCCTGCTGCAATGCGAACTTGTATGAGTTCCTGATAAAATTATCCTAAAAGGTACGCCTCGTAGGGGCGTCGTGGTTTACCTTGGCCAGCACAAGCATAAAGGGAGAAATGCAAAATATGGAACTGAGATGAAGCCATGTAAACTGTTCGCAGCCAACGCCATGGATCTGAGGAAAATCGAGATAAGTAAGATTATGCTCCTGGAACAGCGTTCTCAGTAAATCAGGGGTAAAATCACCTGCCAGGCTGCTGTTCAACAGATCGCCGGGTTAATAAGCTTATAAGGTCCCGGGATAGATCAGGCAAATCAAACATCATCATGAGATAACAGTTAAGATTGCATCTCTGTCTTTCCTGTGAGCCAATTTTGCAAGTTTTATATCTAAAAAATGCCCGCCTTATTTGTGGTAATTCCTTATATATTTGATTCATCTGAATCTGCGAATGACCAAAAATATACTCTACCTATCTTATGATGGCATGACCGACCCCCTTGGGCAGTCGCAGGTGCTGCCATATCTTACGGGGCTTCGTAAAAAGGACTACGAAATATCTTTGATCAGTTTTGAAAAACCAGATGCGTTTTTTGAGAGTGAGGCCCTCATAAGGGAGATTTGTACCAGCTCCGGCATCGAATGGCATCCGTTAAGATACACAAAAAAGCCAGCTTTCCTGTCGACCTTGTTTGACATTTGGAGGATGAAAGTAAAAGCTGTTCAGATCTACAAAAAAAAACCAATTCACATCGTGCACTGCCGCAGTTATATCGCAGCGACGGCCGGACTGTGGTTAAAGAAGAAGTTTGGCACACCCTTTATTTTTGATATGCGGGGCTTCTGGCCTGATGAGCGGGTGGACGGGAATTTATGGGACTTGCAAAATCCTTTGTATAAACAGGTTTATAATTTATTTAAACGCCGGGAAAAGCAATTTCTGGAGCAAGCTGATCATACCATTTGCCTGACTCAGGCAGCAGAACAAGAGATACACTCATGGGACCATATTGTAAATAATCCGGTCGAAATTACTGTCATCCCATGCTGCGCAGATATGGACCACTTTGATCCAAAAAAGATCACCGCGAGAACAAAAACAGCATGGAGGAAAAACCTCGGTATCAGGCCTGGGGACCGGATTATAAGTTACGTAGGGTCTATAGGCACCTGGTATATGCCGGATGAAATGCTCGATTTCTTCAATGTTTTATTGGGAACAGATCCAAAAATGCGTTTCCTTTTTATTACCCGGGATGAACCGGATATTATTCTGGAAATGGCGAAAAAGAAGAACATCGATCCTGATAAGATCATCATACATAGCGGAGCCAGAAATGACATGCCGGCATTGATTTCATTGAGTGATTATGCGATCTTCTTTATCAAGCCCGCATACTCAAAAAAGGCCTCCTCTCCTACTAAACAGGCTGAAATTATGCGCCTCGGAATCCCGATTATATGCAATGACCTGATAGGCGATACATCCCATGTGATACACAAATATAAAGCAGGAGTAGTTCTCAAAAACTTTAATACGCAAAGCTATAGGGATGCGATCCGCAACCTGACTGAAAACTCATTTGATGTTTTGACAATTCAGCAAGGCGCTGTTGATTTTTTCAACCTGGAGACTGGCGTAAGCCGGTATGATAAGGTATATCGCAGGGCGCTCGCTAAGTAAAAACAGCATGCAAACAACAGGGTTAAAAGTACTTTTTTTATTGCCGTATCCCCTGGGGCGCGCGCCTTCACAACGTTTCCGGGTAGAAATGCTGTTGCCCTTGCTTGCCAACCTGCAAGCCGAATATGCGCTCCGGCCTTTTATCAGTGCGCAGACCTGGGATCTTCTTTATAAGGGAGGGTCAGAATTAAGTAAGGTCAGCGGCATTGTGAAAGGATATTTTAGACGTCTATACACTGTTCTTTTTGAAGCTCCCGAATACAATGTTATATTTATTCACCGGGAAGCTGCCCCTATGGGACCGCCAGTTTTCGAATGGTACCTGGCAAAGGTCTTAAAGAAAAAGATCATATACGATTTCGACGATGCCATCTGGATCCCTAATACTTCTGCAGAAAACAAATTGGCAACACTTTTTAAGGCAAATAGCAAGGTTCGGCTCATTTGTAGATGGTCGGGGGTAATATCTGCAGGTAATAACTACTTATGTAAGTTTGCAGCTAGCAACAGCGATGCATGTGTAGTTATGATGCCTACGGTAGTCGACACCGAAACGCGCTACTCAAAAGCAAAAAAACATGATCCTGGGCTTGTAACGATAGGCTGGACAGGGAGCCACTCCACTCTGAAGTACCTGGACATGATCATTCCTGTTCTCAGGCAATTAAGAAAGGACACAAATTTTATTTTTTTAGTTATCGCTGATAAAAGGCCTGATCTCAACCTTGATGATTTTACATTCATCCCCTGGAATGCCGGGACCGAAATAGAAGATCTCATGAAAATTGATGTTGGTATTATGCCCCTTCAACCGGATGAGTGGGCGGAAGGTAAGTGCGGTTTTAAGCTTATTCAATATCTCGCACTCGGGATCCCGGCAATTGCTTCAGCAATTGGTGTGAACAATGAGATCATTAAAGAAGGGTTGAACGGATATCTATGTTCCAATGAGGACGATTGGGCTAATGCACTGAAAAAGCTCATTAATGATCCTGAACTTCGGCAAAGGCTTGGAGAAAAAGGGCGCAAAAAGATTGTAGAAGAATACAGCATAGAGGGAAACAAGGAGAAATTTCTGAGCTTGTTTAAA
>Ga0326733_1000411_pt1 | contig 12387 bp, 9 predicted proteins | sample 14_GP2_308_FD_207946 | JGI IMG/M metagenome (GOLD analysis project Ga0326733, IMG submission 207946) | Glacier ice microbial communities from Ngari, Tibet, China - 14_GP2_30.8 | ecosystem: Environmental > Aquatic > Freshwater > Ice > Glacier | place: China: Ngari, Tibet | collected 2018-07-17 | reverse complement strand
TTTATTAATATGTTTAAAGGCTCTGTTATTAAGAATTAAGTTCGCATTAAGTGGGAGATCAGTAGTATATAAAATAATTAAAAAACCAAGAAACAAAGGTTCTTTAAATGTTGTATATGTTCTTTATTCAGAGAAAAACATGAAAAGTGGAGGGCATAAGGTCATCTACAAGCAATCTGAATTAATTAACAATTTAAATGGTAGTGACTTTAAATCTTCAGTTTTACATGTTGGTAACGCCTCTGTGAAACATAATTGGTTTGATCATAAAGTAGATTTTAAAAAGGATCATTACCTTGATCCACTAAATGATTTTGTAATTATTCCAGAAATCATGGTTTTGAAGCACACTCAACAACTAACCAAAAATGGTATTAGTTATGCCATATTCGTTCAGAATGGATTTTTAATTGATGCTTACTCGCACAAATACGATGAATTAGCTTTAGCGTATAAAAATGCATCCGTTATCCTTGCCATTTCTGAAGATGCCGCCAATTGCGTCATCACTTCTTATCCTTGGGCCGCCAATAAAATTGTAAGAATCTATTATTCTATCGACACAAATAAATTTAAATCATCCAAAAATAAAGAAAATTTAATCACCTACATGCCAAGAAAACTATCTAGGCATGTTAGTTTAGTTAAATTTTTCTTAAATGAAAACTTACCAGAAGGTTGGAAGCTTAAAGAAGTAGATGGGCTTAACGAAGCGGGAGTAATTGATTTATTGAGTAAATCAAAAATATTTCTTTCTTTTAGCGAATTAGAAGGCTTAGGATTGCCCCCAGCTGAGGCAGCCTTGTGTGGAAATTATGTAGTTGGCTACACTGGAGAGGGTGGGAAAGAATATTGGAAAGCACCTATATTTACTGAAGTTTATTGCGGTGATGTCAAAAAATTTGTTAATGAAATTCTAGCTAAAATAGAACAATTGAAAACACAATCTACTGACTCGAGCTTTGAATCGGCAAGAGTTGAGCTGGCGGAAAAATATTCAGAGCCTGCAGAAAAGCAAAGCCTGCTAAACTTTTTACACAAAGCAGAAAGCATACTAAATGCAAAAAGTGCTGAAGTTTAAGTCAGTTTAATGTCTTTTAGTGCATTACGTTTTTTGTAAAATTCCAATTTAAATTCTTCAAAATTACCATTATCAATCGCACCGCGCATGCCCTGCATTAACACTTGGTAATAATGCAAATTGTGAATGGTGTTTAAGCGTGCGCCTAAGATTTCGCCCACTTTATGCAAGTGGTGCAAATAAGCGCGGGTGAAATTTTGGCAGGTGTAGCAGTTGCAATCAGCGTCTAGCGGTTGCGTGTCTTGTTTGTAAAACGCATTTTTAATTTTAATATCGCCATATTGGGTAAATAGCCAGCCATTGCGCGCATTGCGGGTTGGCATTACGCAGTCAAACATATCCACGCCATTAGATACGGCGGCTACTAAATCTTCTGGCGTGCCTACGCCCATTAAATAACGTGGTTTATTTGTTGGCAATTTTGGTGCGGTGTGCGCCAAAATTCGCAGCATATCTTCTTTGGGTTCGCCCACAGAAAGGCCGCCAATGGCAAAGCCGTCAAAATCAATATCTACTAAACCGGCTAATGAAATATCGCGTAAGTCTTCAAACATGCCGCCTTGGATTATGCCGAACAGTGCGTTAGTTTGTCCTTCGGCAGGCTCAGGACGAACGATTTCTGAGATGTTTTTTTCATTCGTTCGCCCTGAGCCATGAGCCAGTTGAATGGTCGAAGGGTGCGTGTCTAGCACTTGCTGTAACGATATCGATTGAAACATATCAAACGCATCTTTACTACGCTTTGCCCAGCGCAAACTCAGCTGCATAGAATCGCTGGCTTCTTTATGGGTGGCGGGGTAGGGTGTGCATTCATCAAAAATCATCACAATGTCGCTATTCAATACTTTTTGAATGCGCATGGATTCTTCTGGTGTTAAAAAGCAGGTGTCGCCATTGATGGGCGATTTAAATTTGACGCCTTCTTCTGAAATTTTGCGCATGGCACCCAAACTCCATACCTGAAATCCGCCAGAGTCGGTCAATATTGGTTTATCCCAACCCATAAATTTGTGCAAACCGCCATGCGCGGCAACCACTTCTAGGCCAGGGCGTAGCCACAGGTGAAACGTATTGCCCAGCACAATATGCGCATCAATTTCGGTCAATTCTAATGGCGACATGGCTTTAACCGTGCCATAAGTGCCAACTGGCATAAAAGCCGGCGTTTGCACATCGCCATGCGCTAAATGAACAGTGCCGCGACGCGCTAAACCATCTGTTTTGTGAAGGGTGAATTGCATAGTGAAACCTAATTTTTAAGCATTAATTTTAAGTCGCGATACTAACATAAGCGCGCATTTACGCTAAATTGAGGCGGCAAATACAAACGCTATATAAGCTAATTGTTAAAATTAACCATTCAAAGCGAGCAAAATAAGCGTGCTTTGCTATACTAAGTAAACATTTATTAAGCAGGCAACCACCATGGCTGTTGTTAAACCACGTACCCCACGCAAAGATGTTGATACATTAAGAACGCGCGGCATTTATCTGCTGCCAAATTTATTTACATCGGCGGCCCTTTTTGCCGGCTTTTATGCCATTGTGCAGGCCATGAATAGCAATTTTGAGCAATCGGCGATTGCCATATTTATTGCCATGGTGCTAGATGGCTTAGATGGCCGCGTAGCGCGCATGACCAATACGCAAAGCGCGTTTGGTGCCGAATACGATAGCTTGTCTGATATGGTGTCGTTTGGCGTAGCGCCCGCTTTAATTATGTATGTGTGGGCATTAAAACCAATGGGTAAATTGGGCTGGATTGGCGCTTTTATTTACTGTGCCTGTGCCGCTTTACGCTTAGCGCGTTTTAACACCAAATTAGATGATGAACATCAAGATAAGCGCTACTTTCAAGGCTTGCCTAGCCCAGCATCGGCGGCTTTGTTGGCCGGTTTTGTGTGGGTTTCGTATGAATATAATATTGATGGTCGCGAAATATTTTTTGGTGCCATCCAAATCAAATGGCTGGCTTGGGGTTTAACCGTTTTTGCGGCGGGTAGTATGGTGAGTGATTTTAAATTTTACTCAGGCAAAGATATTAACCTAAAAGAAAGTGTGCCTTTTGTGGCCATTTTAGCCATTTTAATGGCGTTTGTATTGGTTTCATACAGCCCGCCAGAGGTGTTGTTTACCGTGGTGTTGGTGTATGCGCTATCGGGTTACTATATTTGGGCGAAATCTAAATTAAGTAGAAAAGTATAAGTAAACATTTTCACTTTTGTTGGCGTAACGGCTTGAAAGCTAAACCATTAATCCTTATACTATTTATATGTTGAATTCATTCACATTTCAAGCAGCACCTTTTTTCGCTGGCTTACCATTAAGCCCAGTTGCTTTGCCACTCCCAGCTTCATTGCTGCGCTCTATATTTGCGCTACGCCCAGCTACGCTGCTGCGCGCCAGCGCACACTAACCCACACCCCAAAAATTAAGTTTTTACGCTCGCTGGTTTTCTAGTTGGATAATTTCTAGCTGGATAGTTAGAAGGCCAGCAGGTAAAATTATTGCAATTGCATTTTGCGGCAATTTAAAAATGCTTGCCGCAAACATTAGGACTATAAAATCATGAACAATCAACAAAACCAAATTATTATTTTTGATACCACCTTGCGCGATGGCGAACAAAGCCCGGGCGCATCCATGACTAAAGAAGAAAAAATTCGGATTGCGCGCCAGCTTGAAAAATTGGGTGTAAACGTGATTGAAGCAGGCTTTGCTGCCGCCAGCCCAGGCGATTTTGAGGCGATTTCTGAAATCGCTAAAATCATTAAAAATTCCACCGTTTGCTCATTGGCGCGTGCTAGTGAGAATGACGTGCGCCGTGCCGGTGAGGCGATTAAACATGCTGCTTCGGGCCGCATTCATACCTTTATTGCCACCAGCAAAATCCATATGGAAAATAAATTACGCATGACCGAAGACCAGGTGGTTGAGCGTGCGGTGCAAGCGGTGAAATGGGCCTTGGAATACACATCTGATGTGGAATTTTCGGCTGAAGATGCGGTGCGCTCAGAAATTGATTTTTTGGTGCGCGTATTTGATGCGGTGATTGAAGCGGGTGCCAAAACCATTAATGTGCCCGATACGGTCGGCTATTCAATTCCTGGTCCTTGGGGTGAAACCATGGCGACATTGATTAGACGCGTTAAAGATTCAGATAAAGTGATTTGGAGTACGCATTGCCATAACGATTTGGGTATGGCGGTGGCTAACTCATTGGCGGCGGTTTCAAACGGCGCAAGACAAGTGGAATGCACCATTAACGGCTTGGGTGAGCGCGCAGGCAATGCCAGTTTAGAAGAAATAGTCATGGCTTTGCGCACGCGTAAGGATATTTTCAACTTAGAAACCAGCATTGATACCACGCAAATTGTGCCTACTTCTAAATTGGTTTCCACCATTACCGGCTACCCCGTGCAGCCAAACAAAGCGATTGTGGGCGCTAACGCGTTTGCGCATGAAAGCGGAATTCACCAAGATGGCGTATTAAAACACCGCGAAACCTATGAAATTATGCGCGCCGAAGATGTGGGCTGGAACGCCAACAAATTAACCTTGGGTAAATTGTCTGGCCGCAACGCCTTTAGAACGCGTTTAAAAGAATTGGGCGTTGAGTTAAAAAGTGAAGATGCCATGAACGCCGCTTTTGCGCGCTTTAAAGATTTGGCCGACAAAAAATCCGAGATTTTTGATGAAGATTTGCATGCCTTGGTGAGCGATGAATTTGTGCACGTAGCCAGTGAAAATTACAAATTGGTGTATTTACAAGTGGCCTCAATTACTGGTGAAGTGCCGCATGCCATTGTTACTTTATCGGATAATAGCGTAGAAAAAAGTGCTGAAGCCGATGGCGGTGGCCCAGTGGATGCCACCTTTAAAGCGATTGAAAGCATGGTGAATAGCGGCGCCGAGTTGCAATTGTATTCAGTGAATAACATCACCAGCGGCACCGATGCGCAAGGCGAAGTGACCGTGCGCTTGGCAAAAGGCGGGCGTATTGTGAATGGTCAAGGCGCGGATACCGATATTGTGATTGCTTCAGCAAAAGCTTATTTAAATGGCTTAAATAAGTTGTATTCAAAAGATGAAAAGATGAATCCGCAGGTTTAAAAAGGCGGCTGAATTGCTTCATCATTTTATGACTCGCAATGACGGTATTCTGTCATCGCGAGCCGTAACATGGTGTGGCGATTCAAGCAGAATAATGATAGAAATTATAGCTTCCGTCATTCTGAGTGAACCGAAGAATCCAGCCATTAAGTTTCACAAAACTGGATTCTTCGCCTAAATAAAACCTAGGCTCAGAATGACGGTTGTTTATGTAGCTTTGAGTTTTAAGCATATGCTCTAAACATAAGTTTTAAACATAAATTTCGCCTATAAAAACATCCCAAAAACAATGAAAAAACAATCCTTACTGATTATTGCCGCGCTGTTTTGCACCTATTTCATTTGGGGCTCAACTTATTTAGCGATTCGGTTTGGTATTGAAAGCTTTCCGCCGTTTTTAATGGGAGGCATACGGTTTACGGTGGCGGGTGTTTTGTTGTATGCAGTGATGCGCTTTTTGGGCGCGCCAAACCCAACAAGGCAACAATGGTTGGGTGCAACGGCAGTGGGTATTTTGTTGCCGGCGCTGGGTAATGGCACGGTTTGTTATGTGCAGCAAACGGTTTCATCTAGCGTGGCGGCATTAGCCATTGCCACAGCGCCTATTTGGATGGCGATTTTTTCTGCATTTTGGGGACACAAAATTAGAAGCCGCGAATGGTTGGGCATTGCGGTAGGTTTTGTGGGTATTGCATTATTAAATTTTGGCGGCAGTTTGCATGGCCAGTTTTTTAGCGCGTTTTTACTGATTTTTGCCGCGGCTAGTTGGTCGTTTGGTTCTGTTTGGGGTAAATATTTAAGCATGCCTGCCGGTTTAATGGCGCCCGCCTGCCAAATGTTGATGGGCGGCATTGCGCTACTAATTTTTAGCGCGCTGCAAGGTGAGCAATACCCTGCAGAAACTAGTGCAAAATCGTGGGCGGCGCTGCTGTTTTTAATTGTGCTGGGCTCATTGGTTGCCTATAGCGCTTATCAGTATTTGCTTAAAACGGTAAGGCCGCTAGTGGCCAGCAGCAATACTTTTGTTAACCCAATAGTAGCGTTTGCAGTGGGTATTTGGCTGGCAAATGAGCAGGTGACCACCACAGAATACATCGCGCTAGCGGTTATTTTAGTGGGTGTATTTTTGGTGCTTTCTGCTAGTGGTGATAACACAGAAAAGCTGAATTAGCCTAAGCCGTCATTCCCGCGTAGGCGGGAATCCAGACAACTTTCAGCTTCACGAATGTTACAATAAACACACCAAGCTAAGCATTAACTTTGCATAGATTCCCGCCTACGCGGGAATGACGCAGTTAAGTGAGGTTTATCGGCGTCAATCTGAGTTTGTCGGCGGTAAAATTAATTTTAAACCTTTAACAAATACATAAAATATGAAACAAAACCTAGCCTTATTTGACCTAGACAACACTTTATTAACAGGCGATTCTGACTATAACTGGAGTTTGTTTTTAATTGATGAAGGTTTGCTAGATGCTAAAACGCATCATGCCCGCAATGAGCAATTTTATTTGGATTACAAAAACGGCAATTTAGATATTTTTGCTTTTTTGCAATTTCAATTGCAGCCATTAAGCCAACATACCAAGGCCTTCTTAGATGAATTGCATGTGAAATATATGCAAAAAGTGATTAAGCCGATGATGACAGCTAAAGCTCAAAACTTAGTTGATGAGCACAAAGCGGCAGGCGATTTATGTGTGGTGATTACTGCTACGAACAGTTTTGTCACCAAACCAATTGCCACCGCTTATGGCATTGAACACTTAATTGGTACCGACCCTGAAATGCTGAATGGCCAATACACAGGCGGTGTGAGTGGCGTGCCTAGCTTTCAAGAAGGTAAAGTGACGCGCATTAATCAATGGTTGGCAGAGCGCGAAAAAACCTTGAATGATTTTGAAAAAAGCTATTTTTATTCCGATTCACACAACGATTTACCGTTGATGAAATTGGTCACAAACCCAGTAGCGGTAGACGCAGATGCTACTTTAACAGCCTATGCAAAAGCCAATAACTGGCCAGAAATCAGTTTGCGTTAAGCTTTTTAATCCCTAATTTAGGGGCTTGTTTGCATTATTAAGGCCGATTAATCTAAGTTTTTAAGTAGATTAAAGGCATTAGTGATGGCTAAAAACATACTATTTTGCGCGGATGGTACTTGGAACAAGCCGATTGAAGAAATCGACCAAGACACCGATTCACCTTCTAATGTCTTTAAATTGTTTGATCTGCTGGCGGGTAAGCGGGGCGATAGTATTCATTTCAACATTGCTACAGGCCGTGTTTCTGAGTATGAAAAAAGCTATGTTGTTGATACGCAGACGGTGCAAATCGCTAAGTATATCAATGGGGTAGGTAACTCTAGTGTTAAATTAAACCCCATTCTTGGCGGTGCATTTGGCTTTGGTTTAATTGAGCGCATTGCCAGAGGCTATACTTTTATCTCTAGAAATTATGTTGAAGGCGACAAGATTTTTATTGTGGGATTTAGCCGCGGCGCCTACACCGCTAGAGCTTTGGCTGGCTTGATTGCCAATAAAGGCTTATTGGCCAGAAAATTCAATCAAGGTGAGGCAGAATCGTACGATATGGCGATTCGCGCGTGGTACAACTACCGCAATGGCATTCAACAAACCACCTATAGAAACAACTTTCAAAATCTGCTCACCGCGTTTACCAGCATCAAAAACTATCTGTTGCAAAATACATTATCTGACAGCGACTTTATTCAAAATGTACCTGTTGAAGCGGTTGCGGTTTGGGATACGGTTGGCGCGTTGGGGATTCCTGATTTTGAATTTGACGATAAGCAAGCTGAAATTAGAGATGGCTTTGCCTTTGCCGATAATGTATTGAATGCAAAGGTTAAAAATGGCTTTCATGCGGTTTCGTTAGATGAAATGCGCTTGTTATTTACGCCAACCTTATGGGAAAAGCGCGATGGTATTCAGCAAGCTTTATTTGCCGGCGCGCATTCAGACGTGGGCGGTGGTTATAAAGAGGCTGGTTTATCGGATTGTGCCTTGAAATGGATGATTGACGCGCTAGCCGATAAAAAGCTTGGTGTTAAATTTGATGATAAAGCGTTTAAATTAAACGGTAACCCTGCTGATTTTGCGCATACCGCATGGGCACATTTAACAGGATTTACTAATAAAGTGGGGCAGCGGCAATTTAAGCATTTAGTGCAAAACAATAGCTTAAATGTGCATCAATCGGTTTTAGATAGAATCGCCTTGCCCGCTTTTATTCAATATACAAACAAGCCGGCTAGCCTATTTAGGCCTAACAATTATTAATTGCTTAATAAAACTTGCAGAATAAATTTGCTGCCAAGGTATGCCAGCATCAACAATACAAAGCCAATTAATGTCCAGCGAATAGCTTTGATGCCGCGCCAGCCATAGCGATAGCGGCCATATAATAACCAGCCGTAAATCACCCATGAGGCGATTGAGAAGATGGTTTTGTGATTAAATTGCAATGGTTTACCAAAAATTTCTTCACTAAACAGCATGCCGCTTAATAGCGTTAACGTCAGCAACACAAAGCCCAGCGTAATGACCTTAAACAGCAAGCTTTCCATCACCATTAATGGCGGAAAGCTGGGCAGCTTAAATGGCGTGGGTTTGTTGTGCAAGCTGCGCTCTGCAATGGCCATTAACAAGGCGTGCAAGGCGGCAAAGGTAAATAAGCTGTAAGCCAATATGGCAATGGCAATATGCGCTATAAACAAGCCAGAGGCGGCTTCCATTTGCGGAATGTAATGGTTTTTAATTTCAAAGGCAGGCAGTAATACAAAAACCGCCGCGGGAGGCAGCACAAATGCCTGCAGGCTGTGTAGCTGGTGTTTTAAATTGGCCAGCCAATAAATAAGCGCGGTTAGCCAAAAAATGGCGGAAAGTGCGTAATAAAAGCCTAAATTAACGTCGCCGATGGTAAAAATATCGCGATAAAGTAGCCAGCCGTGCAGCATCAAACCTAAAGCAATCATGGCGGAATGCAATTTAAGCGATTCTGCCTGATTGCTTAATTTAGCGGTGCGCCAAAAATCGGCGGCAACGGCGGCATAAATAAAACTAACGACCAAGTACGGAATAAAATGAACCATAACGCGATTATGGCAAAACTCCGCCCAAGTGCCTAGTTAAGAGTTAAAGAATTGCGCGGCTTCATGTAAAATCAGGCAAGATTAGTTGATAGTCAATTTATTAGGTCATTAAAAATGTTAGAAAATTTAACCGGCAGGCTGCAAGGCGTTATTAAAAATTTGCGCGGACAAGCGCGCTTAACCGAAGACAATATTAGCGATGCCATGCGCGAAGTGCGTATGGCCTTGCTAGAGGCTGATGTTGCCTTGCCAGTGGTCAAAGAGTTTATCGCTAAAGTAAAAGAGCGGGCGCAAGGCAAAGAGGTGCTGGCTAGCTTAACGCCAGGCCAAGCGGTAATTGAAGTGGTGAATGACGAATTAACCGCTTTGATGGGTAGGGCCAATGTTGGGCTAAATTTAGCCGCTGTGCCGCCTGCAATCATCCTTATGGCGGGTTTGCAAGGTTCTGGTAAAACCACTACATCGGCCAAATTAGCCAAATTACTCAAAGAACAAAAGAAAAAGGTGCTGCTGGCCAGTGCCGATGTGTACCGCCCAGCCGCGATTGCGCAGCTGCAAACCTTAGCCAAGCAGCTGGATATTGATTGTTTTGACAGCAATGCCAATCAAAAGCCGCTGGATATTGCCAATGACGCGCTAGCATTTGCCAAACGCGGTTATTACGATGTGTTGATTTTTGATACGGCCGGCCGTTTGGGCATCGATGAAGCCATGATGGCGGAAATCAAAGCCTTGCATGCCCAGCTTAACCCGGTTGAAACGTTATTTGTAGTGGATGCTATGCAGGGCCAAGATGCGGTGAATACCGCTAAGGCGTTTGGTGATGCGTTGCCGTTAACAGGCGTAGTGCTGACTAAGCTAGACGGCGATGCGCGCGGTGGTGCGGCATTAAGCGTGCGCCATGTCACTGGTCAGCCAATTAAATTTATTGGTGTGAGCGAAAAAGTGGATGGTTTAGAGCCGTTTCACCCAGACCGTATGGCAGGCCGCATATTGGGCATGGGCGATGTGCTGGGCTTAATTGAGCAAGCGCACAAAAATGTGGATATGGCCGAGGCGCAAAAAGTCGCCGATAAATTAAAATCGGGCAGTAAATTTGATTTGGAAGATTTTAAAAGCCAAATGACGCAAATGCGCAAAATGGGCGGCATGGGCGCCTTAATGGATAAAATGCCTGCGCAAATGGCCAGCATGGCGGCCAAGGTGAATAATGAAGATGCCGATAAATCACTACGCCGTATAGAAGGCATTATTAATAGCATGACGCCACTAGAGCGTAAAAAGCCAGAGTTAATTAAAGCTACCCGCAAAAAACGCATCGCCGCCGGTAGCGGTGTGCAAGTGCAAGAAGTGAACCGTTTATTGAAACAGTTTGAAGAAACGCAAAAAATGATGAAAATGTTTAGCAAAGGCGGAATGGCTAAAATGATGCGCGGCATGGGCGGGATGATGGGCGGCAAGTTGCCTGGCATGCGTTAATAAGGCGTTTTAAAGAATCGTAAATGGCCAAAAAATGCCTAATGGCATTGCGTTATTTTTAAGCAATAAAAAAGTTCAAAATCGGCACAAAAATAAATAATATAAAAAGTTAATATATTTAGCAGGTTGTCATTGACCAATCACAGAGTTTCTTGCATAATTGCGCCCTTTCGTAGGTGATGCAAATCAAGTACGAAAACACCAGAAATATAGATAGACCCATTAGTAGTAAGCATCAAAATGGGGCGTTAGCTCAGCTGGTAGAGCAGCGGACTTTTAATCCGTTTGTCGTGGGTTCGATCCCCGCACGCCCTACCAATTTAGTGTTTTGCGAGACATCAGAACACATCAAGAACCCGCCTAGGTGCGGGTTTTTTATTGCCTTTTTACATCATAGGGTGTAACGTCGTATCACTTAATCACGCATTAAATGGGGGTAACTCTTAGGGGTAACTTCAATTTACTGAAAGGTGTTACCCCCAAATGGCTCTGTCAGACACTAAAGTACGCACTATCAAGCCACTTGATAAGCCATTTAAGCTTTCAGATGAAAGAGGCTTATTTTTAATAGTTACCCCAACTGGGGGTAAGTGGTGGCGTTTAAAATACAGGCTTGATGGCAAAGAAAAAACACTTTCATTGGGTGTTTATCCTGATGTATCACTAGCAGATGCAAGAGAAAAAAGAGATTAAGCGCGTAAGGTTATTGCTAGCGGCAGTGATCCTAGTGAATTACGAAAAGCCAATAAAGCTAGCAGAACTGAACACACTGCAAATAGCTTTGAAGTCATAACACGTATGTGGCTAAAAAACTATTCTGCAAATCTATCAACAGCAACCAGTGAAAAAAACTTAAGGTTATTTGAGCGCGATATATTCCCGTGGATAGGTGCAAAGCCTATTGCGGATTTAAAACCTAAAGACATTTTAGATACAGCTAGGCGTATTGAAGCACGTGGGGCTGTAGATACTGCTAAACGTGCAATTCAATTGTGTGGGCAGGTGTTTCAACAAGCCGTCATTGATGCAAAAGTAATGAGTGATCCCACACGTGATATTAGGCGTGCAATTAAACCCCTAAAAGACAAACACTTTGCAAGTCTTACTGAACCCAAAGAGGTAGCAGAGCTATTGCGCGCTATAGACGCGTTCAGCGGCAGTTTTGTAGTAATGTGTGCCATACGCCTAGCCCCTTTAGTGTTTGTGCGTCCTGGTGAGCTGCGACTAGCTAAATGGGCAGATATTAATTTAGATGCTAGTGAATGGCGTTACTTAGTAACCAAAACAAACACAGATCATTTAGTACCGTTATCTAAGCAAACAATTACCATATTGCGAGAATTACACCCCCTTACAGGTAGTGGTGAATATGTTTTTCAAGTGGGTAACGACCCCAAAAAGCCCATGAGTGCAGCCACCATAAATGCCGCATTACAGCGTATGGGTTATGACACTAAAACACAAATTACAGGGCATGGCTTTCGAGCAATGGCGCGTACTATTTTGCACGAACGTTTAAACATTGACCCACATATTATTGAACATCAATTAGCCCATGCTGTACCCGATAACTTAGGCGGTGCATATAACCGCACTAGAT
>Ga0326733_1000410_pt1 | contig 12395 bp, 16 predicted proteins | sample 14_GP2_308_FD_207946 | JGI IMG/M metagenome (GOLD analysis project Ga0326733, IMG submission 207946) | Glacier ice microbial communities from Ngari, Tibet, China - 14_GP2_30.8 | ecosystem: Environmental > Aquatic > Freshwater > Ice > Glacier | place: China: Ngari, Tibet | collected 2018-07-17 | reverse complement strand
CAGTAGAGCCATATGTCACATTATGAAACTGCGTTGAGGCTCACGGCAGTTAAGTGATCATTAGCAGTTATTGGCGCCGCTGAGTGGCATTGGGCGCCGTAGCTACTGCATGCCTATGTATTGGCGCACCGGTCGCCGCATCACCCCCGCTGCCGCCGTGTTGTTCAGGGCATCGACAAGGCCAACCCTGCACCGTGTGCTGTCCTTGTAGCTGGCCCAAAATTTGGGACAGTGCGGTTTAGCACCCTAAAGATCATTTCAATGTCCCTGAGAACCGGCTACCGTGTTGGCTACTTGTCGCGGGGCCACCCAAACGACAGCAGGAACCCCCAGGAGGCCACGGTAGATAGGGACATCCCTAGCCACATGACATGCTGCTTCATTAGCACAATGCTGATGACTAAGAGGACCCCCAGAGTACTGTCCAGCGGCTCATGCCCCGATGGCTGTAGGGGTTGTATAGACTCTGCTGACGACTCCATAAAAGCCCAAGAACCAGACCTCCCTAGCGCCAGCTTCATGGCTGCAAGCATCGAAGTGCCCGAGCGGTTGTCCTGAGGGTCGTTCAATGAACACCTCACGGGAACCCAAACGGGCGAAAAGGGACCTAGTGCAGGTCTCGAGGGTGAATGAGCCGATATTCAAACGCATGGTGACACTCCTATAAAAGCACTGCTGAGCTTGGCAGTAGCCGAATCATGGGGGGGTCTGCAAAAAAGGACAAGCCGACTAGTGGGACCATTGCAGTAGTGAGAGAGTCATGCCACGGTGATCCAGCAGCCTTACCTTGATGTTTAGAAGTCCGCGAGATACCATTGAACCAATGCAAAACCGGACACAAGCCCGGACGCAGAGGCGGCAGGAGTCGCGCTAAGTTGTTGATTTATATAGGCGATGAGGGGAGGGGGACAGTTCCCCATCAGCCACCCCAAGCTTTATATATAAACCTCGCTATTAATCTGGTAGCGGGTTTTTTTCTTGGGGCTTCATACCTGCGCTATGCCGCCATCAATACCGGCTTCAGTACGTCGTAGGTTGCCTGTAGCCTCTATGTAGCCACGGTAAAGTTTTCATGTTTGAAAATCAGCATACAACCAACAATTGCGTGCCCCAGTACGTGCTGGAAGACATTATTGCAATTCAAAGGCGCTGAATGCGAGATTCGCTGCTCCTTGAAAGCCCCGTTACAAATCCCTACGAATTCTGTTTACATACTTAGTTTTTAAAAAGGACTAATTATGAAAAAGATTCACGGTTTTGCAGTGTCGTTGCTTGCTCTAGTTGGTCTTTTACCGAGCCTGGGTCAGGCTGTGGGGGTCGCTAGCACAAACACTTACACCGACGTCGTATGGTCTGTTCCGCAACTAGCCAATTGCACTGAGCTTAGGGTTGATGCCACCGGCGACCTTAACAATGGCACAAAGCTGAGCGTTTATGGTGCTCAAAACTGCTTTGCCCCGACCGGGTCGTATCCCATGAGTGGCGTGGCAGATTTCGCCGACAACGGGGAGTTCAGCAAGAACTTATTTCTCAACAGTGGTGCCGTGCTTCAGTGCTTTAATTGGACTGGTTTGAGCGGAACTTGCCAATACGTCTCACCTGCAACTGGCGCCGTTCTTGGTACTGCGACCCTGAGGCTGCGGTAAGCCTGAAGATGGCTGCTGTTCGTTCTGCAACACGACCAACTTTTAAATTGGTCTATGCCACTGTGGCAATCGCGGTCATGGTAACGGGTGTTTGGGTGTCGAAGCTCAAGGTTTTCAGCGGTGCCAAAGCTGAGGACCTGGCGGTTGAAGTGAAGCAACCAGTTTTGAACGCAACCAAATCACAGTTGTACTCAGAAAAGCCGTTAGAACCGAAAAAAGAGGTTACTTCGTCGCCAAAGGTTCTGCTTACCGGCATAGTTGGTGGGGCAAACAGGCAGCGATTGGCTGTTGTTTCCGTAAACAAATCTCCAGAGTCGATAGTTCGGGTGGGAGACCCCATTTTTGCGGATTCCACCGTTACCGAAATAAATTAAGACTCGTTACTTATCGCCATGGCTTTAATCTAATTCGGGTAGTCATGCAGGACCGCAACGTGCCTCCACAGGGTAGAGTTTCTACTGCGCAGATACCAAAAAACGAATTGGATGTGCCTCTAAAAGAGAACACTTTGCCTGGATTCGTTGCAAGCGCAGGCACTGCGGGGCAACAAAGTCCAGCTAATTAAAAAAATGGAAATGTTGAGTTTCGTGAGGCATTTGAAAAAAAGATGAAAAGCCTCCAGACTCGTCCTTAGCTATCGGAGCATAGAGGACGCAGGTCAACTGTGTGCCTTTGGGTACCTGTAGGGCATCAAGGCAATTGCAGCCTCTACCCTATGGCGAATGTCCTGATTTGGGTCACCCATCAGCGCCAGAAGCCATTGCTTGGGGTCATCGTTGCGTGGCAGCAGTCGGGCGGCCTCATTCGCAGCGATAGTGCGTACGTTCTTTGCACCATGTTTACGTCCAGCGCCTACGCGGGCACCACCCCAGCCGTTACTCACTTTGGTCACGATTTGATTGTTTTCCAAACGGCGGTATTTTCTGCGCGTGGCGTACTGTGTGGTTTCCGGCCTACCAATGCGCCAGACTTTTGAAGCCCCCCTACACCTCCAGGCGGTGCGGCCTCTAGCTTACCTACCAGCGCGGCTAGTTCATCGAACGACGCGCCACCATCGCGAGCGGCTTGTACTTGCGCCAAAAGAAAAGCCTTTAAGCGCGTTTCGTTCACTATGGCTTGCGCTTGTGCAAGCCGATTGATTCGAACCCTTAGCGGTGTTGGCGCCGATGGAATATTGACCAGCTGGGGGTGCGGCGGAATTCTTGGATTGGTTTATGCTGCAAGTCTGAGGCTCTCCCGGTATTCGGCGGGACTGAGTGAGCCAAGGGAGATTTTGATCCGCTTTTCGTTGTACCAGTGGATGTAGGGGCCAACGACCTGGATGAATTGCCCGATGGTTGCGGCCTGCCAGTCCCGAGGGTAGAACAGCTCCGTTTTCAGCCGCCCGAAGAAGCCTTTACAGGCCGTATTGTCAGGTGAGCAACCCTTGCGTGACATCGAATGAATCAGCTTTACATCGCGCATGCAAGTGAGCCAGCCAGGCCAGCGGTGGTGGTGGTGCGTATCACGATCCGAGTGGACGACGGGCCGCTCTTTGCTGTTGGGCGCCTTCTCAATGGCAGCGTCCAGCAGGGTGTTCACGAGCTTGGCATCTGGATGCGTGCCGATCGACCACCTGACAATCGGGCCATCAAAGCAGTCGAAGCAGTCGAAGCAGTCGATCATGGGCGATAAATACACCTTGCCAGCAAGTATTTGGAACTCCGTAATGTCAGTGAGCCACTTCTCATTCTGGACTCGACCCGTTTTCACGGACACATGAAGCTTGCTATTGAAGCGAGGGGATTATTTGACTTTCAGCTTCAATGATTTTTTCTATGTATTTCCTTTCGAAGTTATTGGGTGAGATGTAATTTAGAGCTGAGTGGCGTCGGCGCGGGTTTTACCAGCTCTCGATCGAAGTAAATACCGCCATACGTGCTTCGGTTGTACTTTTCCAACTGCGCCTGGCAATGAGTTCACATTCCAAGCTGGCGAAGAAACTTCTAGCCATCGCGTTGTCATAGGCATCGCCCACGGTACCCATGGAGGGGCGTACCCCCATCTCCCGACACCGGTTGCCAAAGGCTACGCTGGTGTACTGGCTGCCCTGGTCCGAGTGATGAATGACCGACCCAGGCTTGCGCGTGTGCAGTGCCATGTTCAGCGCCATGATCACCAGATCCGCTGTCATCTGCGCCTCAAAGGCCCAACCCACTACCTTGCGGCTGAACACGTCAGCGACCACCGCCAGATACAAGAACCCCTCCCAAGTCGGTACAACGGTCATATCCGCCACCCAGAGCTGGTTTATGTCCTTTGCCACAAACTCCCGTTTCACCAAGTCAGGGGCCGGTCGCTGGCGTTCGTTGCGTTCGGTCGTCACGCACCATGCGCGCCTGCGGCTCAGTCTCTGGATGTGCATTGAGCGCATCAGATGGGCAATACGTTTGCGGCTGGCAACAACTCCTGTATCGGCCAGTTCTACACGAATGCGGGGCACGCCGTATGTCTCATCGCTGGCCTGGTGTGCTTGGACAATGCGCTCACACAAACTCACATTGGCCTTGGCGCGCTTACTTAAAGGACGATCGCGCCAATCGTAGTAGCCGCTGGTGGACACCTTGAGGGTTTCGCACCGGTAGTTCGGCCTGATTTGCTCTCACGAGCGGGTAGACGGCGTGAACGTCTTCTCGCTTTTTCCTGCAAACCAGGCCGTAGCCTTTGCCAGTATGTCGCGCTCCATTTGGACTTGACGCAGCGTGCGTCGCAACTCAATCAGTTCCTGGCGTTCGTTTGCGTTCAATGGCCCAGAAGACCGCTTTGCGCTGGGATGTTTGGACGAACTGGGTATTCTCATCCGGTCAAGGCGTAGCCATTTGGCAACCGTCGTAGCGTGCAGGCCAAATTCCTTGGCCACCTCGTTGGCGCTGCGGCCTGCGAGAACCAACTCAACAAGCTGCTGTCGGTATTGCGGTAAGTACACCGGCTTTGGTTTTGACATCTCGGACTCCTTCTGTAAGAACAATAAGGTGTCCGCGGAATAGGGTCAACTTCAAATGGCGCCATGCCGCACACCAGCGCAACCCTGATTTGCGCTGTGCGCGTGCCAAGACCGATGACGTGCTCAAGCCGGAGATCCAGCGGGTCTGGCAGGCCAACATGCGGGTCTACGGCGCCGATAAGGTTTATAAGCAAATGCGGCGCGAGCGCATCACAGTGGCGCGCTGCACTGTTGAGCGACTGATGAAATGCCTGGGTCTGCAAGGGGCCAGGCGTGGCAAGGTGGTGTGCACAACCATTGGCGATATAACCGCCGCCCGACCACTGGATCGGGTCAACCGGCAATTCAAGGCTGATCGTCCCAACCAGTTGTGGGTGTCGGACTTCACGTACGTGTCAACTTGGCAAGGTTGGCAAGGTTGGCAATATGTAGCCTTCGTGATTGACGTTTACGCTCGCCCCATCGCGGGTGGGCGCCAGAGCAGTTCCATGCGGACAGAATTTGTTCTGGATGCATTGGAGCCAAGCTTTGTACGACCGTCAACCCGAGCGTACCGACGCCCTGATTCACCACAGCGACAGGGGTTCGCAATACGTGTCTATTCGGTACAGCGAGCGGCTGGCAGAAGCTGGCTTTGAACCATCGGTAGGCAGTCGGGGTGACAGCTATGACAACGCCGTCGCCGAAACGATTAACGACTTGTATAAAGCAGAGTTGATTCATCGCCGGGCACCCTGGAAGACCAAGGAATCACTGGAACTGGCGACGCTCGAATGGGTGTCGTGGTTTAACCACCACCGACTACTTGAGCCCATCGGACACATCCCCCCGCCGAAGCTGAAGAAAATTACTATCGGCAATTAGCCAATCAGGCCGCAATACCGGTCTGAGTTAACCCAACGGGCCTCCACAAAACCCAGAGCGAAACACTCCAACTGGTGAAGACTTATTCAGGCGATCCTCAACGCACTGACTGGTTGACGTCAACCGCTCTTTCGCCGTTTCTGTTTAAAAGTTGGATGGATTTCTACAATCAGTCACTTCGGCAATCGTACAGCGTGAGAAAACCTTACCGTTGATCCCAAACCTGGATTGGTGCGTTGTAGTTTATTAGGCTCGCGATGGTGTGCCTGTCCGGAGCTTGCTGGTAATCGCCCCGGCACCGCGAAAACTCTGCGCTTTTGGCATTGCTTTGCTTGATGAAGAAACACCTGAAGCACTTCCACAGGCTGACTTATGCTTGACGAGATGAATTCCATCCCGACCACAATCATCACAGGTGCTTCCGCCCATGGCACCAATAACATTACTGAACTCGACGCTGTAAGTCTCTCACGCGCTATTCGGGCACGACAGCTGTCTTGCGTTGAAACGCTGGATGCGTTCCTCGATCAGGTTGCGCGGCTTAATCCGCTTGTCAATGCGCTGGTTGCGCTGCAACCCGTAGAAAAACTTCGCCAGCAGGCGCAGCACTTGGATGCAGAGCTTTCGCGCGGTATTTGGCGAGGGCCATTGCACGGCTTTCCACAGGCGCCAAAGGACATCATGCCGGCCCAAGGCATGGTGACCACCAAAGGCTCGCCGATCTTTAAAGACCAGGTCAGCAGCTCCGATGCCGTTGTGTTTGAGCGCATGCGCAAAGGTGGTGCCGTGTTCATTGGCCGCAGCAACTCGCCCGAGTTTGGCTTAGGCGGCCATACCTTCAACAGTGTTTATGGCACCACGGGTAACGCCTTTGATCCGAGCAAGACTGCAGGCGGCAGCAGTGGCGGTGCTGGCGTAGCGGTGGCGCTACGCATGATGCCGGTAGCCGATGGCTCAGACATGATGGGTTCATTGCGCACACCAGCGGCGTTCAACAATGTGTTTGGTATGCGCACCACACCTGGCTGCGTGCCGCACGGGCCCACCGAGGAAGTGTTTTTCCAGCAATTTAGTGTTACCGGACCGATGGCTCGCAACGTTCCGGATCTCGCGCTATTGCTGTCCGTTCAGGCCGGATTCGATGCACGAATGCCCATCACAAATCGGCACGAAAGCATTGACTTTACGGCACCGCTTGAACGCGATTTTAAAGGTAGCCGCATCGGCTGGCTGGGTGACCTAGGGGGCCACTTGGCAATAGAACCTGAAATGATGGATTTGTGCGAACAGACACGCAAAACCTTTGAGGCGATCGGCTGCGAGGTCGACACGGTAGTGCCAAATTTTGACTTTGAGCGCCTGTGGCGAGCCTGGCTTACCCTTCGAAGCTTTAACGTGGCAGGTAGCAACGCGGCCTTGTATCAGCACGCAGCCCAGCGCTCTCTGCTCAAACCCGAGGCTGTCTGGGAGATTGAGCGCGGCCTGGCACTGAGCGGACCCGATGTGTTCAACGCGGCGCGAGATCGCTCCTCATGGTACCAAGTGTTACGCAGTCTATTCGAGACCTACGACTATCTGGTGTTGCCTGCGACACAAGTGCTACCTTTTGATGGCACGCTGCGCTGGCCTGATCAAGTGAATGGCCGCACCATGGACACTTACCATCGCTGGATGGAGGTGGTGGTGCCCGCCACAATGGCTGGTCTGCCCGCACTGTCGGTACCGGCCGGCTTCAGCGCCAGCGGTCTTCCTGCAGGGCTTCAAATTTTGGGGCCAGTGCAAGCCGACTGGTCAGTACTGCAGATTGGCCATGCTTACGACCAGGCCAGCGGTCACTCACGGGTGCGCAGCCCGCTGTTGACTTGAAGCTCGCAAATATTTATTGTCCATTTGCTTTTTGGTCCAAGTCTTTTCTTGGACCAAAAAAGTCAACATCTTTTATCGTCGGGCCTTTTTTATGTCCTGTTGTTACCGTCAGCGATATACCGTCAGCACACACACCTCTTTCAATCTTCATGCCAAATGGTCAAAGCTGGCGAAGCAGTCGCAGATAGAGATCGATTGACTAATTTGACTGATCCTGCCAAGAGTCGAAGCCTTAGAGGCTTGGTTTGAACTCGCCGGCGCAAGTCAAGCCGCCGGGCAGGGCTCTGCGCTCTGGTAATGGCTGGCAGTGGCCCTCATTAATTCCATAGGCAATGATCAAAGCGGATCAGACGCTACAAACTCGACGGATTCGCTTACTGCGTCAGCTTAAAAATGTCTTGCAATCGCTGAAGCACTTTGGCGTATCGGGCTATAACTTTAAGGCCTGTCACCCCCATCCATTTGGCGACTTTTCGGCTTTGGGTCCCCGCTTAAGCTGGCGCAGTACAAACAAGCCTCCTTTCATATCCCCTACGCCAGCTTCTTAAAAAACCTGTTTAGCAGCGTTGTACTGAGTGACTTTCCCCACTGCTTGCCGCTACGTCTTAAGGAAAACAGCCAGTCGCCCTCAATGCCTTGACCTACAGCCATTGTTGTAGCAGCTCTGCCGCCTAAGCGACCGCCGGCGCCTCATGCGTAGGGGCACCGCACAGCACAGCACAGCACAGGCACACGCAACATCCAAGGCCGGTCCGTGACACGACCGCTTGGGTTTATAGCGGTGAGGAGTTTCGCGCGGCTGTCCTTGAGCCTGCGCTCAAGCAGGGTGAGGCGCTTGTTATAAATTTGGGCGGTGTTGCTGGCTATGGACGTAGCTTTCTGGAAAAGGTTTTCGGCGGTATTGTTCAGGCGTTGAAACGGCTTAACAAGGTAAGCGGTTGGCGAATACATCTTGACGGCGGCCGCAGCAAGTGCAGCACAATGCTCGTTGTTCCTTCGCCTGTGCACTTTCCAGCTGAACCCGCTCAACATGAAAAGTCTCTTCCCAAACAGCTGAACAGCCGTTCAACGGGATGGGATTTTTTTGAAAGCGCGGCGAACCGCGTGGTGCAGGCCTACCGCCGCCAACTTAGTACACCTACGGCAATAGCATTCAGCTAGCCCGAAGATACGACTGATGGGGGCGGTGCCTTCAACAAAGGGGAAATCATGTCTTTATGCTGGAGTTCAAGAGCGTCCCTGCTTGCCTTGCTGCTGGGTCTGATGGCTGCGCCTGTGTCAGCTGACGATAACAAGAACGAGTCCGGTAAAGGTCACAAGCGCTCAGCCGAGGCTCATCAGCGCGATCCGGGCCGCAGCGTGGTCAACCCCAGAGATAGCCTGGGTGCTAATGAAAGCATCATTGAAGAGCGCAACCGCCCCAGCTACGGGTCGGGCGAGCGCAGGTATGAAGAGCGGTCGGCACGCGAGCACCGTCGCGACTGGCACGACGGGCGTTACGCGCAGGATCGCCACTCGGCTACGTTGCCGATCCCCAATGGCCATCTGCCCGCTCCTGGCGAATGCCGCATTTGGTATTCAGACCGGCCGGCTGGACACCAGCCTGCACCCGGCAATTGCCGCGCCCTCAGTCAGCAGGTGCCGCAAGGTGCTTGGTTAGTTACAAATTATACGCATTACGCCTGGGAATAGAGGCGCACTTTTCTCAGCTCTTCGCAAGGCGACCAACTACCGTGGGCCGTTTTCGCCGGCGAGGGGTTCCAAGACGGCCTAGCATCGCTTGGTCAGCGGGTGCGAACAGTACCTTGGATGACGATGCCGCCCGGCTCAACGTATACCGGTGCAGGCATGTAGACAGGCTCTGGCGCATAGACTGGCCGCGGCTCTGGGTAGTAGGCCTGGTTGCCTTTGCACTTGCGTTCTTCTTTGTACCCGCCGTTTTTCTCGTGCTTTCGCTCGACCTTGCAGTTTCCCTCCCAATACTCTACCTTTCGGTCTTGACGGTCGTGTTTTCGGTCGTGTCCGCTCTCTTCCTTGTCAGGGTCAGCCAATGCGACAGAGGTCATCGTGGCCAATATTGCTGGCAAAAGGATTGAGGCTACTTTTCGCACGTCAGAACTACTTGTTTTCGGAGTGGATCTTGAGTGCTGCAGACACCGCTGAGATGTAGCCTGAGCAAAGTTTGTAACTCAGAGCCAGCGGCCCTGAATCTGTTCGGCTAACTGTAGACTGGTTATCTGAGGGTACGTATGCAGCAAACATGCCTTAACGCGCCAAGGAGTTGGTACTGAACTGAAGTCACAAGTTTGCAGACTGCCAGCGATGCGGCAGGAGGTCGCCGATCCGATGGTTTTTGTGCGTGGGCAGACGCTGCAGTACATCTTTGAGATAGGCATAGGGGTCATGCCCATTGAGCCGGGCGCTTTGGATGAGGCTCATGACCGCAGCCGCACGCTGGCCTGCCCGCAGTGAGCCCGCAAATAACCAGTTTTTCGACCAATTGCGACGGGCCTGATCTGGTTTTCTGCCCAGTTGTTGTCGATCGGCAGTTGCCCGTCATCCAGGAAGCGCGTCAGTGCTGCCCAGCGCTTGAGGCTGTAGTCCAGCACTTTGGCTGTGGCCGAGCCGTCGGTGATCTGCCGGCGCTGCAGTTCCATCCATTGGTGAAGTGTGTCAGCCAAGGGTCTGGATTTGGTTTGACGGATTTTTAGTCGTTGATCAGCCGTCAGGCTTTTGACCTCACGCTCAACGTCATACAGCGCACTGATGGACTGAAGCGCCTGCGCTGCGATCTGGCTCTTGTTGCTGACGTGCAGCTCAAAGAACTTGCGCCGCGAATGGGTCATGCAGCCTGCGTCAGTGACGCCCAGGGTAAATGACTGCTTGTAGCCCGAGAAGTCGTCACAGACCAGCGCGCCCTTCCAGTCTCCCAGGAAGATGCGGGCATGCTCGCCTGCACGGCTTTCGCAGAAGTCGTACACCACGGCTTTCATGTCTTCAAACGCGCCATGCGCATAGGCCCAGAGGCAAGCGCGGTGCATTTTCTTGTTGCCCGGCTTGAGCATCGACACAGGCGTTTCATCAGCATGCAGCACACGGCGGCCAAGCAGTTCCTGCCTCAAGGCGTCGACCAGGGGTTGCAACTGCACGCCGCACTGGCCCACCCAGGCACCTAGCGTCGAACGAGGTATCGCCATATCGGCCCGCGCAAAGATGCCTTCCTGGCGATACAGTGGCAAGTGATCCGCGTACTTGGCCACCAGCACCTGGGCCAGCAGGCCTGCTGTCGGAATGCCCTTGTCGATGATCTGTGCTGGCACCGGGGCCTGGATCAAGGTCTGGCACTGGGCGCAGGCCCACTTGCCGCGGATGTGGCGCTCGACCGTAGAGAGGCCTGGCGTGTAGTCGAGCTTCTCACTGACATCCTCGCCGATGCGTTTCAAGGTGCAACCGCAGCCTGCTGTGGTGCAGGTGGTGGATTCGGGTTCGTGACGCTGGTCGATGCGGGGAAGCTCTGGCGGCAAGGCTGCGCGTTTGGGCACTTGGCGAATGTCGGTAGAGGCCTTGGGCAAAGGCGCCAGATGCTCCAGTTCCAGCTCGATGGCTGCGATGTCGGCATCGATGGCTTCGTCGAGCCAGCTGGCCTGGGCCGAGTCAAGCTGCTCGCGGCTCCTGCCGAACTTCCAGCGCTTCAACACCGCCATCTCGTGCGTGAGCCGGTCGATCTTGGCTTGGCGGTATTTGATCTCGCCATCTTTGCCGGCGATGGCCTTGGCATGCTCGCCGGCCTGACGCATCAATTGGGTGACTAAATCGCGCAGTTCTTCGGCGTTTAAATTTGCCAATGATTCAGGGGCGACAACCCTGTACAAGAGTGTGCGCGCGCTGGCCCCTGGCGGCTATGGGCAGATGCCCTGATAGACAGTCGCGGCTGCTCAAGGGCCCGATCAAACCAGCGTGATAATGCCGCCGTCGCCGATGCGCTTCCACGGCAGGTCGAGCACCAGCGCATCGAGCTGAGCGCGGCTTGAGCTGGCCTGTGCTGGGGCGTTGACGGTCGGCCAGATGAAGTGGCCTTGGTGTAACCGCCTGGCCGCCAGCCAGATGCCGATACCGTCATGCACAAGGACCTTCATGCGGTTAGCCCGGCGGTTGGCAAACAGATAAGCCTGGTGCGGGTGCGCGGCGCCGAAGACTTTGACGACGCGGGCCAGCGCCGTGTCGGTGCCGGCGCGCATGTCCATGGGCTCGGTGGCCAGCCACACGGCATCAATACGGATCAACGCAGCCACTCGCGCAGCCAGGCCGCGCAAGCGCCGCCGCCCTACAGTGGCCACTTGACGACGATGGTGGTGTTGGCGCGGTGTACCTCTATGCGGATGTCCGGCTCCAACTGTGGCGCGGGACCTGGCGCTGCCTCATCGAGTGTGACAGGTACAAACGCCTGCGACTGAGGCACCAGCGCAGACGGGGCGGGCTCGCGCAGCCAACGGTGCACGATGTTGGCATTGATGCCGTGGGACAGCGCCACGCCAGCTACAGACGCGCCGCTTTTTCGGCACTCTTGCATGACCTGTGCCTTGAGTTCTGGGCTGTAGAGACGTCGTTTGGGGCGATTGGCGTTAGCCTCGCTCGCCATGGTGTGCATGATTTTCATCGTGCACACTTTGGCCTGAACTCAGACTCGCTTCAAGATGTGTTCCCTGCTTGCTTACTTAACAAGGAGCAGGTTAACCAGTATTTGAAGATCGAATCGCTTCCACAAAGCTGGGGTCAACTCCAGATTTGACTGGCCGATTTAGGTTCATTGTCCGATGTCTATTGCTCTCGAAATCTCTTGTCGCACGTTTCGCACGTGAGTGGCACCTGCTGTGTCTGCGCCAACTTCATCGCCGTCAAAAATTGCCTTGCAGATGATCCTGTAATCGCGCAAACGGATTTTTTGTAAACCCGTCAATCGGTGTTGTGCGTAAACAATTGGCATGTGGATGGAAGGAAACAGCCTGCGCAGTTCTCGGCTACCGCCAGTATCAAGC
>Ga0326733_1000409_pt1 | contig 12402 bp, 8 predicted proteins | sample 14_GP2_308_FD_207946 | JGI IMG/M metagenome (GOLD analysis project Ga0326733, IMG submission 207946) | Glacier ice microbial communities from Ngari, Tibet, China - 14_GP2_30.8 | ecosystem: Environmental > Aquatic > Freshwater > Ice > Glacier | place: China: Ngari, Tibet | collected 2018-07-17 | reverse complement strand
ATCTATGAGGCGTTCGGCGACCGGGGACTCGCCTTCGCGCTCGCCTACGTGACGCTGCAGCTCGGACGTACTATGTTCATGGTGCTCGCGGCCGCTCGTCACGACGAAGAGCTGCACCGCGACTTCGCTCAGGTACTCGTCTGGCTATCCATCGCGGGCGTCTTCTGGATCGCCGGGGCGCTGCTCCCGCTCGCCTACCGGCTTCCCGTCTGGGTCGCGGCCCTCGTGGTCGAGTACCTGTCTGCCACCCGCAGCTTCCGCATCCCCGGTATGGAACCCGGGCGCCTCGGCGACGGGAGGGTGTCGGGAGCCCACATCGCCGAGCGCAGCGCCCTGTTCGTGATCATCGCCCTCGGCGAGTCCTTTCTCGTCACGGGCTTCGCCTTTGTCGAGCAGGAGTCCTCCGTCGCTGGCGTCGTCGGTGTGATCACGGCCTTCGTCACCGCCGTCGCGATGTGGTGGTTGTACTTCGACCACGGGGAGCGGGCTGGGAGTCGCGTGATCGAGAAGGCCGAGCGACCGGGCAAGCTCGCCCGCGTCGCCTACACCTACGTGCACGCCGTCATCATCGCCGGCATCGTGCTCGCGTCGGTTGCCGACAAGGAGCTGCTCGGGCATCCGGATGCCGAGATGGAGCTCGCGACGGCGATCACGATCATCGGCGGCCCGGTTCTCTACCTCGTCGGCCTGCTGCTGTTCCGCTGGGTCGTCGCCAGGGAGCTGCTGCGCTCCTACCTCGTCGGCGTCACGGTGCTGCTCGCCCTGTTCGCCGTCGCGTTCGCGATGACCCCATTGGTGCTCGGAGTCATCGTCACCCTCGCGCTCGTCGGGGTCGCGTCGGCCGAGACGATCGTTCGGGTGCGGCGTGGCACCGACGACGCCGAGGCCGGCTGAGCGGCAGGCGCGCAGCGCCGCAGAACGTCAGGCGCGCAGCGCGGCGGCCGTGCGACGACGATGCAGCGCACGGTCGCTCACGAGGATGAGCACGACGGCAGCGGCGATGACGGCCGCCTCGATGAGGGGCAGGATGCCGAGTCCGAAGCCGTCGTAGATCAGGCCGCCGATGAGGGCGCCGCCGCCGATGCCCACGTTGAACGACACGGTGAACCAGGCCGACGCGAGGTCGCGCACCCGCGCGGATGCCGTCTGCAGCATCCGGGTCTGGAGCAGGGCCGGACCTCCCCCGAAGGCGATCCCCCAGACGACGATCGCGGCGATGACGAGCCAGGTGGTCTCGGGAAAGAGCCCGATCACGAGCACCGCCAGCGAGGCGACCGCGAAGCTCACGGCGAGGCTTGCCCGCGGGAACCGCGACGCGACGAGGCCGACGAGCACGAGCCCGATGGCGCCGGCGCCGCCGTAGACGAACAGGAGAGCACTCACGCTGTCGGGGCTGAACCCGGCGACGGCCGTGTAGTACGGAACGATGAAGGTGTAGAAGAGGTAGTGCCCGATCATCAGCGTGGCGGTGATAGCGCAGATCACCACAACTCCGAAGACGGACGGGTCCTTGCGCCCCGGCAGCCGGATCTCGCCCGTGTGCAGGTCTTCGACGTGCCGGACGGGCGGCAGGAAGATCACCACGAGCACGGTGAGCACCGCGACCAGGCCGGCCATCACGGTGAAGGCGAGCTGCCAGCCGAGAGCCTGCCCGAGGGCGGTTCCGAGCGGGACTCCCAGCACGAATGCCGCGGTGGCGCCGGAGCTCGTGATGGCGACGGCCCGCCCGAGTTGCTTCTTGGGAACGAGATAGCCGGCATAGGCGCCGACGACGGCCCAGAACAGCCCGTGCGCGAGTCCGCCTACAACCCTCGCGATGACGACCACGGTGTAGTTCGGGGCGATCGCGACGACGAGATTCGTGATGGCGAACAGGCAGAGGACGATCACGATGAGCGTCTTGCGCGGCACCCGACGGGTCATCGCCGTGAGCAGCGGCGCGCTCAGCACGACGGTCCCAGCGTAGAAGGTCACGAGCAGGCCGATGCGGGACTCGGAGACGCCGAGCCCCTTGGCGAGGTCGGGCAGGAGCCCGGTGGGCAGGAACTCGCTCGTCACGCAGACGAAGATGGCTCCGGCGAGGATAAACAGGCCGATCCAGGGGAACGGCTTGTCCGTCTGGGTCAGTGTGGTGGGGCGAGTGTCGGGCGCGGTCATAGGAAGAGGAACTTTCCTGTGGGTGTGGAGCGTGACGCCGTCCGCGGGATGACGCGGTGTGGCACCATCGTTACAAGAGTACCGCAGGGGCCAATACGCTGGTCAAGTGACTGCCTCCTCAACGCACTGGATCCTCACCCTCGTTTGCGACGACCGCCCGGGAATCGTGCACGCGGTCAGCGGGGCGATCGTTGAGGCAGAAGGCAACATCACCGAGTCGCAGCAGTTCTCGAGCGACGACACCGGAACCTTCTTCATGCGTCTGCAGGTCGAGTCCGACGTGCCGCGCGAGCGGTTTGAGGCGGCGCTGCTGCCCGTCACACGGCGATACGCGATGGCCTGGCAGCTCGACGTCGTCGGGCGCCCGTTGCGCACTCTCGTGCTCGTATCGACGGCCGCGCACTGCCTCAACGACCTGCTCTTCCGCGAGCGCGCCGGCCAGCTGCCGATCGAGCTGCCGCTGGTGCTCAGCAACCATGGCGCGCTCGCCCCGCTGGCCGAGTTCTATTCGGTGCCATTCGAGGGGCATCCGGTCACGAACGCCGCCGAGAAGGCGGCCTTCGAGACGAGGATCCTGCGGGCGGTCGAGGAGCACGACATCGAGCTCGTGGTGCTCGCGCGGTACATGCAGATCCTGTCGCCCGAGCTGTGCGCTCGCCTGAGCGGCAGGATCATCAACATCCACCATTCTTTCCTGCCGGGATTCAAGGGCGCGAACCCCTACAAGCAGGCGCACCAGCGTGGGGTGAAGCTGATCGGGGCGACGGCGCACTTCGTGACGAGCGACCTCGACGAGGGCCCGATCATCGAGCAGAACGTTGTGCGCGTCGACCACTCACGCACTCCGCTCGAGCTCGTGGCGATCGGTCAGGACGAGGAGTCGAGAACCCTCACCCAGGCCGTGAAGTGGTTCGCCGAGAACCGAGTCCTGCTCGACGGGGCACGTACGATCATCTTCAAGTGACGGCCCTCCTGGGACTCCACTGCCGACTTCTGGCCCCGCGAGCTGCCCACTTATGTCCCCTTAGCGACCTCTGACGCAGCACTTGTGGGCAACTCGCGGAGGTGGAGGGGCGACACCGGCGGCACAGGCAGCACAGGCAGCACGGGCCGCCGCGCACGCACAGGCCGCCGCGCACGCACAGGTTGGGCATGCAGAAGCGGCGGGGACCGAAGTCCCCGCCGCTTCCCCATGCTGCTACTTGACGGTGACCGCCGCCGAGGTGGCGGTTCCGTCCGGCAGGCCGCTGACCGTCGCCGTCACGACGACCGTGAGCGCCGCGCCACGGTCGGCCGCCACGACCTTGTGCGTCGACCTGGTCGCGCGCGGGATGTCGATCCCGTTGCGCTGCCACTGGTAGGCGAAGCGCGGGCGATCCGCACCCCACTCACCCGCGGTGGCCGTGAGCTTGCCGCCCACCACCGGGTTGCCGGAGATGACCGGCAACACCGTGTTGACGGGACCGACCGGCTCCCCGGTGACGACCTCGAGCAGGGTGGATGCCCCCGTGCTGCCGTAGCTGATCTCGCCGAGGTAGCTCGTCGACGGGGTGAGACCCGACCACGATGCCGTGACGGTCGTCGTAACGCCCTGCTGGCCGGCGATCACCGACGGCGCGAGCGTGAGCGGCGCGCCTCCGGGGGTGACCGCGAAGGTCGTCAGGTCGAACGCGGTCGCCGTGCTGGCCGAGTACACGTCCACGTAGACGAGGTAGGTGCCGGCGGCCGGGTCGGCGATGTCGACGCGCTCATCCGCGTCTCCCGTCGCAGACTGCCAGCCGGCGACCGGCGTGCCCTTCCTGTCGACCAGGTAGACCGTCAGGTCGAGGTCGGCCGTGTCGTCGATCGAGTCGAGGTCGAACCGGGCGAGGGATGTCCCGGCCGGAACCTTGACCGTGTAGTCGAACGCCGCTCCCGTGACGCCGGAGCCGGAGTGCTCCGTCTCGACGCGGGTCGGGTCGGCCTGCAGCGTTCCGGCGGTGAGGCCGGTGGTCGCCAGCGCGATGTCGCCGTCGCCGCCGGGGGTGACCTCGATGTCGACGGAGCCGGACACTCCCTCGCCGCTGGCGTTCGCCGGGGCGACGATGGTCACCGGCTTCACCGCGACGGGGCTGTGCACGACGGTGTCGCCGCTGGTCCAATCGACGGCGCCGGTGGCAAACGTGTCGAGCGCAGCATTCGTCCTCGCGAACGTCACCGTGAACGACTTGCTTTCCCCCGCCGCGGCGAAGTCGAGCGTCGCGGGCTCCACCGTCGCCGAGATGCCGGCGAGTCCCGAGACGGATGCGCTGAAGCTGCCCGCCTGAGTGGAGGTCACCGTGCGGGTGATGGTCTCGGGAGCGGTGAGCGCCCCGATCGCGATCGACGGCAGGTTGAGGTTGCTCGGGTCGATGGGCAGCACCGCCGGGTCGATGACGTCGTAGCCGGCGCCCTCGATGTACGACAGCCAGTCGCTCATCCCGTTGAGGAAGAGCAGCCCCGGCGCGAAGAACTTCGTCGGGTCGACGTGACCGGCGCCCTGGGCGAACGGGTCGGTGATGTCGCCACCGTTCCCATCGACGGTGTTGTACGCGCTCGTCATCATGGCGGACTTGATCTCGGCGGGCGTCGCGTTCGGCTTCTCGCCGAGGTAGAGCACGGCGAGACCGGCGATGTGCGGTGACGACATCGACGTTCCGGAGAGGAACGCCCAAGTCGGCGTCGCGCCCTCCGCGTTGGCAGACGAGGCGAGGATCGCCACGCCGGGCGCGGAGATGTCGGGCTTCAGGATGTCGCTGCCGTCGGCGAGCACCGGTCCCCTCGACGAGAACCCGGCGACCTGTGGGGTCGGAACGTTCTCGGCGGTGAGGTTGTCGGGCTGGAACGTCGCCGTCGCGCCGGGAGTCGCGGCGTAGGCCGAGACCGCCGTGTAGTACTGCGCGTTGAGGTGCACGGTGGGAACGGAGTGCGCGTCGAGGTCGAGCGAGCTCGGCGTGACGTTCACGAGAATCATGCCGATGCCGCCCGCGCGCTTGACCTCGGCCGACTTGTCGACGCGGGCGTTGACGCCGCGCTCGCAGAGCACGATCTTGCCGGCGGTGAGGGCCGGGTCGAGTCCGCCGGTGAGGCAGAGCGCGGGGGTCGCGGTTCCGGCGACGGCGACGGAGGTCGCGGTCGCGAGCGAGCCGGTGAGCGCCGGGGCGCCAGTGCGGTCGACCGTGACGGATGCTCCCGCGTAGCTCGCTCCGTTGCCGAGCTGCACCGTCGCCTCCCAGGTGGGAATCGTCGAGGCGGCGACGGTGGTGATCCACGGTGCGGCGTTGTCGAGGGTGGATGCTCCGGGGCCCGAGTTTCCGGCCGAGGCGGCGACGAAGACGCCGGCTGCGGCTGCTCCGAGGAAGGCCTGGTCGGTCGAGGACACCGTGGACGTTGCCGCCCCGCCACCGATCGAGAAGTTGATCACGTCGACGCCGTCGGCGACGGCCGCGTCGATTCCGGCGAGGAGGTCGCTCGAGGCGCATCCGTCATCGTCGCGCGATGCCGGGTCGGCGCCGGACCAGCACACCTTGTAGGCGGCGATCTTCGCGGCCGGGGCCACACCGGAGACCTGCCCGAAGGCGGTTCCGACAACGAACGCGTCGACGTTGGCGTTGCCGACCGCGGTCGCACCCGTGTGCGAGCCGTGTCCGTCACCGTCGCGCGGCGAGAGATACTCTCCCACCTCGGCGGTGCCGATGTTTGCCTGGCCGAAACCGTTGACGAAGTGGCGGGCGCCGACGATCTTGGTGCTGCAGTCGTCGGTGTCGAACTGGGGGCCGGTCTGGCAGACGCCCGTGAAGGTGCCGCCGTCGGACTTGGCGAAGGACGTGACCCCCGCGGCCGAGTAGAACGGGTCGGTGCCCGCCGCTGTGCCGAGCGGAGACCCTGCGAACGAGGGGTTTTCGGGGGCGATGCCTGTGTCGAGCACGCCGAGCACGACGCCCTCCCCCGCTGTGGCGACGCCGCCGGTGGCATTCCAGACGCCGTTCTCGCCCGACAGGCCGAGGAAGTCGGTCGAGGTCGTGGCCGCGGTGACCTTCTTGAGCTCATCCTTCTCGAGCCCCACGACGTTCTTGTCCCGGGCCAGGCGCGCGGCCTGCTCGGCGGTGAGCGTGGCCGAGAAGCCGTTGAGCGCGAGGGTGTACGAGTACTCGACGCTCGCCTCGACGGAGGCCGCGACATCCTTCTGCTTGCCGTTCAGGAACGCTGTGTAGCTCTTCACCGAGCGGTTGCCCGCGTTGAGCTGGTCGCCGGCGCCTGGCGCGGTGCGCTCCAGCGAGCCCGTCCCGCCCGTGTAGGTCGCGGCGGGCGCGTCGGCCAGCGTCACGATGTAGCGGCCGGGCTCGAAGGTGATCTGGCGGTCGCTCCGGATGAGGCCCTCGGACGCGGAGGCGGACAGCGCCCCCGTCGATGCGAGCCCCGTGGCGAGCAGGGAGCTCGCTGCGAGGGTCGCGAGGATTCGGCGGAAACGAACGCGGGAGGGCGCAAGGCCCGGATATGTGCTCACTAACAGTCCTTAGAAATGACGAACGTTGATATCGAGCAACAGTCGGGTCTGTGCGCTGTCCACACCATAAGCACCTGCCCCCCAAATGTGGGTAGAACGTGATCCGTTCGTTACGCGAGATTCTTTTCACTGGCCCCTTTTTCAGGCAATTGCGAGCAGCGCACCGGAATGATGTCTACGGGGGCTCCCACCACCCCCGCGAGGAGACACCGTGAACATCGCCCACCGACGTCGCGCCGCCTTCGCTCTCGGCGGCCTGTCCGTGGCGGCGACGCTCGTGGGCTGCGCACCGGCATCAGCCCCCGCGAGCCCCGCAGCCGGCGATGCGCCGACCAGCACCGGCAGCTATGCCGACGGCGAGTACTCGGCCACCGGCGAGTACCAGAGCCCGGGCGGACCGGAGTCGATCGAGGTGACGGTGTCGCTCGAAGGCAACGTCGTGACCGACGTGACGGTTACCGGCAATGCGACCGCCGGCAACGCACTCCGCTACCAGACCGAGTTCGAGGAGGGCATCGCCGCCGAGGTTGTCGGCGTGAACATCGACGAGCTCGCGGTCGACAAGGTCGCCGGCTCCTCGCTGACGAGCGACGGATTCAATGACGCCATCGCGCAGATCAAGGCTGACGCCGACGCCTAGCCTCAGCTTCGACGCGATCGGCACGCGCTGGCAGATCGACAGCGACGGCCCGCTTGGAGCATCACTCGAGGCGGCCGTGCGCGCCCGCACCGAGGAGTTCGACCGCGCTTGGTCGAGGTTCCGCGACGATTCCCTCGTGCACCGCATCTCGGTCTCGAGCGGCAGCTTCGAGCTGCCGGCCGACGCGCCGGCCCTCCTCGAGCTGTACCGCACGCTCTACGAGTGCACCGACGGCGCCGTGACGCCGCTGGTCGGCCGGGCGCTCGAGCAGTGGGGCTACGACAGCGCCTACTCGCTGCGGCCGAGCGGCCACATCTCCCCCGTGCCCCGGTGGGAGGACGCGATCGCCTGGGACGGCCGCTCCCTGCACACCGTGCGCCCCGTCGTGCTCGATGTCGGCGCGGCCGGCAAGGGCTACCTCGTCGACCTGGTCGGTGAGGTCCTCGCCGCAGCCGGGGTCACCGCGTTCACGATCGACGCGAGCGGCGACCTCCTGCACCGCGGCGGGCGGCCCCTGCGGGTCGCCCTCGAGCATCCGCTTGATCCCAGCAAGGCGGTCGGGGTCGCCCTGCTCGGAGACGCTGCCCTGTGCGCCTCGGCCTCAAACCGGCGGGCTTGGCCCGGCGCCCACCACATCATCGACGCGCTCACCGGAGTACCGACGCGGCGGGTCATCGCCACCTGGGTGACCGCGAGCACTGGCCTCGTCGCCGACGGTCTCGCGACCGCGTTATTCTTCGGAGAGCCGGACCGGCTCGCCCACGAGTTCGATTTCGAATGGGTGCGGATGCTGCAGGGCGGCTCGCTCGAGCGATCATCCGGATTCGACGGGGAGATATTCGCATGACAGCCTGGCTCGATCGCGTGACCGGGCGGGTCACGATGTACCGCCTCGTGACCCTGCTGCTCGTGGTCACCGGCCTCGCCGCGCTCGTGCTGTCGCTGGTCGGCGAGCTCTTCTACACGCCGCTTGAGCTGGTCGCGAGCGCCGCCGTCGCCCTCGCGAGCACCATCGTGGCCAATCGCGTCTTCGCCCTCGTCTTCCGCACGATGCCGCACCTGGAATCGTCGATCATCACCGGGCTCCTGCTCTTCTTCCTGTTTCTGCCCTCGCTCGACCCGGCCGAGCTCGGCACCCTCGCCCTCGCCGGCGTGCTGGCCACGGCATCCAAGTACCTGATCGCCGTGCGCGGGCGCCACATCCTCAACCCGGCGGCCGCCGGCGCAACCCTCGTCGCCGTTCTGCAGCTGCCGTCGGCCGGCTGGTGGGTGGCCACCGGCCCGCTTCTGCCGGTCGCCCTCGTCGGCGCGTTCCTCGTGCTCTACCGCACCCGGCGGCTGGGCATGGGCCTCGTCTTCGTCGCCGTGAGCGCGTCGATCCTCATCGTGCGGCTGACCGCGGCCGGCCAGGGGGTCGCCGAGGCGGTGTCGACCACGTTCGCGTCGTATCCGATTATCTTCTTCGTCGGCTTCATGCTGAGCGAGCCGCTGACCATGGCACCCCGGCGCTGGCAGCAACTCGCCATCGCGGCGCTCGTCGGCGTGCTGTTCACGGTGCCATTCACGATCGGCCCGGTGTTCCTGTCGTTCGAGTTCGCGCTCGTCCTCGGCAACATTCTCGCGTTCCTCGCCGGGCAGCGGCGTGGCATCCGGCTCTCCTTCCTCGGCAGGAGGCAGCTCACGCCGACCTCGTGGGAGTTCCGGTTCCAGCCGGAGAGTCCCGTCGCCTTCCGCGCGGGGCAGTACATGGAGCTGACCGTGCCGCATCCGCGGGCCGACGCGCGCGGCAGCCGGCGCGTCTTCACCATCGCGTCGCCCCCCACGACGGACGGCCCGGTTGCCTTCGCCCTGCGGATGTCGGAGCCCGGCAGCAGCTTCAAGCAGGCGCTGCTCGGCCTGCAACCGGGTGCGCGCGTGCGCGGAACCTCGGTCGGCGGCGACTTCCTGCTTCCCCGCGATGTCTCGGCGCCCGTGCTGCTCATCGCCAGCGGCATCGGTATCACGCCGTTCGTGAGCCAGCTCCAGCGCGATCGTGCTGCTGGCGTCGATCGGGACGCCGTGCTGATCTACACGATTCGCGGTGTCGAGGACCTCGCGTTCCGCGCCGAACTCGGCGAGGAGCGCGTGCTGCTCGTGTGCCCGACGCAGCCGGACAACCTGCCCGCGACCTGGCGCTGGATCGGCGCCGGGCCGCTCTCGACCGAGCTGTTGGGCATCGAGGTGCCCGATCTGGCCGCCCGCACCGCGTTCGTCTCCGGCTCGCCCTCGTCGATCGCGCGGGCTCGCGCGGCGCTCCGCGGCGCTGGGGTGCGCCGTGTGCGGACGGATCACTTCACGGGCTACTGACGCTCCACCGTGCCACGGCAGATTTGAGACAGGTGTGCGGCCCGTGCTGGCGGTCATTTTCGGGAGCATGGCGTCACAAATAGTCCCATTTCGTCACCTCCGGGCGCGGTCTCGAGTAGGTGCGTCGGGTCGGACAACCGCGGGTCGGACAATCGCGGCCGCCAACCGATGGGACGAGAATGACCGCCACCTCCGTGTCCAGCAGCGCAGCAGAGACCACCACCGCAGCATCCGCCCTCTCCGACCGCTGGCAGGGGCAACGGCCTCCCGCGTGCCCTGCTGACGCACTCGGGACTCGTCACGCTGCTGGGCCCGGTCGAGCACGGCCGGGGCGGCCAGACCTGGGAGATGGCGTACCGGGTCATCCGGGTCGTCGCCTCCGCCGATGGCTCCATCGGACAGTTGCTCGGCTACCACTACCTGTGGGCATGGGCCGCGCGGCTCGTCGCGACCGACGCCCAGATCGCGGCAATCGAGGAGCTTTACACCGCCGGCAATCTGCTCTTCGGCGGTGCCGTGAATCCGCGCGACGGCGACCTGACGATCAGCGAGGACGGCGATGAGCTTGTCTTCAACGGCCGCAAGTCGTTCTCGACCGGCGGGCGCATCTCGGACCTGACAGTGCTCGAGGGCGTACTCACCGGCACGGACACCCACATCTTCGCCATCGTGCCGACCGACCAGCCGGGGATCGTCTTCGCCGGCGACTGGGACAACCTCGGCCAGCGACTCACCGAGTCGGGCTCGGTGGAGATCCGCGACGTGCGCGTCGACTGGGCGGCCGCCGCGGGGTTCACCGACAAGGTGTTCCAGCCGCTCGTCTACAACACCCTCAATGTGCCCACCATCCAGCTGGTCTTCGCGAACCTCTACCTCGGGATCGCCGCGGGTGCGCTCGCCACCGCCGCCGCATACACCCGCACCTCGACGAGGGCGTGGCCGTACGGCGGCGACGACAAGGACCGCGCCACCGAGGAGTGGTACGTGCTCGAGGGGTACGGGCAGCTGCAGTCCAAACTCTGGGCCAACGAGACGCTTGTTGACCGGGCCGAATCGCAGATCAGTGCCGTGCTGCACGACGAGCGGGGCAACCTCACCGAGCGCCGGAGGGGTGAAATCGCCGTTCAGATTGCCGCGGCGAAGCTTCGCGCGAACGAGGACAGCCTCAATGTCGCCGCGGGGGTGTTCGAGCTGACCTGGGCGAGATCGACCGCCAACAGCGTCGGTCTTGACATCTTCTGGCGCAATTTGCGAACCCACAGCCTGCACGACCCGTTGCCGTACACGAAGCGCGAGGTGGGCCAGTATGTGCTTCTCGGCGAGATCCCGGAGCCGACCTGGTACACCTGATCCGATTTCGTGGGCCCGGATTCCGGACCCACGCGTCTCTCTGGGAAGTCAACCCCGCGAGGCGTGTCGGTGGCGGCGCCTAATGTATGTGGCGGACCACCCGATCGGGTGGTCCCCCTTCTGAAAGAGTCATCAATGTCGATACTGCACGACCAATTTCTGGAAGTGATCGCGGTGGGCGACGAGGCATGGCGAGTATGCGACGGGCGAGTTGACCCCGCCGATGCGACGCGAGTTCTTGCCTTCGTCGAACGCAGGCATAACCGTTTCGAACTCCTCCGCATCGGTGCCGGGCCGGCCGTCTGCGAGCACTTCGATTGCCTGGACGCCGCCCTCGACGACCTCATCCGTCGCATGGGCGCGGTCGCCATGGCGCCTGCCGCCTGAGCCGCGTCCGCACCGGCCGGCACCCGCGTCGCTCGACGTCCGTGCCGCTCGAGGTCCGCGCCGTTCCTGAAGAGCGAACGGGACTAGATCAGGCCGAGCGAGGTGACCGCAGCCCGCTCGTCGGCGAGTTCCGCGGCCGACGCGTCGATGCGCCCGCGGGAGAACTCGTCGATCTCGAGCCCGGAGACGATCTGCCAGTCGCCGCCGGCCGAGGTCACCGGGAACGAGCTGACGAGCCCCTCCGGCACACCGTAGCTGCCGTCCGACGGCAGCGCGACGGAGGTCCAGTCGCCCTCGGGCGTGCCGTGCACCCAGTCGTGCACATGGTCGATCGCGGCGTTCGCGGCGGAGGCGGCCGAGGAGGAGCCCCTCGCCTCGATGATCGCGGTTCCGCGCCGGGCGACCGTCGGGATGAAGTCGTTCTCGATCCAGCCGCGGTCGAGTTCCGGAGCGCGGCCGTCGATGAGCGCGTGGCTCAGGTCGGGGTACTGCGTCGCCGAGTGGTTGCCCCAGATCGCGACGCGGGAGATCGCCGCGACGGGCGCCCCGGTCTTGCGGGCCAGCTGCGACACGGCGCGGTTGTGGTCGAGCCGGGTCATCGCGGTGAAGCGCGAGCCCGGCACGTCTGGCGCGTGCGAGGCGGCAATGAGCGCGTTCGTGTTGGCGGGGTTGCCGACGACGAGCACGCGGATGTCGTCGGATGCTGCGGCGTTGATCGCTCTCCCCTGCGGCCCAAAGATGGCACCGTTCGCGGCGAGCAGGTCGGCTCGGGCCATATCGGCGGTGCGCGGGCGGGAGCCGACGAGCAGGGCCACGTTGGCGCCCTCGAAGGCGAGGCCGGCGTCGTCGAAGACGTCAACGGATTCCAGCTGCGGGAACGCGCAGTCGTCCAGTTCCATGGCGACTCCGGCCGCCGCGGCGACCGCCTGCGGAACCTCGAGCAGACGGAGCCGCACGGGGGTGCCGGAGCCGAGCATTGCTCCGGACGCGATGCGGA
>Ga0326733_1000408_pt1 | contig 12421 bp, 9 predicted proteins | sample 14_GP2_308_FD_207946 | JGI IMG/M metagenome (GOLD analysis project Ga0326733, IMG submission 207946) | Glacier ice microbial communities from Ngari, Tibet, China - 14_GP2_30.8 | ecosystem: Environmental > Aquatic > Freshwater > Ice > Glacier | place: China: Ngari, Tibet | collected 2018-07-17 | reverse complement strand
AAGCCGTCCATTTCGACCAGCAACTGATTCAACGTCTGCTCGCGCTCGTCATTCTGGTTGCCAAGCCCGGCACCACGGCTGCGACCAACGGCGTCGATTTCGTCGATAAAGACAATGCACGGTGCATTCTTTTTGGCTTGCTCGAACATGTCGCGCACCCGGCTTGCGCCGACGCCGACGAACATTTCGACAAAGTCCGAACCCGAGATCGAGAAGAAAGGCACGCCAGCTTCCCCTGCAATTGCGCGAGCGAGCAGGGTCTTGCCGGTGCCGGGCGAGCCGACCAGCAACGCGCCTTTGGGGATTTTGCCGCCAAGCCGCGAAAATTTGTGCGGATCTTTCAGGAACTCGACGATCTCTTGCAATTCTTCACGCGCTTCATCGATACCGGCGACGTCTTCAAACGTTACCTTGCCGTGCTTTTCAGTGAGCAATTTGGCTTTGGATTTTCCAAAGCCCATCGCGCCCGAACTGCTGCCCTTTTGCATTTGACGAAGCACGAAGAACGCGATGCCCAAAATGAGCAGGAACGGAAGTGCCTGAATCAACAGATATTGAAGGATACTTGGCGATTCTTCGGCCTTGCCTTGAACATCGACCTGATTGGCGTCGAGCAGTTGATAAAGGCTGCCGTCGCCGGGGATGGGGATGGTCGCAAAGCTCTCACCATTTTCAAGCTTACCGGTAATGCGCTCTGGAGCAATCGCCACCGATTTGACTTCGCCAGCCGCAACCTTGTCGCGAAATGCCGAATAGCTGATGCCCTTGGCCGCCTCGGTTGCGCCACCGCTGAAAATCGACGCAATTAACAGCAGGGCAACGATAACCCCTGACCAAATGGCCATGTTTTTCAGCATTGGGTTGCCTTTTGGTTCCTGATCGTCGTTCATCGATTTTTGCCTTGTCTGATTCCCGTCGGTTCATACGTGCGGGGATTTCAAGGACTATGTAGGCTGCATTGGGTGAATGGCAATATAACGACCGTGAAAATTCAACCGATCTATCAACCTGACCGGCGCGGCGGGGAATGGGAAAAGCTCCAGACACTTCCGCCCTTGCACAAGATGTTGCCGACCGTTGATGTTTTGCCACTCGACAACTTTTCGACAGTTCGCATCAACGTGTCGCCCCTCGGGCGCAGTTCGGGATCAATCATCGACAATGCAATCAGGACCAACCGACGCTGCATCTCGGCTGGCAGACCAGCAGCATCACACTGAATTTCATCATTTATGTGAATAATACGGGCAACGGCAAGCTGTTCGGCCATCCAGGCTAGAGCCTTACCAGCATCATGCATAGCGGACGCTGTTTGGTTAGCTCTTGATGCCTTAAAAAGTTCAGGCGCCTCGGCCAGCCACTGACGAACGGCGACGCGGTCGAATTCACCATTGTCGTTGCTAGGGTCGCGAACGGGTTGTATTCCCTGCGCCTGGCAAATTTCCTCTAACTCTGATTTGGAAAATTCGAGCAACGGCCGGATGATCTTTCCATTGCGCGCACGGACCCCGGACATGCCGTCGACCCCGCTGCCGCGGGCCAACCGCATCAACAGCGTTTCGAGCTGATCGTCGGCATGATGCGCCGTCGCTATAAACGTGCAATCGTATTGGTCGGCTACGCGATGAAGTAAATCATATCGAACAGTTCGTGCAGACGATTGGATGTTACCGGTGATTGGCTGGTCGTGCGTAAGGATGTGGTGCGGTATACCCTGTTCATCGCACAGTTTTGCGACGAAGTCGGCCTCCGCCCGAGCCTCTGGCCTAAGCCCATGATCGACGGTTGCCGCGACAATGCGGTCGGGTAGCACGGCATGGGCCAACAATAGCATGGCGAGGCTGTCGGGACCACCGGACACGGCAAGCAAAATCCGGTCATCGCGCGCGCCCAGCCGTTCGAGCGCTTCGTTAAATCGGGCAGCGCCTTCGCTTAAGGTTATTTGCACTTCGCCCTGCTGCGACCGGTGGCCAGCCTCTCGGCCAGTCGAGCCGTCACCGCATCGGGATAGGCTTTTGCTAGTTCGCCAAATGCTTCGCAAGCTTCCGCAGATTTACCCAGATCGGTCAGTGCCGAGCCAAGGAAGAAAAGGCTTTCTGGCGCCCGGTCACCGCGCGGATCGCTTTTGTAATTATCATAGAAAATCTTGACTGCGGTGGCCGGTTTTTTATCATCGAGCCATGCCCGCCCCAGCAGATTGCGGGCATAGCTTGCGCGTGGATGTTTTGAATATTTCTTGACTGTTTCATCGAGCGTAATCTGCGCTTCGGGAAAAAATTTGGCCTCCCAAAGCCGGTAGCCATAATTATAGCCGTCGTCGAACGCGTCGCCTGTTGCAGGGCGCGCAATTTTAGCCACCGCAGCAGTACGTGCCGGGGCTGGCTTTGCCGCAGATGGGACCGTTGTTGCAGGTTTGGTCGAAACCGGGGTTACTATTGCTGCCGGCGTAGCTGCAGAAACAGCGGAAGCGGCCTGTGCGTTCATTGCGGCCTCAAGCGATTTCAGCCGCATCTCGACCGAACGCATGCTGTTGCCCTGCTGCTCCACCTTGCCGGTCAGCACTGCAAGCTCGCTCTCGAGCGTATCGACCCGCGCCAGTAAATCGGTAACAGCGCTTGATGATGCGCCTGTGGTTGCAGTTTTTGGGTCGGCTGCCCTGATGTCGGGTTCCAGAAACTTACCGGCGCCGCTGGGAAAAACTTCACGCTGAACAGCGCGCATTTCTTTTTCCAGCTTGACCACTCGCCCCTCAACATTGGTGTCCTGCGAAATGGCTGGCATAGCTGCGGCCATGGCAAAACTACCTAGCAAAGCTAGTCGTAAGTTCATTTCTTGTCTCCCCGGAAAACTACAACACTATCTGTATAGCTGCGCGTTTTAGAGCGATAAAGGGGCATCATGCCATATTGACATAAAGTCTGGGGGTAAGCGGGTTTAGTTCCCGGCTTTTGTATCAGGACGTGAAACGGGCGGTGCCGACACGCGGGCCAGCAATACCTTTGCGCTGATGCCGACATCGGCGATTGTACGTTCGGGTGCGCCAAGAGGCGCAACCTTTTTACCGTTGACCGTCACATCCAATACATTTGGTCGGCCGGTCACAATCATTGGATTATTGGCATCTGCCGGTACGGTGAACTTGTCGCCGGCTTTCATCTCGCTTTCAAACAACCTCTTGTTTTCGGCATCGTAGATTTTGACCCACACTTCTTCGGTCGCAGTGATTACGACCTCGCCAGCCGATCCAGTGGCAGTGGGTGTCGCAGCAGCCTTTCCGGCTGGCAACGAAACCTGCGTAGTGGAGGGGATAGCAACCGGGGCAGCCATCGTCATGCTCCTCCAGACGAGATAGGCCGCAACAAGCAACACACCAACAGCAGCCGCTGTCCATGCGAGTGTCCGCGAAGGCACCCGAGACGGGTCGGTAGGTTCGAAATTTTGGGTCGGCGCTTGATAGCTCTCATGCCCGCTTTGAGCCAGTTCGGTCCGCATCTCGTTACTGAAGGCCGCTGCGTCCAGCTGGACGGCGCGCGCATAGGAACGGGTAAAGCCCAAAGTATAAGTTGTTCCAGGCAAGTTGGAAAATTCGGACTTTTCGATTGAATCGAGATGCCGCATCGGCACCCGCGTGCTCGCGGCCAAGTCAGACAAGCTTAACCCTAACCGTTCGCGCTCAGCCTTCAGCTTCTCGCCAACGGTATGAAACCGGAATTCCTCTTCGACCGAAGAATCATCTTCCACGTAAATCTCCACAGACCCGTTCTCCCCCACCTCTAACGGGCGGTGAACGAACAATGGCCTTCTGTAAACGAATGTCAATGGGGCATACAGGAATTTACATCGCGAGCCCCGCGCGTTTCAGCCGATTTCGATCTGGTGTTCGGCAGCCCAGTTGGTCAGCGCTGTTCGCATATTTTCCGGTGGCGATGACAGAACTTCGGCCATTTTCGACTGGATGGCGGCAAAATTGCTTGATCGGATCATTGCCTTTACAGGGCCGATTGCCGCCGGGGTTATCGACAGGCGTTTGATACCGATGCCCATAAGCGCCAGCGCTTCCAAGCTTCGCCCGCCCATTTCGCCGCATACTGTGACATCAACGGGATAGTTATCTGTGGTGCTTACCACGCGGCGTAAGAAGCGCAATATCGCCGGGCTCAACCAATCGTAACGCTCGGCCAGACGCGGGTCGGCTCGGTCCGCTGCGAACAGGAACTGGGTCAGGTCGTTGGTGCCGATTGAGAGAAATTCGAGTTTGGGCAACAATATGTCGAGCGTTTCGGCAAGTGCCGGTACCTCAAGCATTGCGCCATAACGGATACGATTGGGCAACTGCTTTTTCTGTTTGCCGAGAAACGCCATCTGTCCGTCAAAGATTGCCTTCGCCGCGTCGAACTCCCACGGTTCTGAAACCATGGGAAACATAACATTCAAGGTCCGTCCAGCCGCCGCCTCGATCAATGCCCGTGCCTGAGCCTTCATCAGCCCGGCATGGTCCAGCGACAGCCGCAGAGCGCGCCAGCCCAATGCAGGATTTTCCTCTTCGCTGGTTTCGTCTTTCAAATATGGCAGAGCCTTGTCGCCACCAATGTCGAGTGTGCGAAAAATCACTGGCTTGTCGCCAGCGGCATCGAGCACTTCGCGGTAGAAGCGCTGCTGGCGTTCGCGTTGTGGCAAAGTCGCGGATATCAGGAACTGGAATTCGGTGCGAAAAAGCCCAACTCCCTCCGCTCCGGTCAGCGCCAGCGCGCCCATATCGTCGCGCAGTCCCGCATTAATCATCAGCGTAATCGGCACCCCGTCCAAAGTGACCGATACTTCATCGCGAAGTGCCGCATAACGCGCCTTCTTTTTTTGCCGGTCGACCAGCTCCCCTTGAAATGCTTCCTCGGCTGCCGCACCGGGACGGACAATGACGCTGTTCTGATCGGCATTGAGCAGCAGCATATCGCCGTCATGGACCTTGTGACGCACCCCGCTGACCCGACCGAGTACCGGGATCCCCATCGCCCGCGCTACAATAACGACATGGGCGGTAAGCGACCCTTCCTCGAGCACGACACCGCGTAAACGGCGCTTGTCATATTCGAGCAATTCAGCCGGACCCAAGTTGCGGGCAATCAGAATCGAATCCTTTTTCAGCCCTAGTTGCGCTGCTGTGCTCATCTGCCCCGATACAATGCGAAGCAACCGATTGGAGAGGTCTTCAAGGTCATGCATTCGGTCGGCGAGCAACGGATCGTCGATCTGCCGCATCCGCATCCGTGTTCGCTGCTGGACTCGTTCGATCGCGGCCTCGGCGGTTAGCCCGCTGTCGATTGCCTCGTTGATACGTCTGCTCCAGCCTTCATCATAAGCAAACATTTTGTAAGTCGCGATGACTTCTTCGTGCTCGCCGCCAGTACCGAAATCGATCTGGCTCGCCATCCGGTCAATCTGCACGCGCATTTTATCGAAGGCTGAATACACCCGCTGGCGTTCGGCCTCGGTATCCTCGGCGACCGTGTGTTCGATGCGGATATTGGGCTGGTGAAAAATCGCGACACCAGCGGCGGCTCCTTTGACCAAGGGAAGCCCGGTCAGAACAATGGTACCTGTCGCTTGCGAGCCGACGGCATAAGGGTCATCAATCAGGTCGGCATTGGCAATCATCTCGGACAGCACCATCGCCACCGTCTGCAACGCCTCAATCTCGACCTCTGCATATTTGCGCGGTTCGACATGCTGGACAGCGAGTACCCCCACGGCTCGCTCTGCCCTTACTATCGGAACACCAGCGAAACTATGGAACCGCTCCTCGCCGGTTTCAGGGATGTATCTGAAATTGGGGTGAGCGGCGGCTTCGTCGAGGTTCAGCGTTTCGACGTTTTCGGCAATCGTGCCGACCAGGCCCTCGCCATATCCGAGTCTAGTGACATGCACGGCTGCCTCGTTCAATCCACGCGTCGCGAACAGTTCATAGGCACCGTCGCGTAGCAGGTAAATCGAGCAGACCTCGCTCGAAAGCGCTTCACCGATAATGTTGACGACATGGTTTAGCTTGGCCTGAGCATGGGTTTTGGACGCCATGACTTCGTGCAGGCCGGTCAATATGTTACGGGCAGATTGGGTCGCGCTTTCCATGCTATCCGCCTAGCAGACGGTGCAGGCCAGCGCGATACCCTATTCTGGATATGGTTGGATTATGCTGGCACCGATTCGTGCGTCATCACATCTTTAATATGGAGTTTCTGCTTTTTAAGCGAGTGAATGAGAGTAGCGTCAGGTAGCGGCCGGTTTTCTTCGAGATCCAGTTTTTCTTCCAGTTCGGCATGCTTGTTCTGCAATGCGGATATATGGTTGGTGTTCACCTTATTCTCCTTGTTGTGAGACTCGACGACCTAGTTGCATCAGATAATCATGAAATGTTGACGATGTCTGCATTCATTTCGACAGATATGGACATTATGCGACGCAGCACATAATTTTGGCGATGACTTGTTAAGCGCAATCGGGTTAGTACTGCCCAATGAACGACGAGGGCTATCAACAGCAACTGGAGCAACTGCGCATCGAACATCGCGATTTTGACGACGCAATCGAGGCGTTACGAATGAAAACGGTTGTCGATCAGTTGCAGATTGCCCGTTTGAAGAAAAAGAAGCTGCTGTTGAAAGATCACATCATGCGACTTGAGGACCAGTTGATCCCCGACATCATTGCCTAGGTACTAATTTTAACTTTCCGAGATCAACTTGCTGACTTTGCCTCCCAATGAGCGGCGACCATCCATCGTCGCCTGCGTCAGTTCGGATTCACCCGATTTCAGCTGGCTTGGGGTAAGCCCGGTAAAAGCCTTTACTTCGCGAATGAGGTGCGACTGGTCGTAAAATGCCAGCGCAATGCCAGAATCGTCAAGGCTGTCGCCATGCGCCAGTGCCTGTGCTGCCCGCAGCGCACGATATTTTCGTGCCAGTTTTTTGGGGGGCATCCCGTAATATAATTTGGTAGTTCGTTCCAACTGGCGCGCCGACAGGCCAGTTTGTGCCGCCAGCAGATCGACATCAGGGTCGATATGCTGATACAACCAGTTGTCGACTATTGCAGTAAACTCGAAGGGTGCCGCGCTGGTGTCGCGGTAAATGTCTTGGGCGAATTTTTTGCCGATTTTGCGTTGAGTGGCAAAATCGGCGGCTTCGGTTAGACGTTTGTGGATTACCATGACTGCGTCACCGAATATCTCGCGCGCGTCAATTGCCGAATCGGCAAGCTTTGCGGTGTCCTTGCCTGTTAATGCCCCCCACCCGGCGGGCAGCATTCCCCAGCCGAAAATGGTTTGCGGTCCTGAAGCAACTGCCGTGACCGGCGCTGTAGTTGGGCCGATTATTGTGACAGGGTAGCCCCCAACGACATGACCCTTTGCGAAATGATATTCGCCGGACCCGCGGATTTGAAACCGGAACTGGGCGCGGTCGGCGCGCTCTAGCTCTGAAAAACCGTCGCCTTCAAAATCGAGGCGATAGAAAGAAGACACCAGCTTTGCCAGTCGCTCGCCCGGAGCTTCATATTGCACAGCGATCATCGCGGACCCATTCCTTTCGGAAAGCATACACTTGAACACAGGACAAAAAAAGACCCGCCTTTAGGGCGGGTCTAATAGGAAAAGAACTCTTCGTATGAAAACGTTGAGCCCTCGGGTCGCTCGAACTCTATCTGCGCATTTTGTAAAATCATCTTGCACGGAATCGTCATGCCCATCGAAATCATTTGACATTTTCGGCCAAATGTCCGAATTACGTGGTTAATGGCGTGATAACAACGCGAATTTTATGACGAGATGACGGTCGTTGATTGCGTCCGGACTTGCTCTGCCCGATAGGCGGGCAATGATTTACCCGTTTATCCGGCCAGCCATATTTATGGCTGACGCAGAAACCGCGCATGGACTTTCGTTGGCGGCGCTGAAGGTGATGCCGCTTGCAGCGGCGGCAAGGCCTGATCCCATGCTTCGGCAGAATGTGTTCGGGCTCGATTTTCCCAACCCGGTCGGCCTCGCACCAGGATATGATAAAGATGCCGAGGTGGCTTCAGCGATTTTGCGATGGGGTTTCGGCTTTACTGAAGTCGGAACACTAACCCCACGCCCGCAGTCGGGTAACCCACGCCCGCGGTTGTTCAGGCTCGTCGAAGACAAAGCGGTCATCAACCGGATGGGGTTCAACAATGACGGGCAGGCGGCCGCCGTCGAGCGTCTTTCGCGGTTCAAGCGGGATCGTTATGCCGGACCGCTTGGCATAAACATCGGAGCAAACAAGGATAGCGATGACCGCATTGCCGATTATGTTGCTGGTGTGAAATCGATGACCGCTTTTGCTGACTACCTCACGGTCAATATCAGCTCGCCCAACACCCCGGGGCTGCGTGCTTTGCAGGATAAGGCGGCGCTCGACGATTTGCTGGCGGCAGTGATGGCGGCGCGGACGGGCGCGATGCCGATATTCCTGAAGGTTGCACCCGATCTGGAGCCTGCCGACATCGACGATATTGTCGAGGTTTCGCTCAAACACGGGATCGCAGCGCTCATTGTATCGAACACCACGATCAGCCGTCCGCCGCTCAACTCGCGGCATGCTAACGAGAGCGGTGGTTTGTCGGGTGCGCCATTGCGCGATCTGGCGCAGCAACGCCTGCGCGATTTCCGAAAGAGCAGTGGTGGTGCGATTGCCTTGATTGGCGTCGGCGGTATTTCCTCCGCCGAAGATGCCTATGCCCGGATCCGCGCCGGTGCGTCTTTGGTTCAGGTCTATAGTGCGCTGGTTTACGAAGGCCCGGGGCTGGCGAAGGCGATTAATCGCAGCCTTATCAGCCTGCTCAAACGCGATGGATTTGCCAATATCGCCGAGGCTGTGGGCATCGACAGCTAAGCAAGACTTTGCTTCAAAGTTTTTCGTCGCTAAGCGGGTGGATATGAAAAAATTCGTTCTCGCCGTCGCGCTCATCATCCCGCAACCACTGCTCGCTCAAGGCGTAGGCGTAACATCCTCCGCCGATCCGCGAGTCACCGACGCGGGAATGGAGATGCTTCGCAAAGGTGGATCAGCCGCCGACGCGGCAATGGCGATGATGCTCGCGCTCACCGTGGTCGAGCCGCAATCGAGCGGCATCGGCGGTGGCGGCTTCTTGCTCTATCAGGATAGCAGCAAAGGCATACTCAGCACGATCAACGGCCGCGAGAAAGCGCCAGCGACTGCAACGCCGTATCGGTTTATGACGTCCGAGGGCAAGCCAATGGGTTTCCTTGAAGCATTTCAGGGCGGCAAATCGGTTGGAGTCCCCGGCAACGTTGCTTTGATGGCGGAGACCCACAAGAAATGGGGCAAGCTGCCGTGGAGCACGATTTTCAAACCAGCTATTCGACTGGCTGACAAAGGTTTTGTCGTTAACAAGACGATGGAATCACGGCTGGCGCAGATTGCCCCGCTCTGGTCGAAGTTCGACGAGGCGCGAAGCATTTATTGGGTCAATGGAAAGCCGCTCACGGCGGGTGCCACCCTGCGCAATCCGAAGCTGGCGGCAACGTTGAAGTTGCTGGCAAAGAAGGGGCCTGACGCCTTCTACAAAGGCAAGATCGCGACCCAGATCGTCGAGGCAGTAACCAAAACGCCGGTGAGCGCGGGCGACATCACGCTTTCCGACCTTGAACAGTATCGCGCCCAAGAGCAGGCGGCGGTGTGCGCGCCTTACCGATTATATGTCGTTTGCGGCATGGCTCCGCCGTCGTCTGGAGCTACCACTGTGCTTCAAATTCTCGGCACGTTGCAGCGGTTCGACATGGGCAAGATTGGCAAGGACGATCCCAAAAGCTGGTTCCTGATCGGGCAGGCAATGCAGCTTGCGTATGCTGACCGCGAAAAATATCTCGGTGACCCTGATTTTGTCGATGTTCCAGTCGCTGGCCTGCTCGACCCGGCTTACATCGCCGAGCGTTCGGCGCTTATCAATCCCGACAAGGCACGAAGCGATTATCCCGCTGGCAAGCCGCCGGGAGCCGCCCCCCGCACCGCCGCGATTTCAAGCGAAGTAGCTGGAACCACGCATTTCACAGCGGTTGATGCCAAGGGCAATGTCGCGAACATGACATCGACCATTGAAGGTTCGTTCGGCAGCCAGTTGGTCGCAGGCGGATTCATGCTCAATAACGAACTGACCGATTTCACCTTCGCGCCCGAGAAAGACGGCGCACCGATCGCAAACCGTGTGATGCCCGGTAAGCGGCCATTATCGTCGATGTCGCCGACAGTCGTTTTCGACCGCGATGGTCGAGCAGTTTTGGCGCTTGGTTCGGCTGGCGGCAGACGGATCATCATGCACGTCGCCAAGACTTTGGTCGGGGTAATCGATTTCGGCCTTCCGCTCGATCAGGCGATTGCGCTGCCGAATATTTATTACAACAATAACGGCTTGCTGGTCGAGCAGAACACTTCGCTTGCCGCCATGGCGGGTGAGATTGCGAAATTCGGACAAAACGTCAAAGCGGACGATCTTGGCTCGAAGGTCAACGGCGCTCAGCGAACCGCAAACGGCTGGACCGGCGCATCCGATCCGCGCAGCGAAGGCACGTCTGCAACAATCGACGCCAAGGGTAAGGTTACCACAACAAAACCCAGATCATCTGCGGACGCACCCACCGATGATGTAGGTTGAGGGCAAAGGCACGTTGCGCCGCGCGGCAGGGCGCGCTAGCGTAAGAGAACAAGAGAGTCCGCACAGCGGACCGACATGGGCAACGCGAGGAGAGCAGTGTGGCCGCCGAGCTTTTTGACGATTTTGATGATTTCCCCAATCTGGTAACTATGTTTCTGACCCGGGCAAAGCAGCGCGGAGATACGCCGTTTTTGTGGGCAAAATCGGCTGGACAGTGGAACTCGATTAGCTGGACCGAGGCCGCTTGTCAGGTTGCCGGCTTTGCGAAGTCGCTCCGCGAAATGGGTTTGGAAAAGGGCGACCGGGTGATGCTGGTCTCCGAAAACCGGCCCGAATGGTGCATCGCTGATCTGGGGATCATGGCGGCGGGTTGCGTCACTGTCCCGACCTACACCACCAATGCGCAGCGCGACCACGAGCATATCATGCACGACAGCGGCGCGCGGGCGGTCATCGTTTCAACTGCAAAGCTCGCCAAGATAGTCATACCTGCGGCGATTAAATCTTCCGAGGCTGAGTTCGTAATTTCGATGGAGCCGCTTCCGCAAATGCAGCAAGGTCAGTTTTCGCGGCATCTTTGGTCTGACATGGTGCGCGGAACAAATGCCGATGTCGCCGCGACCGAAGCGGCGATGGCTGACGTTACGCGCGATGACCTCGCTTGCCTCATCTATACCAGCGGCACCGGCGGAGCGCCGCGTGGGGTTATGCAGCATCACGGAGCAATCCTTCACAATGCTGACGGCGCAGCGACGGTGTTGCGTGAGGATCTGGGGCTGGACCATGAAGTATTTCTGTCGTTCCTGCCGCTAAGCCACGCCTATGAGCATTCGGGAGGACAGTTCCTGCCGATCGGCGTCGGTGCCCAGATTTATTATGCCGAAGGCCTGGAAAAGCTTGCCGCAAATATCGAGGAAACTCGGCCAACTGTAATGGTCGTTGTGCCGCGTTTGTTCGAGGTGCTTCGTGCCAGAATACTTAAAGCCATCGAGAAGCAGGGCAAGCTGCCCAATTTTCTTCTCGACCAGGCGCTGACAATTGGCGAGCGCGATTATGGCGGCAGGAAACGGTTGATCGACGCGCCAATGCGGTTGCTGCTCTCCCGCACGATAAAGCCGAAGATTCAGGCAAAATTTGGTGGGCGGTTGAAAGCGATGGTTTCGGGCGGTGCGCCGCTTAATCCCGACATCGGGATTTTCTTCCAGTCGCTTGGGATTACGTTGCTCCAAGGCTACGGCCAAACCGAGTCTGGCCCAGTCATCAGTTGCAACCGGCCAGCCGCTGGCATCAAAATGGACACCGTCGGCCCACCGCTCAAAAACACCGAAGTGCGTATCGCAGAGGACGGCGAAATACTGGTGCGCGGGCCGTTAGTGATGAAGGGTTACTGGCGCAACAAGGCTGAAACCAATCGCGTTATTAAGGACGGCTGGCTCCATACCGGCGATATTGGCCTTATCGACGAAAAGGGCCGGATAAAGATTACCGACCGAAAGAAAGACCTGATCGTCAACGATAAGGGCGACAATATCGCGCCGCAAAAACTCGAAGGAATGCTGACAATCCAGCCCGAAATATTGCAGGCAATGGTGCATGGTGACAAGCGGCCTTACGTCGTCGGGCTAATCGTGCCGGACCCCGAATGGACCGTCGAATGGTGTCACGGGCAGGGCATGAAGTGCGATTTTGCGGCGTTGCAGGATAATCCCGCGTACCGTTCGGCGGTTCGCGCTGCTGT
>Ga0326733_1000407_pt1 | contig 12421 bp, 11 predicted proteins | sample 14_GP2_308_FD_207946 | JGI IMG/M metagenome (GOLD analysis project Ga0326733, IMG submission 207946) | Glacier ice microbial communities from Ngari, Tibet, China - 14_GP2_30.8 | ecosystem: Environmental > Aquatic > Freshwater > Ice > Glacier | place: China: Ngari, Tibet | collected 2018-07-17 | reverse complement strand
GCTGGCGAGGCGCGCGGGGACGACCCCACCCTGCCATTCACGCCTCTCACCCCGGACGACGCCACCGCGCCGTCCGCGCAGAATGCCGCCGGCCGTTCCCCGCACATCGCCGCATCGGACTCCGACCCGACCGCCGCGCACTCGCTCGATGCCGCGACCGCAGTGATGCCGGCCGGGATGTCGGGGTTCACCGGATCGGACGACACGACCGCCGCGTACGCCCGCTCGGATCTTCCGACCAAAGCGTTTGCCCGGTCGCACGACCCCACCGCCGCGTTCGCGGGCTCGGACGACGCGACCGCCGCGTTCGCGGGCTCCGCTGACGCGACAGCGGCATACCCGACCACGACGCCCGCCGCCTCTCCCACTGCGTCCACATCCACCGCATCCACCGCACCGCGGGCCCGGCGCGCCGCATCCGCCGCATCCAGCGCCTCCACCCCCGGGCCAGCCACGTCCACGCCGGCGCGGACCCGCCGGACGGGGCCGAGCCGTCGGCGGCGCATCACGGTGATCGCCGCGATCGTCGCACTCTTCATCGTGGGTGCCGGTGTCGGCGCCCTCATCGTCCAGGGGCGCGCCGCCGAACCCGCGCAGACGACGGTCGAATACCCGAGCGTCGACGGAGAGCTCGGCAGCCACCTCGAGCAGCTTCAGGGAAGCGTCACCCCATGATCAGAGCAATGGCCTCCCGGACCACGGCCGTGCTGACCGCCACCATGCTGGCCGGCACCCTGCTTCTGTCCGGCTGCGCGTCACCGACCGTCTACTCCGAGGAGACAGCGCAGGACCTTCAGCAGCGCGTGCTCGCCGTGACGGATGCCGCAGCGGGCGCCGACTACCCGGCCGCGAAGGTGCGCATCGACGAGCTGCGGGCGGCGGCTAACGATGCTCTCGCCCGCGGCGACATCAGCGACGAGCGCCACGCGGCGATCGTGTCGGCTCTCGACCTGGTCGAGTCGGACGTCGACGCCGCTCTGGCCGCCGAGGCCGCAGCGGCCGCGGAAGCCGCGCGCCTGGCCGAGGAGCAGCGGCTCGCCGAGGAGGCCGCAGTGGCCGCCGAGGCCGCTCGCCTCGCCGAGGAGCAGGAAAAGCAGGACAACGAGGACAAGCGCGGCAGAGACAAGGACGAGGACGACTGACCCGTTGCCGGTGCTCGCACGTCAGCCGGTCGCCTGGATCCGCGCATCCGCCGCTTCGCGCGCCCAGCGCTCCGCCTCGAGCACCCCGGCCAAGGTGACCTCTCCCCCGTCGTGGGCGTCGACGGCGGCGCGCACGACATCGAGGATGTCGAGGTAGCCGATCCTCCCAGCGTGGAACGCCATGACGGCCTGCTCGTTGGAGGCATTGAACACGGCCGGCCAGGTGGCGCCCGCGCGCCCGACGCTCTTGGCGAGTTCGACGGCGGGGAAAGCCTCGGCGTCGAGCGGCTCGAACGTCCAGGTGCTGGCGGTCGTCCAATCGAGCGGCGCCCCGACGCCGGCCACCCGGTGCGGCCAATCCAGGCCGAGCGAGATCGGCAGGCGCATATCCGGCGGTGACGCCTGGGCGATGGTGGAGCCGTCGACGAACTCGACCATCGAGTGCACGATCGACTGCGGGTGAACGGTGACGTCGATCGCGTCGTACGGCACGTCGAACAGCAGGTGGGCCTCGATGACCTCGAGCCCCTTGTTGATCAGGGTCGCGGAGTTCGTGGTGATGACGAGCCCCATGTCCCAGGTCGGATGCGCGAGCGCCTCGCGCGGTGTCACCGAGGCGAGCGACTCGCGCGAGCGTCCGCGGAACGGCCCACCGGATGCGGTCAGCACGAGCCGGCGCACCTCGCTGGGCTCGCCGGACCGCAGCGCCTGCGCGATCGCGGAGTGCTCCGAGTCGACGGGAACGAGCTGGCCGGGCCGGGCGAGCCGCTTGACCAGGTCGCCGCCGACGATGAGGCTCTCCTTGTTGGCGAGGGCGAGCGTCGCGGTGGTCTCCAGCACGGCGAGGGTGGGGCCGAGCCCGACCGACCCGGTGATCCCATTGAGCACGACGTCGGCATCCACCGTGCGCACGAGCTGCTCCGCCTCTGCGGAGCCGAGCGCGATGTGCTCCACGCCGAACTCGGCCGCCTGCCGGATGACCAGTTCCCGGTTGCGACCGGCCCCGAGGCCGACGACCTCGAACCGGTCGGGGTTGGCCCGGATCACGTCGAGAGCTTGCACTCCGATCGAGCCGGTGGAGCCGAGGATGATGACGCGACGCATGGCCCCATCCTGCCACCGCCACGGGAGCCGGCGGCGCCAGACACCGTCCGGCGCCACCAACGCGAAGAGCCCGGCCGCGATGGTCGCGGCCGGGCTCTTCGGGTGCTGGTGCTACTGGGTGGCGAGGATGTCGACTACGAAGATGAGCGTGTCGGTCGCACCGATCGGCGAGCCCTCCGGCGGCGTGTCGCCGTAGCCCTCGGCGGGCGGGATGACCGCGATGACCTGGGATCCGACCTTCTGGCCGACAAGCGCCTTCGAGAAGCCGGGGATCACTCCGCCGGTCGGGAAGGTGGCCGGCTCGCCGCGCTCCCAGCTCGAGTCGAAGATGTCGCCGGTGGCCCAGACCATGCCCGTGTAGTGAACGGTGACGTTGGCGCCCTCGGCGACCTCCTCGCCGTCACCATTGATGAGGTTGGCAATCATGAGCTCGGTGGGAGCCTCGGCATCCGGGATCGTGATCGTGGGCGCGCCGTCCTCGGCGAGCTCCACGGTCGGGAACCCCTCCTCGGCCGGCTGCTCCTCGCCCTTGGCGCGCGGAAGCACCTCGACTGGCTCGGAGATGTCGACGACGTCGATCACGAAGACCATCGAGTCCTCCGCGGCAACGCCCAGGTCGGCCTGTCCGGCATCCTGGAAGGCGTCCTCCGGCGGGATCACCGCGACGACACGATCGCCCGTGACCGAGCACTGGAGGGCCTTGAGCAGTCCCGGCAGCAGCTGGGCCTCATCGAGGGTGAACTGCTGCTGGCCGGCTTCGTCGTACGTCGTCTTCTCGATCTCGTCGCCCGAGGTGGCGTTGTAGGCAGAGAAGTCGACGGTGACGATGCTGCCCTCGACCGCCACGACGTCGCCGTCGCCCTCGTCGACGACCGTGCGCTGAGTCTTCTCTGCCTTGAGCGGCGACTTGAACTCAACCTTGGGTGCCTTGCCGACGTCCCCGGAGACCTCGACCTTGTCGGAGCTCTCGCCGGCCGCGGTCGCCGTGCAGTCTGGCGCATCTGCCTCGTTCGTGCCCGCACTGCACCCGACAAGCGAAAACACGACAGTGGCGATCGCGAGGGATGTGACAAGTTTCTTCGACAAAAGGCTGCTTTCTGGTGGGGAACTAAGTCAGCCGCCAGTGTGTCGCACCCAAATCGGCGCGACCTGAGCGGCCCAGCTTACGAGGGTACCCGACCGATCAGGCGGGGGCGATGACGGTCGTCGCCTCGTGCCGCACCGGGAACCCCATCGACGCCGCGATGAAACATTTGCGCGCTGCCTCCTCGTGCAGGGCTGCGGCGAGCTCGACGATCGCGTCGGCGTCGCCGGGCGCGGCCGCGACCGTCACGACGGGGTGCAGCACGACCAGGGTGAAATGTCCACCCCCGCCGGGGGTCTGGAGCATCGTTCCCACCGGCGCATCCGCGTAGTCGGTCACGACCACTCCGTGGCTCGCAGCGACATGCAGATAGCTGAGCATGTGGCATTGGGCGAGTGCGGCGACGAGCAGCTCCTCGGGGTTCCAGCGGTCGCGGTCGCCGTGAAACACGCGGTCGGCCGAGCCGCTGATGTCGTGCTTGCCGTCCGCCTCGATCAGGTGCTGTCGCCCGTAGGAACGGTAGTCGCTCGTGCCGGATCCGCGGTTGCCCTGCCACTGGATCCGCACGCTGTAGTAGTGCTCAGAATTCATTAGTTCCCTTACCTGTAGCCGCTAAACTCAGTTCACCATGACTGACATCCTCTCCGCTCGCGCCGACGCGCCGGTTATCCAGCAACGCCGCATCCTCACCGCCATCCCGGGCCCGAAATCGGTCGCCCTGCAGCAGCGCAGACTCGCCTCGGTGCCGTCGGGCGTCGGGTCGGCCCTGCCCGTGTACGTGGAACGCGCGCACGGCGCGATCGTCGTCGATGTCGACGGCAACCAATTCATCGACCTCGGCTCGGGCATCGGCGTCATGACGATCGGTCACACCAACCCGGCTGTCGTTGCCGCGGCGACGGCGCAGCTGGCCGAGTTCACCCACGCGATGTTCACCATCACCCCCTACGAGAATTACGTGCGCGTGGCCGAGCTCCTCGCCGAGCACACCCCCGGCACGCACGCGAAGAAGACCATGCTCATCAACTCCGGCGCCGAGGCCGTCGAGAATGCCGTCAAGATCGCCCGCAAGCACACCGGACGAAACGGTGTCGCGGTGCTCGACCACGCCTACCACGGCCGCACGAACCTCACCATGGCGATGACGTTCAAGGCGATGCCATACAAGTCGGGCTTTGGTCCGTTCGCGTCCGACGTACACCACGCGCCGAACTCCTACCCGTTCCGCGATGGACTGAGCGGGCCGGATGCCGCTGCCCGCACGATCTCCTACCTCGAGAAGAAGGTCGGCGCATCCGACCTCGCCTGCCTCGTGGTGGAGCCGATCCAGGGCGAGGGCGGCTTCGTCGTCCCCGCCGACGGCTACCTGCCCGCCCTGCAGGGGTGGTGCAACGCGAACGGCATCGTCTTCATCGCCGACGAGATCCAGAGCGGCATGGCTCGCACCGGGGCCTGGTTCGCGAGCGAGCACTTCGGCATCGTGCCGGACATGCTGCTCAGCGCCAAGGGCATCGCCGGCGGACTGCCGATCGCCGGGGTCACCGGCCGCGCCGAGATCATGGACTCCCCGCACGCGGGCGGGCTGGGCGGCACGTTCGGCGGCAACCCCGTCGCCGCAGCTGCCGCGGTCGCCGTGTTCGACGAGATCGAGACCCGCGGGCTGCTCGCCGAGGGCGCGCGCATCGAGGGCATCCTGAAGCCGGGGCTGCTCGAGCTGAAGCGCCGCTACGACGTGATCGGCGACGTTCGCGGAATCGGCGCGATGCTCGCGATCGAGCTCGTGCAGCCCGGAACGCTCGACCCGAACCCCGCCGCCGTCGCGGCGATCGCCGCGTTCGCCGCCCAGCACGGGGTGATCATCCTCACCGCCGGCACGCTCGGCAACGTGCTGCGCTTCCTCCCGAGCCTCGCCATCAGCGACGAGCTGCTCCGGGAGGCCCTCGAGGTGCTCGGCGACGCGTTCGCGGCACTGTGACGATCCCTGAACCCACGCTGACCCGCCGCCCCCTCGACCTCGACGGGTCCGTCGAGCTCGCGGTGCTCGAGCGCGCCGGCCTGATCGAATCGAGGCACATCGGGGCCGCTGTCGTCGTCGCGCCCGACGGCTCGGTGCTGCGCGAGCTTGGCGACTCCTCGGCGGAGATCTACGCCCGGTCGTCGCTCAAGCTCCTGCAGTCGGTCGCCGTGTTGCGCTCTGGGGCACTGCTCGACGGCGAGCGGGCGGTGCTCGCGACCGCGAGCCACGCGGGCACCCCGGAGCACGTCCGGGTCGTCCGGGACATTCTGGCCCTGGCCGGAGCGACAGAGGACGACCTCGGCTGCCCGGCCGACTGGCCGCTCGACCGCGACGCGGCCTACGCCGCCCGCCAGCGCGGCGACGGCAAGCGTCGGATCACGATGAACTGCTCGGGCAAGCACGCGTCGTTCCTGCTCGCGTGCGCGGTCAACGACTGGCCGGCTGCCGGCTACCTCGATCCGTCGCATCCGCTTCAGCAGCTCATCCGCTCGACGATCGAGGAGCTCACCGGCGAGGCCGTCGGCACCGTCGGCATCGACGGGTGCGGTGCCCCCGTGTTCGGCACCAGCCTGCGGGGCCTCGCCACGGCCGTCGGGCGCATTTCCGGCGCGGCCAGGGCCGGCGACCCGATCCTGGGCCGACTCGCGGCGGCGATCCTGGCCGACGGGTGGGCGATCGACGGCCCCGGCCGGGCCACCACCGTCGTGATCGAGCGCCTCGGGCTGGTCGCGAAAAACGGTGCGGAGGGGGTCATGGTGATCGGCGCGGCGGATGGCACCGCCGTCGCCGTCAAGGCGCTCGACGGCAGCAACCGGGCGACGACCCTCGTCGCGCTGGAACTGCTCGTCTCGGTCGGCGCGGTCGATCGCGCACTCGCGGATTCCGTGATCGCGGAGACGACCGAGCGCGTGCTTGGCGCCGGTGTGCCGGTGGGCGAGCTGCGCGCCTCAGCCTCCCTGGTAGGCTGACGCGTCGTTCGCGTCAGACCACCAGGCCCGGCTAGGCGTAGAGGCTCTCCACGGCCTCGCGGAACGCGACGGTATGCCGCTCGACGTCGGCCGCCGTGGTCACCGGGCTCATGAGCGCCATGTTGTGAAACGGCGTGATCAGGATGCCGCGGTTGAGGGCATGGAGATGCAGGTACTGCTGCAGCTCGAAGTCGTCCGCCTGCGCCGCCTCGCTGCCCGTCGTCGGCGCTGTCGCCCGGAAGCTGTACTCGGCGCGCGCGCCGAGCTGGGTCACCTGCCAGGGCACGTCGAACTCGTCGAGGGCCGCCTGCACTCCCGCTGTCCACTGGGTACAGCGCTCGATCATCAACTCGAAAGCGTCGGCGGTGAGCACCTCGCCGAGGGTGGCGCGGATCGCCGCGAGCGACACGGCGTTGCCGGCGAGGGTGCCGCCGACTCCCCCGACGTCGATGTCCTCCAGCTCGAGGCTCGCCCGCACGGCGGCGGCGAACTCGCTCGTCATCCCGTAAGCGCCGGCCGGGATGCCCCCGCCGATGCTCTTGCCGATGACGACGGCATCCGGCTCGAGGCCGTCGGCGCGGATCATGCCTCCGGGTCCGGCGCTGAAGGTGTGTGTCTCGTCGATGATGAGGACGACACCGAATCGGGTGCACAGCTCGCGCACCGCCGCGTGATACCCGGGGTCGGGCAGCACGATGCCGATGTTCGTGAGGGCCGGCTCGATGAGGAATGCGGCGATGTCGCCCCCGGCAAAGGCTGCTTCGAGGGCAGGGATGTCGTTGAACGGCACGACCGCGGTGGTCTCGGCAAGGTTCACCGGCGGACCGATGTTGCCGCGCCGGGAGACGACGGCGCCGTTCTTGTCGAGGGTCGCGTATGCCTCGTCGACGGTGCCGTGGTAGCAGTAGTCGTGCACTGCGATCCGGCGACGCCCGGTGACTTGGCGGGCATAACGGATCAGGCTTCGGTTGGCGTCGGTCGCAGAGAGCGAGAACTGCCAGCTCGGCACCCGGAACCGTTCGGCGAGCATCGACGCCGCGGCGGCGGCATCCGCCGTCGGGAGCATGAAGGTCGAGCCGCGGCCCAGCTGGTGGCTGATCGCCGCGACGGATGCCGGGGGCGCGTGGCCGCACATCGCGCCGGTGTCGCCGAGGCAGAGGTCGACATGGTCGACGCCGTCGACGCAGCGGAAGTGCGCACCCTGCGCGACGTCGACGTAGACCGGCCAGGGGCCGGGCCATTTCGCCATCCACAGCATTGGCACGCCGTCGGCCATGTGCTCCTTCGCCTGTCGGAACAGGATCTCCGAGTGCGGGCGCGCGGCGCGGAACCGCCCCACCTCTGCCTCCCAGAGCTGGGCGAGGAGCTCGCGGTGCGGGTAGGGTGCGTCTGGCCCGGCCATCAGGACTTCGCTGCCAGACGGCGCGCGCGCAGGGTCGACGACACCTGGGTGGTGATGACGAGGGTGATCGCGAGGATGAAGACGGCCGAGGCTATGACGTTGGCCTCAGCGGGGATGCCGCGGGAGGCGGCGACGTAGATGAACTTCGGGAAGGTCGTCGCGGCCCCAGAGTTGAAGTTCGTGATGATGAAGTCGTCGAAGCTGAGGGCGAATGAGAGCAGTGCCGCGGCGACGATGCCGGGCAGGAGCAGCGGGAAGGTGATCCTCCAGAAGACCTGCGCCGGCGAGCCGTACAGGTCGCGGCCCGCCTCCTCGAGCGCCGGGTCGATGCTCGACACCCTCGCCTTGACGGTGACGACGACGAAGCTGATGCAGAACATCGTGTGGGCGATGATGATCGTGCCGAGGCCCTTCTGGATGCCCGCACCGAGGAACTGGGCCGCGAGGCCTGCGCCGAGGACGACCTCCGGGGTCGCCATCGGCAGGAACAGCAGCAGGCTGATGCTCGACCGGAACCGGAAACGGTAGCGCACGAGTGCGATCGCGATCATGGTGCCGAGCGTCGTCGCCACGACTGTCGCGACGAAGGCGATGAGGATGCTGTTGCCGAACGCCTCGCAGACGTCCTGCGCGTTGCAGACCCCGGTCCAGTTGTCGAGGGTGAAGCCGCGCCACGAGATGTTCGACTTGACCGAGTCGTTGAACGAGAACACGAACGTGTAGGCGATCGGGATGAGCAGGAACAGCAGTGCGAGGGTCGTGTAAAGCGGCAGCAGCCACCTGCCGAGGCCGAAGTTCCAATGCCGGCGACGCTTGGTGGTGTCGGGGGCGGTGACCGCCTCGGCCAGCGCCGCACCTTCCTGGAGTGTCACAGCAGGTCCTCCGTTCCGCTTCGCCTCACGTACGCCGTCACGAGCACGAGGATCACGGCCATCAGGATGATGGATAGCGACGCCGCGGCCGGGTAGTTAAGCTGTATTAGGAAGTTGCTCTCGATGACGTTTCCGATCATGGTCGTTCCGGTGCCGCCGAGGAACTCCCGGCTCGCATTGACGTAGTCACCGGCCGCCGGGATGAATGTCAGCAGCACCCCCGAGACGATGCCGGGCATCGACAGAGGAATCGTGACCGTGCGGAACGTCGTAAACGGCGTCGAGTAGAGATCGCTGCCCGCCTCGAGGTAGCGGGTGTCGAGCCGTTCGAGGGATGCGTAGAGCGGCAGTGTCATGAAGGGGATGAAGTTGTAGGTGAGCCCGAACACGACCGCGAACGGGGTTCCGGTCAGGTAGGCGTCGGGTGCGAGCAGCGACAGAGCCTTGAGCCCGGCGACCACCGGGGACTCGTCCGAGAGGATCTGCTTCCAGGCGAGAGTGCGCAGCAGGAAGCTGATGAAGAACGGCGCGATGACCATCACGAGGATGAGCTTCTGCAGCAGCGGGTAGGGCCTGGCCCTGACTCCGATGAAGTAGGCGAGCGGATAGCTGAACAGGAGCGCGAAGATCGTCGCGAGCACGGCGTAGACGAACGAACGCATAATCTGGGCGCTGTACTGCGCGATCACCGTGGTGTAGTTCTCCCAGCGGAAGGCGTTGTCGTACTCGCCGATGTCGCCAAATTCCGCCGGCGCCTGCAGTGAGGTGATCACGAGCGAGAACAGCGGCACGAGGAAGAACAGCATCAGGTAGGCGATGCCGGGGAGCAGGAGCAACAGGGCGACCTTGCTCGCGCGACGCGGCACCTGTTCCTTTGCTGTCGCCGTCGCGAATGCGGAGAAGGCCACGGCTACTCCTCCCCGAGCTCCGACATGAGTGCGTGTCTCTTCTGCAGGGCGAGCGTCGCTGTGTCGGTGTCCGCGGGGAACCGGGAGCCCGTCTCGGCCTCGTCCTCCAGGCCGAACCCGTGCTCGACATGCCAGGACACCCAGACCTCCGCGCCGTCTCCGACGAGGGGACCCGTGCCCATGTTCTGGGCGAACAGGACGATCGTGCCGACGAGGGGGATCTGGATGAGGTACTGCGTGCTCACGCCGCTGAAGGAGACGTCGATGACCCGGCCAGGGCCGAAGATGTTGGTGTCGGCGCCGGCCGCCGGGGCCTCGCGGGAGAGAATGAGCTTCTCCGGGCGTACGCCGACGGTGACGCGCCCGCTCGTGCGGTGCGCCCTCGCCTTCGGGACGACGATCCGGTTGCCCTCGATGTCGACCGAGATGCTGTCGGGGTTCTCGGCCACCACCTGGCCGCTGAACAGGTTGGACTGGCCGAGGAAGTTCGCGACAAACACCGTGCGCGGCAGCTCGTAGAGGACGGCGGGGGCGCCGAGCTGCTCGATCCGCCCCTTGTTCATCACCGCGACGGTGTCGGCCATGGTCATGGCCTCCTCCTGGTCGTGGGTGACGTGCAGGAAGGTGAGTCCGACCTCCTCCTGCACGCTCTTGAGTTCGAGCTGCATCTGCCGGCGCAGCTTGAGGTCGAGGGCACCGAGCGGCTCGTCGAGAAGCAAAAGGGCCGGCCGGTTGACGATCGCGCGGGCCAGCGCGACCCTCTGCTGCTGGCCGCCGGACAGTTGGGACGGCTTTCGGGCGGCCAGGTGGTCGAGCTCGACCAGTCGCAGCGCCTCGTGGGCCTTGCCCGTCGCATCGTCGATCTTGCGCCGGCGCAGCCCGAACGCGACGTTGTCGATGATCGACATGTGCGGGAACAGGGCATAGCTCTGGAACACGGTGTTCACCGGGCGCTGGTACGGCTTCGTCGAGGTGACATCCTTGCCGCCGATCAGGATGCGCCCCTCTGTCACCTCCTCAAGGCCGGCGACGAGCCGCAGCGTCGTCGTCTTGCCGCAACCGGAGGGTCCCAGCAGCGCGAAGAACGAGCCGGCCGGGATAGTGAGGTTGAGCTCCTCGATGGCCGTGAAGCCGGGGAATCGTTTCTGGATCCCGACGAGCTCAAGGTCGGCGCCGGCCTCGGCGAACCCTCCCGCTGCCATCAGGATCCCAGGACCACAGCCTGGAAGGATGCGCCGTATGTGGACTCCTCCGCGCCGGAGAGGGTGCGGAAGATGAAGGCGTTCGACAGCGTCTCCTCGTTCGGGAAGATCAGCTGGTTCTCCGCAAGCTCGGGGTCGATCGCCATGGCGGCCTCCTGCGCGCCGACGACGGGAGTGATGTAATTCACCCAGGCGGCGACCTCGGCGGCCACCTCCGGCTCGTAGTAGTAGTTCATGAGCGCTTCGGCGTTGGCCTTGCGCTGGGATCCGATCGGCACGATGAAGTTGTCGTTCCAGAGGGTCGCGCCGGCAGTCGGGATGGCGAACTCCCACTTGTCTCCGGCCTCGGCGTTGATGACGGTGATGTCACCGGACCAGCAGATCGCCGCGAGGGTGTCCTCGTTCTTGAGGTCCTCGAGGTAGGAGTTGCCCTTGATGTTGCGGATCTGGCCGTCGTTGACCTGCTTCTCGAACATCTCCATGGCCTCGTTGAACTCGTCGTCGCCCCAGTCGCCGCTGATGTCCACGCCGTTGTCGAGCATGATGAGGCCGATCGTGTCGCGCATCTCCGACAGCACTCCGACGCGGCCCTTGAGCTCGGACTTCCACAGGTCGGCGACCGACTCGAGTCCGCCCGGCACTTTCTCCTTGTTCCAGCAGATACCGGCAAACCCGCCCTGCCACGGCAGTGACAGGGTTCGTCCGGGGTCGAAGTCGGGGTTCTGCAGCGACGGGGTGAGGTTCTTCGCGTTCGGCAGATTGGCCTGGTCGAACTCCTGCACGTAGCCGAAGCGGATGAGGCGCCCGACCATCCAGTCGGTGAGGCAGGCGAGGTCGGCGCCGATATCCTGGCCGAGGGCGAGCTGGTCCTTGACCTTGCCGTAGTAGGTGTTGTTGTCGTCGACGGCGACGGAATAGTTGACCTTGATGCCGGTCTGCTCTTCGAAGGCGACGAGGGTCGGGTAATTTCCGTCGTCGTCCTCGTCGATGTAGGCGGCCCAGTTGTCCCAGTTGAGCGTCTTGTCGTTCGCCGAGTTGTCTTCGGCGGGCGTCGGCGCTTCGCCTTCGTCGGTGGCGCAGGCCGCGAGGGTGAGGGTGGCGGCGCCGAGCCCGGCGCCGCTCATCAGGGTGCGGCGCGACAGCTGCGATCTCCTGGCCTGGGCGATCAGCTGCTGGATCATCGGGTCTCTGGGAAGCGGTCTGGTCATGTCGGCGTACTCCTCTAACCACGGCGGGACAGGTGCGGGTCATCCTCGATCCGCGTTGATAGATACTTGCACAGTGGCGGCGCGGATTGCACTCATCGGAGATGAAATCGCCCATATTGAAACATGGATTTCACGAAATCAGCGTGTTTCTGCTCGATTCAGTGCGGATTCCCTCGGTGCGCCTCCCCGCTCACCCGGGAGCGCGACCCGCTCAAACCTGTCGCCGGCGGTCAGCAGCCAGAGCGACCGGGACGTGGGCGCCAGCGGCGGTGGGAGGCGCCGGGTGCCGGTCACGGCCCGGACGTCGCCAGGGGTGCACCCGTCGAACGCCATCGGGAGGCGGCCCCGCACCGCCGCGAGAATCGACCACGCGCCCTGCCACGCCTGCAGGTCGCCGAGCAAGATGGTGTGGACCGCGGTGTCCGCGCGCGTCGACGCGTCTGCCGACCCGATGTCGACGATGCGGATGCCGTGTGCGCCAAACACCCGGGCGGCGAAGTCTCCGGGCGACGCG
>Ga0326733_1000406_pt1 | contig 12429 bp, 10 predicted proteins | sample 14_GP2_308_FD_207946 | JGI IMG/M metagenome (GOLD analysis project Ga0326733, IMG submission 207946) | Glacier ice microbial communities from Ngari, Tibet, China - 14_GP2_30.8 | ecosystem: Environmental > Aquatic > Freshwater > Ice > Glacier | place: China: Ngari, Tibet | collected 2018-07-17 | reverse complement strand
TACATCGCCGGCATCAACGTGCTCGTGCGGTCGATCGCCGCTCAGACCGAGCCGGTAATCCTGCCGCCCGGCCACTTCGACGCGGGGGAGTTCCTGGCCGCCGCCGCGACGATGGATCCCGCCGCCCGCCACTTCACCTCCGTGGTGCCCGCCCAGCTCGCCCGGCTGCTCGACGCGGCCGACGACGACGCGCCAGGGGACGACGGGCACTCCACCCTGGCCTCCCTGCGGCGGTTCGATCGCATCCTCGTCGGCGGGCAGTCGGTGCCGTCCGAGCTGATCGAGCGCGCCGACGCACTCGGCGTGCGGGTCACGCGCACCTACGGATCAAGCGAGACGGCCGGCGGATGCGTCTACGACGGCGTCCCGATCGGAACCTGCGAGATGCGTATCCGGCAGGGCGAGATCGACATCAGCGGACCGGTGCTCGCCGACGGCTACCTGGGCGACCCCGCCCGCACCGAGCGGAGCTTCGTCATGTCCGACGGGGCGCGCTGGTACCGCACCGGCGACGCCGGGCGCCTCGACGACGGCGTGCTCACCGTCACCGGGCGACTCGACAGGGTGGTGATCTCCGGCGGGGTCAAGGTCTCGCTCGATGAGCTCGAGCGGGTCGTGCGCCGGATGCCGGGACTCGGCGACGCGGTTGCCGTTCCGGCGGAGAGCGCCCGCTGGGGAGAGGTGCCCGTCATCGTCACGACGAGCCCGGTCGACCTGTCGGCGCTGCGGGCCGAGGTCGCGACCGCACTCGGCCGCGAGGCCGCTCCGGACCGGATCGTGGTTCTCGACAGCATCCCGCTGCTTCCGACGGGTAAGCCCGACCTCGTCGCGCTGCGGCAGATCGTCGGGCGTCGAAACTAGACTCTGCTCGTGGCTAACAAAGGCAATCGGACCAAGGCTCGCTCCACGACCGGGAGCGGCAGCGCCACGCGCGGCGGCAGGCCGAGCGGGCGCCCGGGAGGACGACCGCCGACGGCTCCCGTGATCCGGCCGGCCACCGCAAGGGACTGGATCGGCGGCGCACGGCTGCGCACCCTTCCCCTCGCGATCGCACCCGTCGCGCTCGGCACGGGGGCCGCCTACCTCTACGACAATGACGGCGGCTGGCACTGGGTTCGAGCGCTGCTCTGCCTCGTGGTCGCGGTCGGGCTGCAGATCGGCGTGAACTACGCCAACGACTATTCCGACGGTGTCCGCGGCACCGACGCGCACCGGGTCGGGCCGTCGCGGCTCACCGGTTCCGGCGCGGCGAAGCCCCGCCACGTGCTGATCGTCGCGATCGTGTTCTTCGCGATCGCCGGCGTCGCCGGGGTCGCCGTCAGCGTGCTCAGCGGATTCCCGTGGCTCATCGCCGTCGGCGCCGCGTGCGTCGTCGCCGCCTACTTCTACACCGGCGGAAAGCACCCCTACGGGTACTACGCGCTCGGCGAGGTCTTCGTCTTCATCTTCTTCGGGCTCGTCGCCACGGCGGGCACCATGTTCGTGCAGGTCGGCGCGGTCAGCGCCGAGGCCTGGGGCGCCGCCGTCGCGATCGGGCTGCTCTCCTGCGCCGTGCTCATGGTCAACAACATCCGTGACCTGAGGCAGGACAGGGTGGCCGGCAAGCGCACCCTCGCCGTGCTCGTCGGCGACCGGGCGGCGCGCATCCTATTCACGGTCTTCACACTCGTGCCGTTCGGGATCCTGGGCCTCTACGTGCCCGTGTTCCCGGCCGCGCTCTACGTCTACTTCGCCCTGCTCGCGGCGCTGCCCGCCGTGATCATCACCCTCACCGGCAAGACCGCACCGGAGTTCGTGCTCGCGCTCAAACTAACGAGCCTGACGGCCCTGCTCTTCGGCGTCGGCCTCGCCGCCACCCTGGCCTTCTAGCGGCGGGGTGCTCGGAGCGGCGGCGTCGAGCGCGTCATTCTCGGCGTCGGAGTCGCTATCGCGTTGCTCCGATGTGCGGAACTCCCAGAAGCTGCGGGCGACGGCCTCGCGCTGGGGGCGGAAGAAGATGTACGCGACGCACAGTCCGACCACGGCGGCGACGATCGCGGCGATCCACGGCTCGATCTGCAGAACGAGAAGAATGGCGAGCACGACCGCGAAGATGCCCAACCGGAGAAGGGAGTAGCTGATCCACTGACGCGACGATTTCACGCCGCCCAGTCTAGGCAACTCCCCCTGGCCATTCGTTGCGCGAACGCAATAGCCGCGCAGGCAGCGCCCAGTTCGCTGAACTAGAATCGGGTCATGGTGAAGGTATATATCGTCGCGGGGCTCGTGATCATCGCCCTGTCGATTTACGCCGCCATCGACTCGCTGATGACCGACAAGCGTCGCACGCGCGGCCTGCCCAAGTTCGCCTGGGTGCTTGTCATTCTCGTCCTGCCGGTGATCGGTGCTGTTCTCTGGTTCACGCTCGGTAAAGACCGGGGCAAGGGCAAGCCGGTCTCACGCCAGACCGCTCCCGACGACGACCCCGAGTTCCTCCGGCGCCTCGGCACCGAAAAGGAGCAGGCGGAGCGCATCCGCCGGCTCGAGCAGGAACTCGCCGACCTCGACGACGACTCCAGCACCAAGGAGTGAGTCCGGGAGGCAGCCCGGCGACCGACTTCTCGGTTGCCCTGCTCGGTGAATTCATCGCCCTCGGCGTGCGCGACATCGTGCTCAGCCCCGGCGCCCGCTCGCAGGCCCTCGCGCTCGCTGCGGCGGAATTCGAACTCGCCGGCCTCGCGCGGCTTCGGGTGCGGATCGACGAACGGGTCGGCGGCTTCCTCGCCCTCGGCCTCGCGGTCGAGACCCGGATGCCGGTGCTCGTGATCACGACGTCGGGGACTGCCGTCGCCAACCTCCACCCGGCCGTGCTCGAGGCGCACCACTCCGGTGTTCCGCTCATCCTGCTGACTGCCGACCGCCCGGCGGAACTGCGCGGCATCGGCTCGAACCAGACGACCGACCAGCTCGGCATCTTCGGACCGGCCGTGCGCTTCGTGCGCGACATCGAAGCACCGACCGAGTCCGGGTTCTCGCCGGAGTACCCGGGCGAACTCGCCCACGAGGCCTTCGCCGCCGCAGCGGGCCACTCCTCGCCAGCCGGCCCGGTGCAGTTGAACCTCGCCTTTCGCGAGCCGCTGTCGGCGGCCGTCGGCACGCTGCCCGCGATCGCGATCGCGGAGGGGAACCCGGCCGTTCGCCGTCCGCGCGTCACCGAGCTCGCACCGGCATCCGGCACCATCGTCGTCGCGGGGCAGGGCGCGGGGCCGGGTGCCGAGGCGCTCGCCCGCGAACTTGGAGCGCCGCTGATCGCCGAGGTCGCGAGCGGCGCCCACTTCGGCCCGAACCTCGTCGTCGCCTACCGTGAGCTGCTCGCCGACCGCGAGTTCGGCGGCCGCGTGCGGCGGGCCATCGTCTTCGGGCACCCCACACTGAGCCGGGAGATTCCGGCGCTCCTGCAGCGCCCCGACGTCGAGACAATCGTGGTTCGCGAGGCCGGCTTCGAGGACTACGACCCGGCACGCAACGCCACCCACATCGACGCCGCGAGCTACACCGACGAGCCGGCCGAGCGGGCCTGGGCCGGATCCTGGGTGCACGCGAGCCGCGCCCTGCTCGAGGTGCGCGGCGCCTCGGCGCCCGACCCGCGAACGGACGACCGCGTGGCCGTTGCCGAGTTCGCCCGCGCCCAGCTCGCGGTCTTCCGGGAGAGTGTGACCAGGCGGATGCTCGTCGAGGCCGTGTGGCGCGTGACCTGGCCCCACGACCGGCTCGTATTCGGGGCGTCGCGGCTCATCCGCGACGCCGACCGAGTCGTGCCGGGCAAAGCGATCCCGGTGCACGCCAACCGCGGCCTCGCCGGAATCGACGGGACGATTGCGACCGCGACCGGAATCGCCCTCGCGAGCGAGGCGTCGGGGTTTTCGGGAACGACCCGCGTGCTGCTCGGCGACCTCACCCTGCTGCACGATGCCGGCTCGATGCTCTACGGCGGCGGCGAGCCGCGCCCACGTCTGCAGGTGATCGTCGGCAACGACGGCGGCGGCACGATCTTCGACGGCCTCGAAGTCGCCCAGACCGCACCGGCCGGCCCGTTCGACCGGGTGCTCTACACCCCCCAGTCGGTGAACCTCCGCGCGCTGGCCGAGGCGTACGGCTGGGACTACCGCCTCGTCGGCAACCGGGGCGAGCTCGACGAGGCGATCGCGCCGTGCGAGCGCCCCACCCTCGTCGAGGTGCCCCTGCCGCGCAGCCGACCGGCAACGTAGCATTCCCCCATGGCGAAAACGGAATGGACGGACAGCCCGAGCGAGCTTCTGCTGGCACGATCGGGGTTTGAGCTTGCGAGCATCGACCCGGGCGGCACACCGGGGTTCACCGGGGGCAAGAGTCGCGGGCAGGCCGCGCTCGAGGCCGAGAGCGCCGGGCTGTCGGAGCTGCAGGAGCAGCTGTGGGCCGAGAGCCGCTCCGGCGGAACCAGGTCGGTGCTGCTCGTGCTGCAGGCCATGGACACGGCGGGCAAGGGCGGGATCGTGCGCAATGTCGTGGGGGCAATGGACCCGCTCGGACTGCACGTGACGTCGTTCAAGGCGCCGACGCCCGCCGAGCAGCGGCACGACTTTCTCTGGCGCATCCGCCGCAGGCTCCCTGCCGCGGGCTACGTGGGCATCTTCGACCGCTCGCACTACGAGGACGTGCTCATCCATCGTGTTCGCGGCCTGTCATCGCCGGAGGCGATCGAGGAACGCTACGGACTCATCCGCGAATTCGAGGAGGAGGTCACGGCGAGCGGAACCAAAATCGTCAAGGTGATGCTGCACATCAGTGCCGACGAGCAGAAGGCCAGGCTCGCCGAGCGCCTCGACCGGCCGGACAAGCACTGGAAATTCAGCCTCGGAGACCTCGACGAACGCGCGCTCTGGCCCGCCTACCAGGCGGCCTACCAGCTCGCGATCGAGCGCACGTCGACGCCGGAGGCTCCGTGGTGCGTCGTGCCCGCGAACCGCAAGTGGTACGCGCGCATCGCCGTGCAGCAGTTGCTCATCGACGCGTTCCGCGGCCTCGACTTGGGATGGCCGACGGCGGATTTCGACGTCGCGGAGGCGAAGGCGCGGCTCGCCCAGAGCTAGCCGAACGCCTCGACGACCGGCCGGAACTTCAGCCGCGTCTCGACGAGCTCCCGGTCCGGGACCGAGTCGGCGACGATACCGGCGCCGGCGTACGCGGTGACCTCGCCGGTCGGCGCGACCTGGGCAGAGCGCACCGCGACGGCCCATTCGCCGTCGCCGTTCGCGCCAACCCACCCGACCGGGCCGGCGTAGCGCCCGCGGTCGAAGGGCTCGAGCCGTTCGATGAGCGCGAGCGCGAGCGGGGTCGGGGTGCCGGCGACCGCCGCGGTGGGGTGCAGTGCACCAACGAGGTCGAGCGCGGTCGAGCCGTCGACGAGGGTTCCCTCGACATCGCTCGCGAGATGCCACAGGTTCGGCAGCTTGAGTGTGAACGGCAGCTCGCTCGCCATGACCGTCGGGCTGTGCGGGCGAAGCGAGCCGAGCACGCTCTGCACCGCGTACTGGTGCTCGTCGAGATCCTTCGCTGAGGTCGCAAGGCCGGTCGCGGCATCCTGGTCCGAGGCGGCATCCGTTCCCCGCGCGGCGCTCCCGGCGAGCACGCGGGCAGTCACCGACCCGCCGGTGACCCCGACCAGGGTCTCCGGGCTCGACCCGATGAAGCCGTCGATCGCGAAGGTCCAGCAGTCCGGGTAGCCCAGCGCGAGGGTACCGATGGCCGATCGCAGGTCGGCCCCGGTGGGAAGCTGCCCGGTGAGGTCGCGGGCGAGCACGACCTTGCTCAGTTCGTGGTTACGGATGCTGGACACCGCGGTCCCGACCGCGTCGAGGTAGGCGGCGGCCGACAGCGCGCCGGGGACAAGGCTGACGCGCGCCTCCGCGCCGAGCGGGCGTGAGGCGGGCACCACGAGGGGAGGCAGGTCACCGACGGCGATGCGGGTGATCCAGCTCTGCCCCCCGGTGCGCCCGATAATCGTGGACGGCACGACGAGCACGCTCGTCAAAGCGGACTGGTCAGAGAAGGCGAACGTGCCGAGCGCAATCAGCCCGGTGCCCGGAAGCTCCACCTGGTCGACCACGGTCGCTGCGGCGACCACGCGCTGCCAGGCCTCGGCGGCATCCGCAATGCGGTTCGGCCCACTGAACTCGAGTCGCAGCGCCGTGCCGACGCCCGCCACGCCGAAGCCGCGACGCATCCACAGCAGTGGTTCGCGCTCGTCCAGCAGAGGGAGGAGCGATCCGAGCTCCCGGCAGGCGGTCGTTTCGACTCTGAGCGCGGGCATCGGATGCTCCGTTGTGGTCACGGATTGGAGCTTACCCGCGAGCGCTGAGCGCCCGCCCGCGAGCGGTCGCGAGGGCGTCGTCGGCCGCCCGCTCCGCTCGCCGTGAAACACGCAGGCTCGGGCACTTAGACTTGGCAGGTGGCCAAAGCGGATTTGAGCAAGCAAGCGAGCGATGTCGCGACGATGTTTGATCAGGTCGCGAAGGGCTACGACCGCACCAACTCGGTGCTCTCGGTCGGCAACGACGTGCTGTGGCGGATCGCCACCGTGCGCGCGGTGGCGCCGCAGCCGGGGGAGCGCATCCTCGACCTCGCGGCGGGAACGGGCACCAGCTCGGTCGCGCTCGCCAAGAGCGGCGCGACGGTCGTCGCCGTCGACTTCTCGGCCGGCATGATCGAGGTCGGGCGCGCCCGGCATCCCGAGATCGAATTCGTCCAGGCGGACGTCACCGAGCTTCCATTCGGAGATGGCGAGTTCGACGCGGTCACGATCTCGTTTGGGCTGCGCAATGTGCAGGACCCGAAGAAGGCGCTCGCCGAAATGCGCCGCGTTCTCAAGCCCGGCGGGCGGCTCGTCATCTGCGAGTTCAGCAAGCCGCCACGCGCGATCTTCCGGGCGGGCTACAACGCGTACCTGAAGTACCTCATGCCCATCGTGGTGAGGGTCGCGAGTTCCAACTCCGAGGCCTACGACTACCTCGCCGACTCGATCCGGGAGTGGCCCGACCAGGGGACGCTGAGCCAGTGGATTCGCGGCGCCGGGTTCTCGAGGGTCGCCCACCGCAACCTCACCGTCGGCGTCGTCGCTCTGCACCGCGGTCGCAAGCGCGCCGCCGCGCCCCGCGTGCGCCGCTCCCGCGCGGCCGCCGCGACCCCGCCCTCCGAGCAGGGCGCTCCGAAGCTGTAAGGCTTCGTCCTCCCCGAACACAAAGGTTGAGACAGTGAATGTGAGCCGCCCGGCCGTGCGCAAGGCCAGCAGTCTGAGCTCCGCGCTCGGCCTCGGTGAGAAGCTCTTCGCGTCGGCGGGGGACCGCCGCTTCGCGTCGGCCGTCGAGGACGGGCTCGACGCCGTCGAGGCGGGACTGCTCGAGGAGATGTCCTTCGCCGACAGCCTTGCCGACACGACGAGCCGCTATCTTCTCGCCGCTGGCGGCAAGCGCATCCGCCCGACGCTCGCGCTGCTCACCGCGCAGCTTGGCAACGGAAACGCCCCGGCGGTCATCGCCGCGGCAGAGGCCATCGAGATGACCCATCTCGCGTCGCTCTATCACGACGATGTGATGGACGAGGCGCAGATGCGCCGCGGCGTTCCGAGCGCCCAGTCGGTGTGGGGCAACTCGGTCGCGATCCTCACGGGCGACCTGCTCTTCGCGCGCGCGAGCAAGCTCGTCGCGGGACTCGGCGAACCGACCATCCGGCTGCAGGCCGAGACCTTCGAGCGCCTCTGCCTCGGCCAGCTGCACGAGACGATGGGCCCGCGCGACGATGAGGACCCCATCGACCATTACCTCAGCGTGCTGGCCGACAAGACGGGCTCGCTCATCTCCGCGGCCGCCCAGCTGGGCGTCGTGCTCTCCCAGGCGCCTGAGGAGTACCGGATTCCGGTCACCGAGTTCGGCGAGAAGGTCGGCGTGGCCTTCCAGCTCGTCGACGACGTCATCGACCTCGCCCCTCCGCTTGACGAGACCGGAAAGACGCCGGGCACCGACCTCCGATCCGGCGTCGCCACGCTGCCGCTGCTCTACCTCCGCCGGTTGGCCACAACCGATGTGGATGCCGCTGAGCTGCTCACGCGCATCGAGCGCGACGTGAACACAGCGCACTATGGCGCGGCCGACGAGGACGAGTTCACCGCCGCGATCGCGGAACTGCGCCAGCACGATGTCACCCGGCAGACCATTGCCGAAGCCCACCGCTGGGCGCGAGAGGCCGTCGAGGCTCTCGCGCCGCTCCCCGAGGGGCCGGTGAAAAAGGCGCTCACGCGCTTCGCCGACTCCATCGTCGAGCGCAGCAGCTAGAAAGGACCCCATGACCAAGCTCAGACTCGCCATCGTCGGAGCCGGCCCGGCCGGAATCTACGCCGCCGACATCCTGCTCAAGGCCGAACGCAAGTTCGAGGTCTCGATCGACCTGTTCGAGCAGCTGCCGGCGCCCTACGGACTGGTCCGGTACGGCGTCGCGCCCGACCATCCCCGGATCAAGGGAATCATCAACGCCCTGCGCGAGGTGCTCGACACCGGACGCATCCGCCTCTTTGGCAACGTCCTTTATGGTCGCGACATCTCCCTCGCCGACCTCAAGAAGCACTACAACGCCGTGATCTTCGCCACCGGTGCCGTCCGCGACGCCGCGCTGCCGATCCCCGGCACCGACCTCGAGGGAAGCTACGGCGCCGCCGAGTTCGTCAGCTGGTACGACGGGCACCCGGACTTCCCCCGCGAGTGGCCGCTCGAGCACCGAGAGGTCGCGGTGATCGGCAACGGCAACGTCGCGCTCGATGTCGCCCGCACCCTCGCCAAGCCAGCGCACGACCTCCTGTCGACCGAGATCCCGGGGAACGTCTACGAGGGCCTGAAGCGCTCGAAGGTCACCGACGTGCACGTCTTCGGGCGTCGCGGGCCGGCGCAGGTCAAGTTCACCCCGCTCGAGCTGCGCGAGCTCGGCGAGATGCGCGACGTCGACGTGATCGTGCACGACGAGGATTTCGAGCTGGATGCCGCGTCGATCGCGGCGATCGAGACGAACAAACAGATATTCGTGCTCAACAAGGTGCTCAACTCCTGGCGCACCCGCGAGAGCACCGGCGCCTCCCGCCGCCTGCACCTGCACTTCTGGGCGAAGCCGCTCGAGATCGTCGGCTCCGACACGGTCGAGGCGTTCCGGTACGAGCGCACCCGACCCGACGGCGAGGGCGGCGTTGTCGGAACGGGCGAGATTCGCGAGCTCCCCGTGCAGGCCGTCTACCGGGCGATCGGGTACTTCGGTTCCCCCCTCCCGGAGATCCCCTTCGACACCAGGCACGGAGTCGTGCCGAACCGTGAGGGCCAGGTCATCGACGACAACGACGAGCAGGTCCACGGCGTCTACGCCACCGGCTGGATCAAGCGCGGCCCCGTCGGCCTCATCGGCCACACCAAGAGCGACGCGATGGAGACCATCCGCAACGTCATCAACGACCAGGCCAACTGGTGGTCCCCGGCCCAGCCGGACGAGGCCTCCGTCACCGAGCTGCTCCGCAGCCGGGGCGTCGAGTACACCGACCTGAACGGCTGGCACCACCTCGACGAGCACGAGCTTGCGCTGGGCGAGGCCGAGGGGCGGGTGCGGGTGAAGGTCGTCCCGCGCGAGGAGATGGTGCAGGTGTCGAACGCGCCACTCGCCTCCGCCGGCACAGCCACCCCCCGCGCCGACGGTTAGGCCGGCGCCACCGGCCCGGCATCGGTCGGCCGGGCCACCGCGCCGGACCCCCGCCTCCGCCACGAAATGTCGGCGTCGGGGTTGTCCCAGACCCTGACGATCGCCCACGCCACCGCGGTGAGTGGCACGGCGAGCACCGCCCCGGCGATTCCGGCGAGGATCGTGCCCGCCGTGAGCGCCACAAGGATGACGAGCGGATGCAGTCTGACGCTCTGGGCCATCACGAGCGGCTGCAGGAGGTCGCCCTCCAGCTGGTTCACGACGACGACGATGATCACAACGATGAGCGCGACGAAGGGACCGTTCGCGACGAGCGCGACGAGCGCGGCGATGGCGCCGGCGATGGTCGCCCCGACGATCGGCACGAACGCGGTCAGGAAGACGACGACCGCGAGCGGGAGGGCGAGGGGAACCTGCAGGATCGCCAACCCCAGCCCGATCGCGACCGCGTCGAACAGTGCGATGATCGCCGTCCCGCGCACGTATCCGCCCAGCACGCGCAGCCCCGTTCGGCCGACCCGCTCACCCCTGGCGCGGTGTTGTCCCGCGAACGTGCGCAGCAGGAACTCCCAGATCATCGGGCCGTCCTTGAGGAAGAAGAACAGGATGACGACGACGAGGACCGTGCCGGTGATGAACTCTGTCGCGGCCGAGACCCCGGCGAGAGCGCCGGACCCGAACTGCGCGCTCGTGACGAACCCGACGATCGCGTCGCGCACGCCGCCGATCTGCTCGTCCGAGACCTCGATCGGGCCCTCGGCGAGGTAAGCGCTCAATTGGTCCAGGCCCTGGGCCGCCGAGTCGACGAGTTCGTCCCACTGGGTGCGCACGGCGAGGGTGATGAGAGCGACGATTCCCGCCAGAGAGAGCAGAAGGCCGAGAAAGGTGAGCCAGGTCGCGATGATCGCCGGAAGGCCACGCCGGCGCATCCAGTTCACCACCGGTCCGATTGCCACGGCGAGCAACAGCGCGACCAGTAGCGCGATCACGACAACCTGCACCTGGGCGAGGGCCCAGACGACCACGGCGCCGAGAGCGAGCACGACAAGCCACTGCATGCTGCGGATGGCGAGCCGACCCAGACGATCGTCGAACAGCATCCTCGGCGGCACAGGAGGTGATTCTTCTCTGTTCATTCCTCAGGGTAGGCGGCGCTGCCGCGTGCGCGGCTAGGCCTTGACCTCCCCGACGCTGCCGACGGGGGCTACTGAACGACGGAACTGAGCCGGGCGAGGTTGTCGAGCACCTTCGAGCGAAAGGGACGCTCAAGCCACTCGTCGAGGCTGAGTTCGCGGCTGACCTCCCGATAGCTGTCCTCGATCTCACGCAGCGCCGTGATGAATGTCCCTCCGCGCACCATGATCGAGATCTCGAGGTTGAGGCTGAACGAGCGCATATCCATGTTGCTCGAGCCGATCACCGCGACATCCTCATCGATCGTGAAATGCTTCGCGTGCAGCACCGTCGGCGCCGGGTAGAGCCAGATGCGAACTCCAGCACGCAGCAGCGCCTCGTAGTAGCTGCGCTGGGCGTGGTACACGGCAGGCTGGTCGGCCACCTCCGAGACGAACAGCTGAACGTCGAGCCCACGCTGGGCAGCGGTCGTGATCGCGTAGAGCATCGAGTCATCCGGCACGAAGTACGGACTCGTGACAATGATGCGCTCCTGCGCGTTGTACAGCAGCGCGTTGAACAGGCGGAGGTTGTTCTCGCCGTCGAACCCGGGGCCGCTCGGAACCACCTGCGCGTCGAGTCCCTGCCGCTGCTCGGCGTCGCCCACCGGTGGGGTTTCGCGCAGCAGCAGCTCGTCGGTCTCGCTGTACCAGTCGGTGACGAACAGCGCGTTGATGCCGGCGACGATGGGTCCGTCGAAGCGCACCATGACGTCTTTCCACTGGAGCCCGCGCTTGATGTTTCCCGGCTTGTTGTAGCTGCTGTCGATCATGTTCTGCGACCCCGTGAAGGCGCGGATGCCGTCGATGACCAAGAGCTTGCGATGGTTGCGCAGGTCGGGGCGCTGATAACGCCCGCGCCACGGCTGCACCGGGAGCATGAGCTGCCATCGAGCTCCGATCCGCGTCAGGGCGCGGAGGGTGCGGCGATACCCGGGGGAGCGCACCGATGCGATGTGGTCCAGCAGCACACGCACCGTGACGCCCCGCTGCACGGCGGCCTCGAGGGCGTCGAAGAACGGCTTCGTCGTGGCGTCGAGGGAGAGGATGTAGAACTCCGCGTGCACGAACCGCTTCGCGTCGTGTACCGCCTTCGTCATCGCCTCAAGCGACGCGTCGTAATCGGGGTACAGCGTGGCGCTGTTGCCGCCGACGAGCGGCATCGCCCCGAGGGTGCGGTTGAGCTCGACAATGGGCTCGAGCCAATCCGGCCACGACGGGTCGACCGACACGTCTTCCATGCCGTCGGTCGTCTCGATGATGTACTTGTTGATCTCGAGCTGCTTCTCCCGGCGATGCTTCGGCAGCTTGGTGCTTCCGAGCATCAGGAAGAGCAGGAACCCCACGTAGGGGATCAGGAAGATCGCCAGAAGCCAGGCCGCGGCCGTCTGGGGGCGACGGTTGATGGGCACGACGATGAGCGCGACGACGCGCACCGTCACGTCGACGACGATCGCGATCACGGCGACGAGCGGCGCGATCCAGGCAGAGTCCATTCGCGAAGTGTATCGAG
>Ga0326733_1000405_pt1 | contig 12433 bp, 20 predicted proteins | sample 14_GP2_308_FD_207946 | JGI IMG/M metagenome (GOLD analysis project Ga0326733, IMG submission 207946) | Glacier ice microbial communities from Ngari, Tibet, China - 14_GP2_30.8 | ecosystem: Environmental > Aquatic > Freshwater > Ice > Glacier | place: China: Ngari, Tibet | collected 2018-07-17 | reverse complement strand
TGGTACAGGTCATTTCTATACCACTACTAAAAACAAACGTACCATGCCAGAAAAAATGGAAATCAAAAAATTTGATCCAGTGGTACGCAAACACGTAATTTACAAAGAAACAAAACTTAAATAATAAAGCTATAACTTAGTCTTTTGTTTAAGCAAAAAGCCCGCAATGCGGGCTTTTTTGTTGGTCATCATTTGCTTGATAGATTTTAATTGGGTTATTTGGAATGCTACAACTTTTCGCTTAACGTTTCAGCTGGTGGCTCTACTGCATCAGCCCTCATTTCAGCAGCATTAAGCACCCTAACCTCACGTTGCGGATAAGGAATAGAAATAGCGTTTTCTTTAAACGCTTTCCATAAAGCTAAAAAGATTTCGGATTTTAATGCCAGCTGGCCATTTTCCGGATCTGAAATCCAAATAGACAAATTCATATCCACACCACTTTCAGCAAAAGCCTTAATGGTGGCCACTGGCTCTGGCGTTACTAGCACTCTGGCGTTGTCTTGGGCAACTTGCTTCATTAGGGTCAGCACCAGCTCTAAATCGCTGTCGTAGCCCACTTGTACATCCAATAGCACCCTGCTGTTACGGTCGGTAAACGAATGATTAATCACCGCATTGATAATCAACATTTCATTGGGCACAATCACTTGTGTGCCGTCTAATTTTTTTAGCACCAAGTAACGCGTGCGTAAATCGGTAATCACGCCATAATGCTTATCTTCAATAGTCACAATATCGCCAATTTGCATGGATTTATCCAGCAACAAAATAAAGCCACTGACATAATTGCTGGCAATACGCTGCAAGCCAAAACCCAAGCCCACACCCAAGGCACCGCCAAATACTGAAAGCAGCGTTAAATCAAGGCCAGCGGCTGATAGTCCTATCATAATCGCAATAAATAACAGCGCGATTCTGAACACCTTGCTTAACACCACGCGCATATTCATATTGATTTGCGCCGCGTTCATTAGCTTATTTTCTACAAGTCGACTAACCCACAGCGCCACAAACAAGGTGGCAAATATAGTCAATAAGGCCTGCAAAATAACCAGCAAGTTTAGGTTGGTTTTACCAACGTTAAATTCTATATCCTTTAAGGTTTGCGTCACTTCTGGCAGCAGACCGCTTAAATAAAACGCCAAAATCACCCAAATGCTGGCTGAGATGGAATTTTCTAAAGTTTTTAGCAAACCACCTGGCGAAACAACATAGCGAACGCCATACACAATCAGGCGAATCACCGCCATGGCAATCAGCAAGCGGCTGGCTAAGTGCAGCAAGCTGGTATGTTGCCAATAGCTAAGTATGGCTTTGCCGATTAATAGAAAAATTAATGTTGATAATGGAAAAAGCACGCGATTAATGCTGCCAATGCCCAAGCGCCAATTTTCTGGCGCACTGCGCATCACATAACCACGTAGCGCGCCATTAATTAGCCAAGCAATGCTGCACGCAATAACAATAATTCCAAGCTGCCACAGCGCTGCTGGGGTTGATAAATCTTGTATGGTTTCTTGCCAAATCAGTTGGATTTCTTGATTCATATTAGCTAAGGCTACTTTTAAATAAGAGGGTTAGGCGAAACCGCGAAACAATTGGTGCGCTATATTAAAAATATGGTGGCAATGCCCAAGAAAATAAAGAATCCGCCGCTATCTGTCACGGCGGTAATCAGCACGCTAGAGCCAACCGCCGGGTCGCGGCCTAATTTATTCATCACCAAAGGAATCATCACACCCATAATGGCCGCTAATAGCAAGTTAAGCGTCATGGCCGCCATCATCACCAAGCCTAGTTGGTAATTATTATATAGCGCATAGGCAATCAAGGCCAAAACACCGCCCCAAATCAAGCCATTTAACAAGGCCACACCTAGCTCTTTGGTCACTAATGATTTCATGTTGTGTGTGGACACCTGCCCAAGTGCCAAGCCGCGCACAATCATGGTGGTAGTCTGATTACCCGAGTTGCCGCCAATGCCGGCCACAATCGGCATTAAGGCCGCTAAAGCCACAATTTTTTCAATTGAGTCTTCAAATAAACCAATCACTCGCGATGCAACTAGCGCTGTGATTAAGTTAATCGCCAACCAAGCCCAACGATTTTGTACCGATTTCCACACAGAGGCGAAAAAGTCTTCCTCTTCGCGCAAACCCGCCATCGATAATTTATCGCTATCGGCTTCATCGCGAATAAAGTCCATCACCGCATCAACGGTAATTCTGCCGATTAATTTTTTGTTGGCATCCACTACTGGCGCGGTTACCAAGTCATAGCGCTCAAACGCTTTCGCAGCGTCATCGGCAATATCTTCAGGGCGAAATAACACCGCATCTTCAGCCATTACATCGGCCACATTCACATCTAAATCATTCACCACCATGCGCTTAAGCGGCAAAACACCCAGCAATATATCGCTTCTATCCACTACAAATAGCTTATCGGTATGATCTGGCAAGCTGCCAAGCCGACGCAAATAACGTAGCGCTACTTCTAGCGTAATATTTTCGCGAATGGTAACAATATCAAAATCCATCAGCGCGCCCACCGCATCATCAGGATAAGACAAAGCCGATTGCAAGCGTTCGCGATTTTGCGAATCAAGACTATCCATCAAGTCTTGCAGCACGTCTTTTGGTAAGTCAGGTGCTAAATCCGCCAGCTCATCGGTATCTAGCTGCTCAGCGGCGGCCAGTAACTCTTCAGAATCCATATCAGCAATAAGCGTTTGCCTAACTGAATCCGATACTTCCAGCAGAATTTCACCATCACGCTCGGCTTTTACCAATTCCCATACTTTAAGCCGCTCATCCAAAGGTAGCGCTTCTAAAATATAGGCAACGTCAGCAGGGTGAAGTAGATCAAGCTTCTTTTGTAGCTCGTTTAGATTTTGCTTATGCACCAGTAACTCAACTAGATCATGCTTTGGCATGTCTTGCTTATGCACCAAATTTTCAACTAATCGATGCTTTTCGAGTATGGCAATCACTTGCTGCAGGCTTTCGCCCAAGCTTTCTTTTTGACTATCTCTTATTTCTGGTTTGTCTGACATACAAAAACCTTAAAGCGGATTACGGCGTAAAAATATTATGATTAATTGTATATGGATATGCTGTTTTATAGATGAAATAACTTGAATATTTGGTTTAATATTCAGGTAATTACCAATTGTTCTTAAAATTAATGACAATAAGCAAAACCCTCACACTTTACAGTACTTCGCATTGCCATTTATGCGATAACGCCATAGCCATATTAAATGAACTGGCTATTAATTCGTTCACAATTATCGAAATTACGGATAGTGAGCCGCTTTTAATAGCGTATGGCACAAGAATTCCGGTATTACAACGTGATGATAATAAAGCAGAATTAAACTGGCCATTTAATGCACAAGATGTTTTGCAATTTTTACGCGATTAGATAACAAAAAAGCCAGCATATAGCTGGCTTTTTTTGATTTTACGCTAAATTAGTCTGCAGTTAAAACTTCTGCTGATGTATCTGGACGATCCACTAATTCAACTAAAGCCATAGGTGCATTATCACCGTTACGGAAACCGCATTTAAGGATACGTAAGTAGCCGCCATTACGCTCTAAATAACGTGGGCCTAATTCGCCAAAAAGTTTACCAACAATATCGCGATCACGTAGACGGCTAAATGCTAAGCGACGATTTGCTAAAGTTGCATTTTTACCTAATGTAATCAATGGCTCGGCAAATTTACGTAACTCTTTTGCTTTAGGCAAAGTCGTTCTGATAATTTCATGACGTAACAAAGATACAGACATGTTGCGGAACATAGCGGCACGATGGCTGCTAGTACGATTTAATTTACGATTGCTATTACCGTGACGCATAGTAATTCCTTAAGTTTCTTTAAATATTAAGCGTAAGCTTAATTACGCTTTTTCTAGACCAACTGGCGGCCAGTTTTCTAATTTCATACCCAATGTTAAGCCTTTAGTTGCTAGTACATCTTTAATTTCATTTAAAGATTTGCGACCTAAGTTAGGAGCTTTTAATAGTTCATTTTCGCTACGTTGGATTAAATCACCAATGTAGAAAATATTTTCCGCTTTTAAGCAATTAGCTGAACGCACTGTTAACTCTAAATCATCCACTGGACGCAATAGAATTGGATCAACTTGTGGTGCAGATTTCACTTCCACTTCGTTAGGCGAACCTTCTAAGTTGGCAAATACAGATAATTGACCAATTAAAATACGTGCCGCATCGCGAATCGCTTGTTCTGGCTCAATTACACCATTGGTTTCAACATCCATTACCAATTTGTCTAAGTCAGTACGCTGTTCAACACGTGCGCTTTCAACTTGATAACTTACTTTGTTGATTGGGCTAAATGACGCATCAACCATGATAAAACCTAATACGCGGTCTTCTTCATCATTCTTTTGACGCGCAGGAACTGGTTGATAACCACGACCCATTGCTACTTTAACTTCCAAATTCAGCTTGCCACCTTTTGTTAAGTGGGCAATAACATGATTTGGGTTAACAATTTCAGCATCATGACCAGTATCAAAATCACCAGCCGTCACAACACCTTCTGTAGACTTGCTTAGCGTAAGAATAGTCTCTGTTTTATTATTTAACTTTAAAGCAACACCTTTAAGGTTAAGTAAAATGTCTACAACATCTTCTTGCACGCCATCAATAGTTGAATACTCATGTACAACGCCATCAATTTTAACTTCTGTGATAGCGAAGCCAGGGATAGATGACAATAAAACACGACGTAGTGCGTTACCTAATGTATAACCAAAACCACGCTCCATTGGCTCAAGCGTAACGCGAGCGCGTAATGGTGTAATGACTTCTACGTCAACAACACGCGGCTTTAAATATTCAGTTGGGTTGTTTTGCATAAAATTCCTTGACGTTATTGGGTGAGTAAGTTTTCAAGCTAAGTAATTAGTTAAAAACTAATTACTTAGAATACAACTCAACGACCAATGATTCGTTAATGGTTGAAGGCAAATCATCACGCTGTGGTTTAGATTTAAATGTACCTGTAAAAGCTTTAACATCCACTTCTAGCCAAGATGGGAAACCACGTTGTTCAGCCGCTTCAAGCGCGCCTTTAATACGTAGTTGCGCTTTTGAAGCTTCTGCAACAGAAACAACATCACCCGCTTTAACTTGGTATGAAGGAATATTCACACGTTTACCGTTTACTTTAATGCTGTTATGACGCACGATTTGACGCGCTTCAGTACGTGAACCACCTAAACCCATACGGAATGCAACGTTATCTAAACGGCACTCTAAAAGTTGAAGTAAGTTTTCACCAGTAATACCTTTTTGACGATCAGCTTCAGCGTAGTAGCTACGGAATTGACCTTCTAATACACCGTAAATACGACGTACTTTTTGTTTTTCACGTAATTGAACACCGTAGTCTGACAAACGTGAGTTACGACGTTGACCATGCTGTCCTGGTGGGAAATTGCGTTTTTCAATTGCGCATTTATCCGTAAAGCATTTTTCAGCTTTTAAAAATAATTTCTCACCTTCACGGCGGCACTGACGGCATTTAGGATCTAAGTTTCTAGCCAAAGTAATTCTCCAGTAATCTTTATTCGCTCAAACGCGACTAAATATTTTTTAATATAAAGCTTAAATTCTGCGTTTTTTGGGTGGACGGCAGCCGTTATGCGGAACAGGCGTCACATCAGTAATGCTAGTAATTTTAAAACCAGCCGCATTAAGTGCACGAACTGCAGATTCACGGCCTGGGCCTGGACCTTTAATGCGCACTTCTAAATTCTTAACGCCAGACTCTTGTGCTGATTTACCAGCAACCTCAGCAGCCACTTGGGCCGCAAATGGTGTACTCTTACGTGAGCCTTTAAAGCCTTGACCGCCAGATGTTGCCCATGAAAGCGCATTGCCTTGACGATCAGTGATTGTAATAATAGTGTTGTTAAATGAAGCGTGCACGTGAGCAATGCCCTCAGCAATATTCTTTTTAACTTTTTTTCTTACGCGTACATTAGCTTTTGCCATGTTGTACTGTCCTTACCTATAAGTCTTACTTAAAACGAATCTTAAAAAATTAAACCGCTAATTACTTAGCTTGCTTAATTGCTTTAACTGGGCCTTTACGCGTACGCGCATTGGTTTTGGTACGTTGACCGCGAACAGGCAGACCACGACGATGACGCACACCACGGTAGCAGCCTAAGTCCATCAAACGCTTGATGTTCATCGATACTTCACGACGTAAATCACCTTCAACTTTTACTTTGGCAACTTCGTCACGCAGCTTCTCAACATCAGCATCGTTAAGATCTTTAATTTTAGTATTAACTAAAACACCAGCTGCAGCACAAATCTTTTGCGCTGTGTTTCTACCAATACCAAAAATCGCTGTTAATGCGATTTCTGCATGTTTGTTATTCGGGATATTAACCCCAGCAATACGAGCCATACTTTAACTCCAAAAACAAATCGCAACTTGTAGCGACCAAAATAAAAAAGCCTTAAATTTTAACAGTTTGTACGGTTTTTTTCAATGCCTAAAAAAGCAAGAAGCACAAACTGTTTATTCCAATTTAACCTTGACGTTGTTTGTGACGTGGATCTGTACAAATAATACGTACCACACCACGGCGACGAACAACTTTACAATTGCGGCACAATGCTTTAACTGATGCACGAACTCTCATAATTTACCTCTACACTACTTAATTTTAAAATGTATTACTTTTTAAACCACACAACACAGAAACTAATCCGCGCTCTTGTTAAATCAAAAGATGAAATATTTACTATCACCTTATTGCTCAATGCAGCCCTGCATTGAGCTAATTAAAATTATTTCGAACCTGGGTTACCTTTAAAATTCGCTTTTTTAAGTAAACCTTCGTATTGATGCGACATCAAATGAGATTGCACTTGCGTCATAAAGTCCATTGTTACTACTACAATAATCAACAGTGAAGTACCACCAAAGTAAAAAGGGGTATTAAACTTCAAGATTAAGAATTCTGGTAATAGGCACACTAAGGTAATGTAAAAAGCGCCTATCAGTGTTAAACGACCCATAATCTTATCGATATACTTTGCAGTTTGATCACCCGGACGAATACCAGGAACAAATGCACCGCTTTTCTTTAAGTTATCAGCTGTTTCTTTAGGGTTAAAAACTAACGCCGTATAGAAGAAACAGAAGAACATAATTGCTGCAGCAAAAAACAAAATGTAAATCGGCTGACCTGGTGACAACACATTACTAATGTCTTTTAACCAGTACAAGCTCTCACTACTACCAAACCAACCCGCTAATGTCGCTGGGAACAAAATAATACTTGAAGCGAAAATCGGAGGAATAACACCTGCCATATTTAGCTTTAAAGGCAAATGCGTCGTTTGACCGCCATACACCTTGTTACCAACTTGACGCTTAGCATAGTTAACCGTAATTTTACGTTGACCACGTTCTACAAACACTACTAAAGCTGTCACTAACAAAATAGCGATAAACAAGAACATTACTAATGGTATTGAAAAAGCACCCGTTCTAGCTAACTCCAAGGTTCCACCAACGGCACTTGGCAAGCCAGCAACAATACCCGCGAAAATGATAATAGAAATACCATTACCAATACCGCGCTCTGTAATTTGCTCACCTAACCACATTAAAAACATCGTGCCACTTACTAATGTAACAACCGCAATCAATCTAAACGCCATACCTGGATCTAACACCAAACCAGCCTGACCTTCTAAAGCAATCGCAATACCTAGTGCTTGAAAAGTGGCTAAGACTACCGTACCGTAACGTGTATATTTAGTAATAGTACGACGACCTGCTTCGCCCTCTTTCTTAAGTTGCTCCATTTTTGGAGAAACCACAGATAGTAGCTGCATAATAATAGAGGCCGAAATATACGGCATAATACCCAATGCAAAAACGGTAAAGCGTGAAAGCGCACCACCAGAGAACATGTTAAACATGCCTAAGATACCGCCACTTTGCGAATCAAACAGTTGTTTTAAAACGGTAGGATCAATACCAGGAACTGGAATATGCGCACCTAAACGGTATACAACCAATGCACCTAGCACAAACCACAAGCGGCTTTTCAGCTCGCTCATTTTACCTACCGCACCTAAAAGACTATCTTGAGCCAATACTATTCTCTAATCTTATTAGTTATTCAGCGTCAACAACTTTACCGCCAGCTGCTTCAACTGCAGCGCGAGCGCCTTTAGTCAATAACAAACCAGTTAGGTTAAGTTTTTTAGTGATTTCGCCAGACAAAAATACTTTTGCCGCTAACACATTGCCAGAAACCACGTTTGCTTGTTTTAAAACTAACAAATCAATCGTATCAACTGGTAAGTTGTTTAATTCTGAAGTACGCACATGTGCGGTATCTTTTTTGGTCATTGATTTAAAACCACGTTTTGGTAAACGACGTTGTAAAGGCATTTGACCGCCTTCAAAACCCACTTTGTGGAAACCACCAGTACGAGATTTTTGGCCTTTATGACCACGACCAGCTGTTTTACCTAAACCAGAACCAATACCACGACCAACACGGCGAGGATTTTTCTTAGCGCCTTCTGCAGGCTTAATTGTATTTAATTGCATTATCCCTCTACCTTTAACAGATAACCAACTGTGTTGATCATGCCACGAATTGCTGGCGTATCTTGCAACTCAACTGTGTGGTGCATACGACGTAAGCCTAAGCCTTTAACAGTCGCTTTATGTGACTCAATACGACCGATTACGCTTTTTACCAGCGTTACTTTGATTGGTGTTGCAACTGTAGTTGCTTTTGCATTTGCTTTAACCATCATTAGCCTCTAATTTCTTCTACTGATTTACCACGTTTAGCAGCAATTTCAGATGGTGTATTCATTGATTCAAGACCATTCAATGTGGCACGCACCAAGTTGTAAGGATTGGTTGAACCAATACATTTAGCAACCACGTTTGTAATGCCCATTACTTCAAAGATTGCGCGCATTGCGCCACCAGCAATAATGCCAGTACCTTCAGAAGCTGGTTGAATGAACACTTTTGCAGCACCATGCACACCTGTAACAGCGTGATGCAAAGTACCGTTGTTTAAATTCACTTTAAGCATGCCGCGACGCGCTTCATCCATGGCTTTTTGTACAGCAACTGGCACTTCACGTGCTTTGCCTTTACCCATGCCAACCGCACCATCACCATCACCGACAACAGTCAATGCAGCGAAACTCATAATACGACCACCTTTAACCGTTTTACTTACACGATTAACCGTAATCATTTTTTCACGCAAACCATCGGTTTGCTGTTGTTGTTCGATTTCTCTAGCCATTATCTGTCTCGCTTCTTAGAATGACAGGCCGTTTTCACGCGCAGCATCTGCTAACGCCTTGATACGACCATGGTATTTGTAACCTGAACGATCAAAAGCCACAGTAGTAATACCCGCTTTTTTCGCTTTTTCAGCAATTAATTTACCAATAGCGGCAGCAGCTTCTACGTTGCCACCATTCTTAACAATTTTACGAACATCTGCTTCAACAGTTGAAGCACTTGCTAATACTTTATCGCCAGTTTCAGCAATAATTTGCGCATAAATGTGCGTATTAGTACGATGCACGCTTAAACGTGTCACTTTTAGCTCAGCAATTTTGGCACGGGTTTTACGTGCACGGCGTAAGCGATTATCTACGTTGTTCATAGTTTGACCTTATCTACTTATTTCTTTTTGGTTTCTTTAATGGCAACCACTTCGTCTGAATAACGAACACCCTTGCCTTTATACGGCTCTGGTGCGCGGTAAGAACGAATTTGCGCAGCAACTTGACCAATCACTTGCTTATCATAACCAGTCAAAATAACTTCTGTTGGAGTCGGTGTTGTCACCGTTACGCCAACTGGCATTTTGTGATTAATCGGATGTGAATAACCAAGCTCTAAATTTAACATTGCACCTTGTGCATTAGCTTTATAACCCACGCCTACCAAAGTAAGCTTGCGAGTAAAACCAACAGAAACGCCGTGCACCATATTAGCAACAAGTGCACGTAAGGTACCTGACATTGCGCTTGAGTGTTTTGTATCATTGGTAGCAGCAAAAGTAATGGTTTCACCTTCACGCGTTAGTGCAACAGCAATAGTTAGCGGATGTGATAATTTACCTAAAGGACCGCTGACTGCAATGCTATTAGCACTCAATACAACTTCAACTTTTTCTGGAATAGCGACTGGATTTTTAGCAACACGTGACATTTGCTTCTCCTTAAGCCACTACGCACAACACTTCGCCACCGATACCGGCTGCTTGTGCTTTACGATCTGTCATTACACCCTTGGATGTAGACATAATCGTCACACCAAGACCATTCATTACTTTAGGAATATTATCTGAACCTTTGTAAATGCGAAGACCAGGCTTACTTACGCGGTCAATCTTCTCAATTACTGGGCGGCCAGCATAATATTTCAAGCTGATGTTCAACAATGGCTTACCATCGTTTGCTGCAACAGCGAAATCATCAATATAACCTTCATCTTTTAGAACTGCAGCAATAGCAGATTTAAGTTTAGAAGCAGGCATCGAAACTGACACCTTGTTAACACTTTGTGCGTTACGAATACGCGTTAGCATATCGGCAATCGGATCACTCATACTCATAATTTATTCCTCCGTTACCAGCTAGCTTTGGTGACGCCTGGCACTTGGCCACTCATCATCAAATCGCGCAATTTGCTGCGACCGATACCAAATTTACTGAAAACACCACGTGGGCGGCCTGTTAATGCACAGCGATTACGTAAACGCACTGGGCTTGAATTGCGTGGTAACGCTTGCAATTTCAAACGTGCTTCACGACGATCTTCTAATGTTGCACTTTGATCGTTAATCGTAACGTTTAATGCATCACGTTTACCTGCGAATTTAGCAACTGTTGCGCGACGTTTAGATTCGCGCTCTGTCATACATGTTTTTGCCATGTCTTAACCTCTGAAAGGAAAACTAAACGCAGCAAGCAAAGCTCTTGCTTCTTCGTCTGTTTTAGCCGTTGTCGTAATCGTAATGTTCATGCCGCGAATCGCGTCAATTTTGTCATATTCAATTTCCGGGAATATGATTTGCTCTTTAACACCCATGTTGTAATTACCACGGCCGTCAAATGATTTTGCAGGAATACCGCGGAAGTCACGAATACGTGGAATAGCAACGGTAATGAGGCGATCCAAGAATTCGTACATGCGTTCGCGACGTAAAGTCACTTTGCAACCAACAGGATAATCATCACGGATTTTAAATGCAGCTACAGATTTCTTTGCTTTGGTCACAACTACTTTTTGACCAGCAATTTTTTCCATATCGCCAACTGCATTTTCCATCACTTTTTTATCAGCAACTGCTTCGCCTACACCCATGTTTAAGGTGATTTTCTCAATACGAGGCACTTGCATTACTGAAGTGTAACCAAATTGCTCAGTCATTTTTTGAACAACAGAGTCTTTATAAAATTGTTTTAAGCGCGCCATGATTTATCCTATGCGTCCACTGCTTCGCCGTTAGATTTGAATACGCGCACTTTTTTGCCGTCTTTCAAAACTTTATAACCAACACGGTCAGCTTTTTGAGTTGCATTGTTAAACAACGCAACGTTAGAAATATCAATCGGCATTTCTTTAGCGATAATACCGCCAGTAATACCTTTTGCTGGGTTTGGTTTAGCGTGCTTTTTAGCAACATTTAAACCTTCAACCACTACATGACCAGATTCAAGCACGTTTAATACAACACCACGCTTACCTTTATCTTTACCTGTATTGAGAACGACTTGGTCGCCTTTATGAATTTTGCTCATATATTGTCCCTATCCCTTACAGCACTTCAGGTGCAAGAGAAACAATTTTCATGAATTTCTCAGTACGCAACTCACGCGTTACTGGGCCGAAAATACGCGTGCCAATTGGCTCTAATTTATTATTTAGTAGAACAGCAGCATTGGCGTCGAATTTAACTAAAGAACCGTCTGGACGACGAACACCTTTAGCCGTACGCACCACAACAGCACTGTACACTTCGCCTTTTTTTACGCGGCCACGTGGAGCAGCATCTTTGATGCTGACTTTGATAATGTCACCTATACCAGCGTAACGACGCTTTGAACCGCCCAACACTTTAATACACTGCACAGAGCGTGCACCAGTGTTATCGGCAACTTCTAGCCTTGATTGCATTTGAATCATGAGAATAATCTCCAACTTAATCCGTTAAACCAACACCAGCCGCATGAACTTAATCAAAACGGCCAGTAGACCACGGTCAGTATTGGGGTACTTGCTTTTATGAATCTTAGAAACTACTAACCAAGATTCACGAGTACCGAAAAGTCCAACATTATAACTTAAAAACTGAATGTGGTGCAAG
>Ga0326733_1000404_pt1 | contig 12440 bp, 10 predicted proteins | sample 14_GP2_308_FD_207946 | JGI IMG/M metagenome (GOLD analysis project Ga0326733, IMG submission 207946) | Glacier ice microbial communities from Ngari, Tibet, China - 14_GP2_30.8 | ecosystem: Environmental > Aquatic > Freshwater > Ice > Glacier | place: China: Ngari, Tibet | collected 2018-07-17 | reverse complement strand
GTCCTGGCCGACACGGTCGTCACCGCCGCGATGACCGACACCTATCTACAAAAGCGCAAGCGTCACCACGAAGACCGGCTTGCCCGGAAAGCAAATCGTCTAGCGGCGCGGAGCGAAAAGATCTGAAGCTGCGCCGGGCTTGGGCCCAAACAGATCAGGTGCCGGGCTGGATGTAGGGTGCGCGCGCGAACAGTTCGCGTTCCCACTTTCGCGGATCGTCGGCGGCGCGGTTGTGGATGTCGAAGATCATCGTTGCGCGCGCAGGCAATCGATAGACCGGCCATTCCGGCATTCCGCGATGGTTGGGGCTGCCGCTGCGCGCAAAGGCGATGAAGGCGTCCATCATCGTTCCGCTTACCGATCGAGAGGTCGCGCCAGTGCCCGCGATCGAACCTGCGGCATCGATCGTTCCGAAAGCCAGCGGGATGTCGAGGGTGTGGGGTGCGCCGCGCCACGGTTCGACCGGGGACTGGAAATCGAGCTGGTAGACCCAGGTCCGGGTGTTCGCCTTGGCGCGCTCGTCGGCTTCGATGACTTGTCCCGGCCAGCTGCGTCCTGCCGTGATCGCGGCGTAAAAGATCCGCTCGGGTGACCAGCGGGGAAAGCGTTCTCTATATTGGGCAACGATCCATTCGGGATGCAGGTCGATGCGCAGCTCCGGCGTGATCCGGTCGGCGATGTTGGCCCAGTCGAGCCCAAGGATTTTCGGCCCCTTCGGATCGACGAACGCACGCGCCTCGTCGCGCGTATTGCCAAGGATCATCGGAATATGGTTCGACTGCGGATTGGCGTCGGGCCAGAACGGGTGGCGGCCGAGCGACTTCATGTCGAGCACCGGCCCGAAATAGACCGCGCCGCCGATGATCGGATCAGGCGCGGCGAGCCCTTCCATCAGTCGCTCAACCGGCATCGATGCCGCGTCCGACGGGGATGCCTTCAGCCCGGCCAGAAAGGCCTTGGCGCGGGCGGTGGCATTGAGCGGTCCAGAAGCGGTGACCTGTTGCCCGCTCATGGTCGCTGCTCGGTGGAACAGGCCCTTTGCGGCGGGCATGCCCATCATCGTGGCGATCTTTGCCCCGCCGCCCGACTGGCCAAACACCATGACCCGCGATGGGTCTCCGCCGAACCGCGCGATGTTGTCGCGGATCCAGCGCAGGGCAAGAATCTGGTCGAGCTGGCCGGCATTGCCGCTGTCGGGAAAACGTGGGTCGAGCCGCGCGAGATAAAGGTAGCCGAGCGCGTTGAGCCGGTGGTTGACGGTCACCACCACGACGTCGCCGCGCGCGGCGAGATGGCGTCCGTCGTTGAGCGGGTCGACCACGCTTCCGGTCGAATAAGCCCCGCCGTGGAAATAGACCATCACCGGGCGGCTGGAGCCGGTCCGCGCGGCCGGGGTCCACACGTTGAGGAACAGGCAATCCTCGCTCTGCGGGCGATACTTGTCGCCGCGCTGGGGGGCGGAGGGGCCGAAGCGGACGGCGTCGATGACATCGCGGCCCTGAGGCGGGGTGCGTGGCGCCATGAACCGGTCCGCCAGACCATAGCGAATGCCGCGAAACACGTGAAGACCGTCTTCGCTGGTCCCGCGGACCGGCCCGAGCATTGTTCGAACGACGGGCCGTTCGCCCGCGGCGAAGGCACGAGCGCCGGTCAGGGCGCTCAGGGACGCAGTTGCGGCGAGGAAGGTGCGGCGTTCCATTCTACCTCCGGACGTCGAGCTCTCCAGACATGAAGGCGTCGATATCGCGCGGCCCGAACAGGCTCGCGTCGCCCGGGAGGCTGTGCTTGAGCGCGGTTACGGCAAGCCCGGAACTCACCGTCCAGTCGAGGTCCCGGTCGCTACGCAGCCCGTGGAGGACGCCGGTCGCGAACGCGTCGCCAGCGCCGATCCGGTCGATGATGCCGGCGACCACTACTTCTTCGGTCTGGGAGGCGCTGTCCGGCGTGTCGATCCGGGCTGAAATGCGATGCCGGTCGGCATCGTCGATATGGCGCGCGGTCGATGCAATCAGCTTGAGGTTGGGGAAGGCGCCAAATGCGGCCTCTGCGGCGTGGCGCCGCCGGTCGGGGCCGTCGCCGCTAAAGCCTTCGCCAAGCAACAGGCCGACGTCGCGGTGATTGCCGAACAAAATCTCGGCTTTCGATACGAGTTTGGTCAGGGTGTCGCGCGGTCGGCTGTCCCACCGCTCCCATAGCTGTGCGCGGTAGTTGCCGTCGAACGAGATCGAGATGCCGAGCCGCACTGCGGCCTCCGCCGCAGCAAGCGCCGCCTCGGCCGAGTGCGGCCCAAGCGCTGGCGTGATGCCCGACAGGTGAAGCAGGTCGACGCCGTCGAGCAATCGGTCCCAGTCGAAGTCGCCGGCACGCGCGTTGGCGAAGCTGCTGCCCTCGCGGTCGTAAACGATTTCGGACGCGCGGAGCCCGGCGCCCTGCGCGAGAAAATACAGCCCCATCCGGCCGGGCGCGATCGCCACGCTCGAAGCATCGACGCCGTGTCGCCGCAAATAGCCGATCGCAGCTGCGCCCAGCGCATTGTCGGGCACGCTGCTGATGACCCGGGTCCGGTGGCCGAGCGAGGCAAGGCCGACCGCGACATTGGCTTCGGCACCACCGATGTGAACGTCGAGGTGGGGCCGCTGCAGGAGTAACTCGCGACCTGGCGCAGTAAGGCGCAGGAGCAATTCCCCGAAGCAGGCGACCACCGCCATCAGCGCGCCAGCCAGCCGCCGTCGACCGCCAGTATATGGCCGTTGACATAGTCTGCCGCCGACGAAGCAAAGAATACCGCAGCGCCGCCAAGGTCCGATGGTTTGCCCCATCGGCCCGTGGGAATGCGTTCCAATATCTGGCGGTTGCGGGTCTCGTCCGCTTGGAGCGCCGCCGTATTGTTGGTGGCAATGTAGCCCGGCGCGATCGCGTTGACGTTGATGCCCTTGGACGCCCACTCGCTGGCAAGCAATTTGGTGAGGCCCGCGACGCCGCTTTTCGACGCGGTGTAGCTGGGGACGCGGATGCCGCCCTGGAAGCTCAGCAAGGATGCGATGTTGATGATCTTGCCGCGTCCCGCCTCGATCATCCGGCGCCCGGCGGCTTGCGACAGGAAGAACAGCGACTTCAGATTGGTGTCGATCACCGCGTCCCAGTCCGCCTCGGTGAAATCGACCGCATCGGCGCGGCGGATGATCCCGGCATTGTTGACGAGGATGTCGATTGCGCCGAGCTGCGACACGGTTTGTTCGACGACGTCCTCGATGGGGGCGATGGTCGACAGGTCGGCGGCGATGAGGATTGCGCGACGACCTTCGGCGCGAACCATCTCGGCGGTTCCGTCGGCGGCCGAGCGGCCAGCGAGTGCGACATCGGCCCCGGCCTTGGCCAGCGCGACCGCGATCGCCTGGCCGATGCCGGTATTGGCGCCGGTGACGAGCGCGACGCGCCCGCCAAGATCAAACGGGTTCATCGCGGGCCTATTGCAGCTGACAAATGTCGAGGACGTTCATGTCGGTATAATCCTGATTCTCGCCGGCCATGGCCCAGATGAAGGCATAGGCCTTGGTACCCGATCCCATGTGGATCGACCATGGCGGCGAGATGACCGCTTCCTCGTTGGCGACGACGACGTGCCGCATCGCTTCGCCTTCGCCCATGTAGTGGAAAACACGGTCGCTTGGTCCGTCGAGTTCGAAGTAGAAATAGATTTCCGACCGGCGCTCGTGGATGTGCGGCGGCATGGTGTTCCACACGCTGCCCGGACGAAGCACCGTCAGCCCCATGACGAGTTGCGCACTGTCGCATACTCCGGGGATGACCAGCTGGAAAATGGTGCGCTCGTTCGATTCCTCGAGGCTGCCGCGCTCGAGCGCATTGGCCTGGGCGATCTCGAGCTTGCGGGTCTGGAACGCCTTGTGCGCCGGACAGGAGGCAAGATAGAAACGCGCGCCGGCACCTGAAAACACGACGTCCTTGGCGCCCATCGTGACATAGAGGCAGTCCTTGTTGCCAAGTTCGAACACTTCCCCGTCGACGCTTACCGTCCCGGCGACGTTGCTGACGTTGACGATGGCCAGTTCGCGCCGCTCGAGGAAAGGGTGGCCAACCGCGGATGCCGGTTCGGTCTGGTCGGGTAAGCGAACTTCGCCCGAAGCAACTGCGACCCCGCCGATCACGAAACGGTCGGCGTGGGTGTAGTTGAGGACGACTTCGCCATCGCGGAACATGTTCTGGATGAGGTAGCGGTCGCGAAGTTCTTCGTTCGACACGCACTCCATCATATCCGGGTGGGTCGCGTAAAAGGTCTTCTCAAACATCGTCTTCTCCATAGGTCAGGCGGCCTGCGCGCGCGGTTCGTCGAGGCGATAGGCGCGCTTGACCAGGCCGTAGGTAAGTTCGTGGGCAAGCTCGGCGGCTTCCCAATCCTCGATGCGATGCTCGGCAACGAGCCGGGCAAGGAACGAGCAATCGACCCGCCGCGCAACGTCGTGCCGGGCCGGGATCGACAGGAAAGCTCGCGTGTCGTCGTTGAAGCCGACGCTGTTATAGAAACCAGCGGTCTCGGTGGTCATTTCGCGAAAGCGGCGCATGCCTTCGGGGCTGTCATGGAACCACCACGCCGGACCAAGCTTCAGACACGGATAGTGGCCGGCGAGTGGAGCGAGTTCGCGTGCATAGGCACTCTCGTCCAGGGTGAAGAGGATGATCGACAGCCGCGGCTCATTGCCAAAGCGGTCGAGCAAGGGTCGCAGTGCATGGACATAGTCGGTGCGGGTCGGGATGTCGGCGCCTTTGTCCCGGCCGAAAAATTGGTGGAGTCCACGGTTATGATTACGAAAGGCTCCAGGGTGGATCTGCATGACCATCCCGTCCTCAACGCTCATCGCCGCCATTTCAGTCAGCATCTGTGCGCGGAACAACTCGGCGTCATCGGGGGTCCAGCTGCCGCCAACGATGCGGCCGAACAGCGTCTCGGTCTCAGTCGGCGAGAGGTCAGCGGTTCTCGCAGTGGGGTGTCCGTGGTCGGTCGCGGTCGCGCCGGCCGCGCGGAAGTCGGCGCGGCGCCTGCGATGGGCGGACAAATAGCCGCTCCAGCTGTGCACGTCTTCGCCGGTCAGTTCGGCAAAGCGGGGAAGCGCAGTCGCGAAATCCTCATGCTCGGGATCGATTACCGCATCGGGGCGATAGGTCGTGACGACACGCCCGCCCCAGCCCGAGTTTCGAATTGCGGCATGGTGGGCAAGGTCGTCATGCGCCCCTTCCGTGGTCGCCAGAAGTTCGATCCCGAAGCGTTCGAACAATGCCCGCGGGCGAAAGGCATCGGTGGCGAGTGCTTCGGTCATCCGTCCATAATAATATTGGGCGGTTGCGGCCTCGAGCGCGACGTCGATCCCGAACACCTCTGAGAAAAGCTGGTCGAGCCACATCCGCGACGGCGTGCCCCGGAATAGATGGTAATGGCTTGCGAACAGCTTCCACGCGTCGCCCGGATTGGCCGTCGAAGCATTTGTCCGACCTGGCACGCCGAGCGCATCCATCGACACACCCTGGCTGTAAAGCATGCGGTAAAGATAATGGTCGGGGGCAAGCAAAAGCTCGGTCGGATTGGTCCAGCTGGCGTTGCTGGCGAACCATGCGGGGTCGGTGTGTCCGTGAGGACTGACAATTGGAAGGTTGCGAACCGCCTGATATAATTCGCGCGCAATCGAACGCGTCCCCGGGTCCGCCGGAAGCAGTCGGTCTGGATTGAGCAAGAGCGGCCTCGGCATCCTCGTCCTAACTTTTATCGCCGGAGATCGTTGCTGATCTCGCCTCGGGTAACCGGTGTCACCTTAGCTGGCAAGCCGTTTACTGGCTTATTGATCGCAAAAGCACCAGCGTCTGCTATCCTGCGAACCAGGCGATCCCGCGAATTTTGACTAGCGCACTTGCCCAGTCGCACGCTAAATCTTACTGCTGACACCGGTTTAAATGATCCAGCCACATTTTACATCGATCGACGGCGGCGCCTCGGCAAGGTCGTCTACCCGGCGACGTTGCGACCAAGCTCCGCTCAGGTGAGCGGAAATTCAGGATGAAGCTGTGACCACGATCGAGAATGCGACTCTGTTCCGCCTGCCCCGGCATGTCGCGCGGCCGTCTTATGATCGATCAACTGTGAAGACCGGAATTCTCCATTTCGGCCCCGGCGCTTTTCATCGCGCGCATCAGGCCGATTACATCGACCGGCTTCTCGCACATGATTGTCGCTGGGGAATTGCCGCCGTGTCGCTTCGATCGCCCGGCACCGTCGCTGCGCTTGCCCGGCAAGAGGGACTTTATACGCTTGCCATCCTTGATGAAGCGCCTTCATTCCGGATCATCGGTGCGCACAATCGCTTCTTCGGCCCCGGCGAACATGCGCAAGTTCGGGCTGCCCTGGTCAGTCCGGACCTGAAGATCGTGTCGAGCACGGTCACCGAAAAAGGATATTGCCTCGCCGGGGACGGAACGCTTGATTTTGCGCATCCGTCTATTGTCCACGACCTTGCACGACCCGATGCACCCGAAAGCCTGGTCGGCTGGATCGCCTTGGGGCTTCGCGATCGCCGCGACGCGGGCCTTGCGCCCTTCACCCCACTGTGCTGCGACAATATGGTGGCGAACGGGCGCAAGCTTGGCGCCGCCGTCGCCGCTTATGCGCATCGGCTCGACCCCAACCTTGCCGACTGGATCGGTGGCGAGGTCCGTTTCCCAGACAGCATGGTCGATTCAATCACTCCGGCAACCGACGATGCAACCCGCACCGAAGTAGCCGCCGCCATCGGCCTGCGCGATGCGATTCCGGTACGGCGCGAGGAATATGCCGCCTGGATCATCGAAGACATATGGCCGGCCGATGCGCCTGACTTTGCCTCGGTCGGCGTCGTGTTGACCCACGATGTCCCGGCCTATGAACTGGCCAAGCTACGGATCCTCAACGGTGCGCATTCCAGCCTTGCTTATATCGGCCTGTTGCTTGGCCATGAAACCGTCGCAGACGCGATGCGCGACGAACCTCTTGCCCGCTTTATCGAGCGTATGATCCGGATCGATATTATTCCCGGCCTGCCACCGGCATTCAACCTTGATCATTATGCCGACGAAGTTCTTCGCCGTTTTCGCAATCCGTCGATCGGGCACAGGCTTTCGCAGATCGCGTGGGATGGCTCGCAAAAGCTTCCCTACCGTTTGCTCGACACGATTGCGCATGCGCTTCGGTATGACAGGCCGGTTGATCGGCTGGCGATCCCGGTCGCGGCGTGGATGCTGTTCATTCACCGGCAGGCGCGTGGGGGGGGCGAGATTATCGACCCGCTTTCGGACCTACTTTTTGAGATCGGACAAAGCGATGTATTCGAGTTAAAACTGCTCGGGATAAGCAACATATTTCCCGAAGAAATCGCCGAGAATGAAACCTTCCGGCAGGCGCTGACGAAGGCGATCGCAGCGGCTCAAAGCTCGGGACCGCGCAGTCTGATCACGATGATTTGAACCACGATCGCATAAATGGATCCATCGAACGATTGCCTATGACACCGGTTTCCACTACGCGCAAAAACAAGGGAGAGCCGCCGGTGGATTCGATAAAGGACGATAAGGTGGGGATTGCCAACCGCTTCCTGACGGCGCGGCGCGAGGCCACCGGGCTGCCAGATTATCCCGGCGCCTTCCCGGCGACATTGCAGGATGCCTATGCCATTCAGGATCAGGCGATCAGCGCCTGGGGAAAGCCGATCATCGGCTGGAAAGTTGGCCGTATATCATCGCCGCTGTCCGACAAATTCGGGGCCGACCGACTGGCCGGGCCGATCTTTTCAAGCAAGGCAGCCGCGCCCGAGTTGGTCCCGCAAATGCCTGTATTTGGCGAAGGTTTTGCCGCTGGTGAGGCCGAATTCCTGCTCCGCATCGGACAAGCGCCGCCCGCGGACAAGCTTCGTTTCACGCTCGACGAAGCGGCGGATCTCATCGCGGCGGTCCATGTCGGGATCGAGGTCGCCAGTTCGCCGCTCGGCGCGATCAACGCGCTTGGCCCGATTGCCGTGGTGTCCGACTTTGGCAATAATAACGGTCTGGTGATCGGCCGTGAAATCCCGGATTGGCGATCAAGCGGGTTCGAGGATTGGACCGTGACGACACGCATCGATGGCGTTGAAATCGGTTCCGGCATTGCGGCGTCCTTTCCGAACGGCGCAATTGGTTCGGCGCGTTTCCTGTTCGAACTTATGGCGGACCGCGGAATTGCGCTCCAGGCGGGGCAATGGATTTCATCGGGTGCCGTGACTGGTGTTCACAATGTCCGCCCCGGCCAGATTGTCGAGGCCGAATTTGCGCAAGGATATACCGTGCGTTGTGCGCTGACTGCCGCTTCTTCGGAGTAAGCCGCGTGCTTAATGCGCCCATTCCTGCGTCAGGACTTCAGCCTTGGCCCCGTCAAATTTGATTTCGACCTTGAATTGATTTTCGATCTTGGGGCCGAGAAACTCGTAGATGATGATCCCGTCATTCTGGCGGCTCTCGATGATCCGGTCCTGGGTGAAGCGGCTGTCAGCCTTATCGAAAGTTGAGCGAACCGCCTGCGGAACAGCGGTGAGTGCGATGTCGCGTTGGGTCTCAACCACCTTCCAACCTTTTGGGTCCTGCAGCAGGTCGAGCTCGATATCCGACCCGTCGGGAAGCCTGCCGGCGACGTCATAATATTTCCGGCCGTCGCGTGTTTCGGACTCCGCCGCTGTAACGTTCATGGAGGGCTGCGCAGCCTTCGCCGCGGCTAGCACTTCGCGGGGCACCGAACCGAGTGACGCTCCGGTCTTGCCCGACGTCTCGACCTTGTCCGCCTGCTCATTGGCATTTGGCTCCGTCGTGTCGCTGCACGACGGGCTGAACAGCAACATCACGACAAGTGGAAATGAACGAATCATTTGACTGGCTCCTTCGGTTCACAGGCAGGCTTGGGACGGCGAACGTTTGGCATTTGTATATGACACCGGTTTCCCATACAATCTCCATCAAGGCTCTCGATCAATGAGCCAGTGGAGGATGTTCGGATGGCTGAGACACGGTTCGCGAGCAATGACGCGACCCCGCGCGGATCGGGGGTTGGGCGCGTGCGCTGGGGCATTTGCGCTTTGCTCTTTTTTGCGACCACCATCAATTATATCGACCGGCAGATGATCAGCGTCCTCAAGCCGACGCTCCAGGGCGAGTATGGCTGGACCGAGACCACCTACGCGAACATCGTTTTTTCGTTTCAGCTTGCCTACGCCATTGGTTACGTCGTCTTTGGCCGTTTGATCGATAAGCTGGGTGCTCGTTTCGGTTATTCGCTGGCCGCCGTCATCTGGGGCTTTGCGGCGATGGCCCATGCCGGCGCCAACAATGCGTGGCATTTCATAATCGCCCGCTTTGCCTTGGGGATCGGCGAGTCGGGAAACTTTCCCGCCGGGGTCAAGGCGGTCGCCGAATGGTTTCCCAAGAAAGAGCGTGCATTCGCTATTGGTATCTTCAACGCCGGTGCCAATGTCGGGGCTATTTTGACCCCGCTCATGGCGCCGTTTCTGGTCATGTGGTTCGGGTGGCGCGTCGCCTTCATTCTCACCGGTGCGATCGTGTTTATCTGGGTCGCAGTGTGGTGGATTGTGTACCGCAGTCCGCGTGACAAGAAGAATCTGTCACAGGCGGAACTTGAATATATCGAGAGCGACCCCGCTGATGCGCCGGGCGAGGTAAAGTGGCTTCCCCTTCTGCGTCATCGCCAGACCTGGGCCTATGCCGTCGGCAAATTCATGATCGACCCGATCTGGTGGTTTTTTCTCTTCTGGCTGCCCGACTTCTTTTCCAAGCAGCATGGCCTCGACCTGAAGACTTTCGGTCCGCCGCTGGCCGCGATCTACATCCTGTCCGATGTCGGAAGCGTAGGCGGCGGCTGGCTTTCGTCCAAGCTGATCAAGCGCGGGTGGAGCGTCAACGCCGGTCGCAAGATGGCTATGCTGGTGTGCGCACTGTGCGTGCCGCCTGTGATGCTCGCGCCCGGGATCGACAATGTCTGGGGCGCGGTGCTGCTCATCGGGCTCGCAACTGCAGCGCACCAGGGCTTTTCAGCCAATCTGTACACGCTGCCGTCCGACCTCTTCCCGCGCAAGGCGGTCGGAGCAATCATCGGCATCGGCGGTACGATCGGCGCGATTGGCGGAATGTTCATGGCCAAGTTCACCGGCTGGGTCCTCGACGCCACCGGATCGTACACACCGATGTTCGTGCTCGCCGGGTCATCCTATCTTCTGGCGTTGCTTTTCATTCACTTGCTGGTGCCGCGAATGGAGGAAGTGCAGGGTATCTGATGCCTTCGTTGCTTTGGGACCCCGCCTTTTATGTGTTCGCGATCCCGGCAGTCATCCTTCTTGGCCTTGCCAAAGGCGGGTTTGCCGGGCTTGGAGCGCTTGGAATGCCGCTCATGGCGCTTGGCGTCGAGCCGGTCGCCGGCGCCGCGATCCTGCTTCCGATCCTCATCGCCCAAGATGTCGTGGGGGTCACGGCGTTTCGCCGGACTTGGGATGCCCGCGTGCTGCGAATTCTCCTTCCCGGAGCGGTGGTCGGCGTGGCACTTGGATGGGGGTTGGCGTCGCAAGTGTCGTCGGATGCGATCCTTGCCGCGCTTGGAGCCGTATCGATCCTCTTCGGAGCACAGCGCCTGTGGGTCGAGCGCGGCGGCGGCGTCCCTGAGCCATCGAGTTCGTCGGCCTGGGTTGGAAGCCTGTTCGGGGTTGCAACCGGCTTTACCAGCCAGATCGCCCATGCCGGCGGGCCGCCGTTTCAGATGTGGGTGATGCCGCGCCGGCTTCCGCGCGACGTTTTCATCGGCACGTCGGCAATCTTCTTTGCCCTGCTCAACTGGATCAAGGTGCCGGCCTATGTCGCGCTCGGGCAATTTACGAAGGAAAACGCGCTTGCGACCGCGGTGCTTCTGCCTGTCGCAATATTGTCCAGCGTAGCCGGAGTCCGGCTTGTTCGGCATGTTCCGATGCAGCGCTTTTACGTAATCATCTACGCCTTGATGATCGTCACTGGTGTCAAGCTGTTGCTCGATGGTGTGGGAATTTCCTGATGCACTTTCTGTTCGCTGCCGCGGCACTTGCCGGGTCGCTTGCTACGCCGCAAATCATTGCTTTCCCAGGAGCCGAAGGGGCGGGGCGGCTTGCCACCGGCGGGCGCGGCGGGCGCGTGTTGCGCGTTACCAATTTGGACGACGCAGGCACAGGCTCGCTTCGCGACGCGGTTGAACAGAAAGGCGCGCGGACGATCGTGTTCGACATTGGCGGGACGATCCGTCTCGACAAGCCGCTGGTGGTTCGCAATGGGCAGCTGACCATTGCCGGCCAGACTGCGCCCGGTGGTGGCATCACGCTTCGTGATCGTCACTTTGAAATATCGGCGGACGACGTGGTCGTGCGCTTCATCCGCTCGCGGCTTGGCAATGAAGCGCAGGTCGAAAGCGACGCATTCACGATCAGCCGCGGGAAAAGGATTATCGTCGACCATGTGTCGGCCAGCTGGTCGGTCGATGAGACACTCTCGGCTGGCTCGACCTATGCGAACCCCGACCAGGACTTGCGCGACGTAACCGTACAATATTCGATCATTGCCGAATCGCTGCGGCGTTCGGTCCATGCCAAGGGCGATCACGGTTATGGCTCGTTGTTGCGTGGAGGGCAGGGCGCAAGGATGAGCTTCCATCATAATTTGTGGGCCCATCATGCCGCCCGCATGCCCAGACCCGGCAATTATCAGACGCCCAGGCTCGATCCTGCCGGCGCCTTTTACGACTTCCGTTCCAACGTCTTTTATAATTGGGGCGGCAGCGCCGCGGGCTATAATGCCGATAGCGGCGACAAGGCGTCGCTCGCTACCTATAACTTCATCGACAACGCTTACAAAACGGGTTCCGACTCGAAAAAGTCGATTGCCTATGACGAGCGCAATCCGATCGCCCGCGCCTTCTTCGCACGCAACAGCATGAACGGCCTTGTCCCGGGCGATCCTTACGCGCTTGTCAGCGGCACCCTCTCACCGGGTTACAAGCTTGCCGTCCCCGTCGCCATGCCAGCGGTCACGGTTCACCCGGCACCCGACGCCTTCGATGTAGTGCTTGTCCAAGCTGGTGCATCGTTGCGGCGGGATACGGTTGACGATCGCATAGTCGCCTCGGTCCGTGAGGGCACCGGCCACCTCATCGACAGTCCAGACGACGTCGGCGGATATCCCCAGCTTGCCGCCGGCTTGCCCTGGAAGGACAGCGACAAGGATGGCATGCCCGACGATTGGGAACGCCGACAGCGCCTTGATCCCACCGATCCTTCAGACGGAAATATCGACCGCGATCACGACGGTTTTACCGAGCTCGAGGAATGGCTGGACGCGCTGGTGACCAAGGT
>Ga0326733_1000403_pt1 | contig 12497 bp, 13 predicted proteins | sample 14_GP2_308_FD_207946 | JGI IMG/M metagenome (GOLD analysis project Ga0326733, IMG submission 207946) | Glacier ice microbial communities from Ngari, Tibet, China - 14_GP2_30.8 | ecosystem: Environmental > Aquatic > Freshwater > Ice > Glacier | place: China: Ngari, Tibet | collected 2018-07-17 | reverse complement strand
GGTTCGTTCGGTTTGCATCAAGTGACAAAACTGTCGCAACCTTGTGCGCCGGACGACAAGAAAGGTCAATTCACAGGGCGTTTGCTTGACAATTCAGGGCTACAGCGGGCATTTTTACAAATTCTGGGGTGTGGCACGGAAGCTGCTCATAACAATTGCTTTTTTCTCAACCAAGGAGTTTTTTCATGAAGCGTTCCATGCAAAAGGGTTTCACCCTGATCGAGTTGATGATCGTTGTCGCGATCATCGGTATTTTGGCTGCGGTGGCTTTGCCTGCTTATCAGGACTACACCAAGCGAGCCAAGCTGTCGGAGGTAATTTTGGCCGCGTCTGCTTGTCGCACTTCGGTCAGTGAGGTGTACCAAACCAACTCTGCTACAAGCTTGCCTGTGGCAGGCGGCTGGGGCTGCGAGAGCTCAACCGCAACGTCAAAGTATGTTAGGTCTGTTGCTACCGATGCCAATGGCGGTGTAATCGTCACAGTTCAGGGCGTTGGCGACACTGTAATTGATACACATACCGTGAGTTTGGTACCCACTGGGGCTGCTGGAGCGGCCATCACAACTACGGTACCTCTTTCTCAGTGGATTTGCGGCAATCCTGCTGTTGTGAACGGCGGTACTGCCTTGACCACTGTGCCCCCCAAGTTTTTGCCTGGTTCTTGCCGCGGCACCTGAGCTTGAGTTTTTTGATGCAAGAAAGAAAAACGCCCCATTTGGGGCGTTTTTCTTTTTCCGAGCTTCTCCTCTGGATGATGGGGGCTTCGCTCCTAATAATGAGTTGGCTGTTGCCTGTCCATTTTTTGCCATGGGTTAGCTGGCATAACGAGATGCTGACTTTTTCTTTCGCCTTACTGCTCGCTTGGCGTGGCTTGTTGCGTATGGTTAAAAAAGACCAATCGAGTACTATTTCCGCACCACTTATCGTTATTCCCTGGCTAGCGTTGGGGCTAATCGCAGCAATTCAGGGGGCCACTGGCGTAATTACTTTTTGGGGCGATGTTGTCGTGTTTGAGCTCTATGCGGCGCTCTGCGTCGTATGTTTGGCACTGGGGTTTGCAGTTTCTCGGCAAGTGCCAGCCGGATCAGGCCGGTGTTCTCGGAGCAATTTAAACCCTGCGTTGGCGCTTCTGGCTTTTGCCTTAACCTTCGGCGCTTTTGCCTCGGCGGTGGTGGCATTTGCGCAGGTGTTTGAACTGTGGGAGCACTCCGCGTGGATCAACCGGATGCCTCAACTCCGCCGCCCCGGGGCAAATATGGGGCAACCCAATCATCTGGCAACTCTGTTGCTGATGGGGATGACGAGCCTTTTGTTTCTGTATGAAACCGGCAAGCTGAAGGCTCTGCCCTCGGCATTGACTTTTCTGATGTTGTGCATGGCTTTGGCGGCAACCGAGTCCCGTACTGGCGTCTTGGGCTTCCTGTTGTTGACGGGCTGGTGGTTTGTCAAAAACAAACAAGTGGGTTTTAAAGTCGCCCCGTTGGTGATTGCGCTCGCAGGTACTGGTTTTTTGGTATTTTTCTGGACTTGGCCGTCGCTGTTTTCATTCATCCAGCAAAGTTCAGGTTTAGGCGCAGAAGTCGACCTCAAGGCAGGCGCTAGGATAGTGGTATGGCCGCAACTGATGGCTGCTGTAGCCCAGCGGCCATGGTGGGGTTGGGGCCTGGGTGGAGTTTCTAAAGCGCACAACGCTGTGGCGCATGCTTATGTCGTGAGCGATCCCTTTTCGTACAGCCACAACATTCTGCTTGATCTGGCGTTGGGCTTGGGGGTACCAGTTACGTCAATGTTGGTGCTGATAACAGGCGTCTGGCTATTGCGTCGCATTCGGGCTGCCAATCAGCTGCTGCCTTGGTACTGTCTGGCGGTGACATTGCCTGTGGCGGTGCATTCAATGTTGGAGTTTCCGTTTGCGTATGCTTACTTTCTCGTACCCGTGATGTTTGCATTGGGGGCGCTGGAAGGTATGGTCGGCAATCAGTTTGCTATGAATGTCGGGGTGCGCCCTGCGGCGGCGTTTTTACTGTTGGTAAGCAGCGTAGCGACCTGGTCGGTTGTGGAGTACGTTGCGATTGAAGAAGATTTTCGGGTTGCCCGCTTTGAGGCGCTGCGCATGGGACAAACACCGATTGGTTATCAAAGACCCAATATTGTCGTTTTGACGCAATTGGGCGCATTGCTGGACGGCGCCCGTAATTCACCCAAACCGGGCATGACCGCCGATGAGCTGGTGCTCTCCAAAAATGTCGCCCTGCGCTACCCTTGGACAGCGACACAGAACCGGTATGCCCTTGCGCTCGCGCTGAATGGCAATCCTGTGGAAGCAGTACGACAATTGGGTGTTATCCGGGCCATGTATGGTGAAAAAACTTACGAGAAAATCAAAGCGGATTGGAAAAATTTGGCACAAGACCAGCATCCCCAATTACGCGATCTGAAGCTGCCTTGATACGGTGCCACCTGCAGCAGAGCCTTTTCGCCCTAGTTGCTGGATGGGCCTTCACCATACCTTGGTTGAGCCCTTTTGCGCCTCTCCCGACACCCGCCGTTGTACCTTGGCTGGTCGCGTTGGCCGCGACTGCAGTCTTGATTTTGTTTGCATCACTGCGCGCCACCCTGGATAAGGCGTCATTTTCGCAGCGCTGGGCTTATCCTGCGGCATGGGCTTGGATGTTTGCCGGCGTAGTTAGCAGCTTGATCGGCTTGCTGCAATATTTCGGAGCCGGCGCAGCGCTTGACCCTTGGGTCAGCCAGGCGCCGCTGGGGGAGGCCTTTGCCAATCTGCGGCAGCGGAACCAGTTTGCCAGCCTGACTAACATTGCTTTGGCCGCCCTGGTCTGGTTGGGGGTTGGAATGAATGGACGCTTCGCGGGACGCCATCGGTGGATAGCCTGCGTAGCGGCCTGCTTGTTGGCGGCAGGAAATTCCGCCTCGTCGTCGCGAACGGGGATGATGCAGCTTGTTTTGCTGTGCGCGCTCTGCGTGGTCTGGGGTGGGTGGCATCAGCCCACTGTTCGCCGTATTTTGTTGGCGGCAGTTTTAGCCTACATGCTGGCCACGCTGGCACTGCCCTGGCTGGCAGGACTTGATCTGTCTGGGCATGGCATGATTGCCCGCCTACGTGCTGGTGACGATGCGTGTGCCAGCCGCATCACGCTTTGGTCCAACGTGCTCACACTGATCGCGCAGAAACCCTGGTTTGGCTGGGGTTGGGGTGAGCTGGATTACGCGCATTACATGACGCTGTACCCCGGCGAAAGGTTTTGCGAAATTTTGGACAATGCGCACAACTTGCCTTTGCATCTGGCGGTTGAGCTGGGCATTGCAGCGTCTCTGCTGGTGTGCGGCGTCTCTGCTTGGTGGGTGCTTCGCGCGCGCCCTTGGTCCGAGACCGACCCGACGCGTCAGATGGCCTGGAGCGTGCTAGCGCTGATCCTGCTGCACAGCATGCTGGAGTATCCCTTGTGGTACGGGCCGTTTCAGATGGCGTTTGGACTGAGCGTGTACTTGCTGTGGGCGACGCGGATGCGACCTGCCCATGCACTGCAGCCGGCTACAAAGTCAACACCCATGGCGGCCGGCCCTCCATTTTTTCTGGCAACGTTAGCCGCAGTGTTAATGACGGCGGTGGCTTACGCGGCATGGGATTACCGCCGGGTCAGTCAGATCTATCTGCCACCCGCTCAGCGCGCGTCTGCCTACCGCGACGACACGCTCGAAAAAACCCGCGCCACCTGGTTGTTCAGGCAGCAGTTTGATTTTGCCGCCTTGAGTCTGACGCCGCTGACCCGGGAGAATGCGTTGCATGTCTACGACCTAAGCAATCAACTGCTTCATTTTTCGCCAGAGCCACGGGTCATCGAAAAAGTGATCGAAAGTGCTGTCATGTTGGGTCGGGATGAAGAAGCCTTGCTGCACCTGGCGCGTTACCGCGCAGCCTTTCCGGAGAGCCACGCACAGTGGCGCAGCACGGTCGTATTGAGTAAGGATGCCGCGAAATGACGCGCAGCGGGTGCCTCACGGTACCAAGACAAAACTTCCCGATTTGCCGCCATGCTTTTCCAGTAATTTGACATCGGTGATCACCATGGATCGGTCCACCGCCTTGCACATGTCATAGATCGTCAGCAATGCCACCTGCACGGAGGTCAACGCTTCCATTTCCACCCCCGTGGGACCCACGGTTTCAACAGTGGCCAGGCAGGTGATGCTGGCGCTTTGCACATCGGATTCAAACGCGATAGCGACATGCGTCAGCGCCAGCGGATGGCACAGCGGAATCAGATCGCTGGTCTTTTTGGCCGCCATGATGCCGGCAATGCGGGCAATGCCCAGGACATCTCCCTTTTTAGCTGTGCCTTCCAGGATGATGATCAAAGTGGCGGGCGCCATCACAATGCGGCCTTGGGCTATGGCCACGCGGTGGCTGGCGGGTTTGCGGGCCACATCTACCATGTGGGCCTGACCCTGGGTATCGAAATGGGTCAAAGCTGAAGGCGTAGTCATAACCTGTTGAAACCTTTACAAACACCCATCATCATAAGAGGATGCACGCCATGCCCAATTCGTTGAAAAGCCGTTTCTCGGCCGCTGGTATCCACTTGACACTTAGCCTGGCCGTTTCGGCATTGGCGGCCTGGCTGGTTTTTTCGCTTTGGTATCCCTATCCTTACCGCGAAATTTCTGGCGGACGAGACTTGTTCTTTATTGTTGTGGCGGTCGATGTGATCATGGGGCCACTGTTGACCTTCACAGTTTTCAACCGTAGCAAGCCAGTCGGTGAGCTGCGCCGCGACCTGGCGATTATTGGTTTTTTGCAATTGGCGGCCCTGGTTTACGGGTTATGGACGGTGTCCATCGCGCGGCCGGTGCATTTGGCGTTTGAAATTGACCGGTTTCGTGTTGTGCATGCCATTGAGATTCCGAAGGACGAGATCAACAAGGCGCCGCCGGGACTGCAGCGTTTGCCGTGGACCGGACCAAGCTTGCTGTCGGTGCGTGAATTCACAAGTCAAAAAGAGGGTTTTGAAGCGACCCTTGCCGCCATCAACGGTTTTCCTTTGAGTGCCAGACCCGAGTTGTGGCAAAGTTATGAAAAAGCCAAGCTGCAAATCTTAAACGTAGCAAAACCGGCGAGCGACCTGAAGCAGCGTTTTCCTGCCCAGGCCAATATGATCGATGCTGCCCTGAAGTCCGCACTTGGCGGCAACGCGCCCAACCGAGCCGTTGGCTACGTCCCACTGGTAGGTCGCGACAAGTTCTGGACAGTCCTGCTTGATCTCAACAGCACCGAGGTGATTGCTTTTGTTCCTATCGACTCCTTCTAAAACACTTTGGCAAAAAAGCCGGTTGGCCCTTGCCTGCAATGCGCTAGCAGCTATTTTTTTTGTAGCATATTGCGTTTCATCTGCGGCTCAGGCACCAACCCGCTCCGGCGGCGCGCTGCCCACGCTAGGTGATACCTCCGAGCTGTCTGTCGCTGCCGAAAGACGTCTCGGCGACCGCATCGCCGTAAGCATCTACCGCGATCCCGACTATCTGGACGACCCGGTGCTGGGCGACTACCTGCAGAGCATCTGGCTGCCGCTGATGACGGCCGCCCGCGCCCGTGGCGAACTCGCGCCCGAGCTGGAGCAGCGTTTTGCCTGGGAGATCATGCAAATCCGCGATCGCAGCATCAATGCCTTCGCCTTGCCTGGCGGTTACCTGGGGGTGCACATGGGCCTGATGGGTGCGGTGAGTTCGCGTGATGAGCTGGCCTCGGTGCTGGCGCACGAGCTCAGCCACGTCACGCAGCGCCATATCTCGCGGCTGATGACCAAGCAGAGCGACCAGATGCCCTGGGTCATTGCAGCCATGGTGCTGGGCGCCCTGGCCGCCAGCAAAAGCCCCGATGCCGCCAACGCGGCGATTGTTGGTGGGCAGGCCGCGGCGATGCAAAACCAGCTCAATTTTTCCCGCGACATGGAGCGCGAGGCTGATCGTATTGGTTTCGCCGTCATGGTCGACGCCGGTTTCGAAAAGCAGGGATTTGCCAGCATGTTTGACAAGTTGCAGCAGGCGGCACGGCTCAATGACAACGGCGCTTTTCCTTATCTCCGCAGCCACCCCCTGACGACCGAGCGTATTGCCGAAGTCAATGGCCGGCTGCAGCTTGAAACTGTCGGCCCCGCCGTACCGCCGCCGAGTGCCCCGGATACGGGTGGTGAGCGGGTGCTGCATGCCATGATGGCCGTGCGCGCCCGTGTGCTGGGCGACCCTGGCGTGGACGGTCTGCGCCCGCTGCTGGCTGAGGCCCAGCGTGTGCCTGCTGCGGCTGGCACCAATATGGCCTGGACGCCAAGAGATGCCGGTGCCTTGTACGGCGGCGCGTTGGCGGCAAGCCGGTTGCGCGACCACGCGCAAGCCCGCAGCCTGATCGGCAGGCTGGCTGGTGCTGGTGCCACCCGTCAACATGCAGCACTCAATGACATGTCGCAAGGGCTGGCGCTGGAAATCGAACTGGCGGCCGGAAACACCGCTGATTTACCCCGGCTAAAGAACACCCTGTCGCGCGCTGCGCTGCTGTTGCAAGCCAGGGCCGACCTGGCTGCGGGCCGGCCCGAGGAAGCATCAAGCCCTTTGCAAACCTGGGTCAGCAACCACCCGAGGGATGCCCTTGCCTGGCAGCTCCTGGCGCAGGCGTATGGCAAACAGGGTCAGACTTTGCAGGCCATCCGGGCCGATGCCGAAAGTCGGGTGGCACAGCTGGATTACCCTGCCGCGCGGGATCGATTCAAGGCAGCGCAGGACTTCATGCGCAGCAACCGAAACAGCGGCGCGGCAGCCAGCAACTACATTGACGGCTCCATCATTGACACCCGTACCCGGGAGATTGACCAGCTACTTCGGGAGCAGGCGCTCCAGGAGAAACTCGATCGCAAGCTGTAGCACCGAATAAATCAGCGAACCAATCAGCGCGGCCACGAATCCGGTGACGTGCAGGCCACTGAGCAGGCTGGCCGCGGCCCAGAACATCAAGGCATTGATGACAAACAGAAACAGCCCCAACGTGACCAGTGTCACCGGCAAGGTCAGCAGCACCAGCACCGGTCGCACCACCAGGTTGAGCGCACCCAACACGGCGGCTGCAACGAGGGCAGACGTGAAACTGGTCACCGTGACGCCAGAGTACAAATAAGCCACTGCCAGTAGCGCAGCGGCACTGAAAAGCCATTTGAGGATCAGTTTCATGACCCTGAGAATAGCATCACGCGGCGGCCTGCGCGGGGTCTAACTCCCAGTCGCAACAGCTGCCGGTTAGGCAGGCCTAATCAACAGCCACCAGTAGGCTGGCACTGGCCACAACAGCCGCATAGCCCCAGACGCCTTGAGGCTCCTGGGGTTGGTGCCGGGTGACGGGCAGCAGGTCATGTCCCAGCTTGGGCCGGCGTGCATCCAGCACGCGCGCCACCCCGTACTGGGCAAGCAGGGCGTCGGTCAAATCGCAAAGCGGGCCGCTCGCGACCTGGGTGATCACCGAATCGGCGGGGCCTTGCAGCAACGGAACGACCTGCCCAAAAACTTTATCGGCCCATTTGCCGCGCCAGCTCTGGCGCGCACTGTTGGTCACCCATTTGCTCGCGTTGTGGGTGATGCGCGGCGCACATCCCACCAAAATCCAGCGTGTCGGCGTGCGGGCTTTGCCAGACTGGATCATGGGCGTCAGCATTTTCAATGCGTAAGCTGCCTCGTCCATGTAAACAATCATGTTGTCCATAAAGTTCTCCTTGGTTATACGTGCTATGCGGACTCTCTGGCTGCGCTGCAGGGGGTTGTTCAGGCCCCCTGGGTTTGCTCGGGGACGTGTTATTCGGTAATGAGTTTGTTGCTGTGGCTGGATTTGGAGCGCCGGGTGGCCCACCAGCCGGCGCCAAGTACCCCGGCGACTGCCAGTGCATAGGTGCCCCATCGTGCGGCGCTGTGCAGGGTTGTAGCGGCGTCAGCACCGCGATAAATGACATTCAGCAAGGGCTCACTCACAATCATTTTGGCCGCGGTAAAGGCCAGCACTGCGGCGCCGATATTGATGATGGCGGGAAAGCGTTCGACCAGTTTGAGCACCATGGTGCTGCCAAAAACGACGATGGGAATACTGATCAGCAACCCGATAATGACCAGGTCAAACGAGCCTTGGGCGGCGCCTGCAACGCCGAGTACGTTGTCCACGCCCATCAGCGCATCGGCTACCACGATGGTTTTCATCGCCGCCCAGAAGGTGCTGACGACGGGACCGTCATGTTCCTTGTCACTTTGATCCGCCAGCAGTTTGTAAGCGATCCAGAGGAGGCCTAGACCACCGACCAGCATCAGGCCGGGAATCTTCAGCAGCCACACGACGCCCACCGTCATCACCGACCGAACGACGATGGCGCCGACAGTTCCCCAGGCAATGGCCTTTTTCTGTAGATGAGGAGGTAAATTCCGCGCTGCGAGCGCAATCACAATGGCGTTGTCACCGGCCAGAACAAGGTCAATGAGGATTATCGCCAATAAGGCCGACCACCAGGGGGTAGAGAAAAATTCCATGACTCACAAACTCCAATTCGGGCTTCAACAAGGAAATCCGCACGCGGATTTCCTTGTTGAAACAGAACGGGTCAGTGGGTGAGGCTGCGATTGCTGATTGCCGCGAACGCCTCGATCAAACCCATTCAGGTTTCAATCGAAGGTCTGGCTCGACATGCAGTGTCTGTGCATGTCCAGCAGGCCGGGAGCGTGAGCTCCGTAATGACGACCTGCTGTAGCGATCTTGCTGTTGCGATGTAGTATTTATAGTGCAGCAAAACGAGGGAGTTACTCCCCTTCGGAATGGCCATTTTAACGATTCGGGCACATTTTCGACAAGCCCTTTTTGTAGGACTTTGTCGCAAAGTCCTTTTGGGTCGCAAGCCTCCTCTGGTCTCGCTGATAATTCGGGGCGCTGGCGTTTCATTGATCTGGCCTTTCCCTTTTAGGCAAGCCCGCGCTGTTTTTCCATGGCAACCCATATGTCCGGCATCCACATTACCGATATTGAAGCGGCCATTAACTTCTGGCGCGATAAAAAACCGTCACCAGACGGCGTGACACTGGCGCCGGAATTGCGGGCGTTGGCAGAGGTCTATGCCTTGCTGGTTTTCTACCACGAGGACGAAGCCGACGAAGCCGGTTTCCCGCCCAAAGCCCTTGACGCTTGGCGTATTTGGTACGACACGACGGCAGACACGCCGTGCATCGCGATCTGCTCGACCAGCCAGGGCGATGATTTGTGCAAGGGGTGTGGCCGCACCTTTGCCGAGGTGCAGCACTGGCCCGAAATGAGCCCAGCCGACAAACGCGCTACCTGGCGGCGTATTACGCAGGAGGCGACTGCCTGGCGCTTCGGCCGCTATGCCGATCGTGCGCTGGAAAACCGGGACGCAGCGCCGCCACGTTTTTCCTGAGGGGGCGCCGGCTCGTCCGATCAAGTCACATCAACCCGACTGAGGGGAGCCTCGTTCCGCTCACTTCCTGAGGGCAAAGGGTGATTAGAGAAGCCCAGCGCAGCTGAGCGGCTGGCAGATTTCAAGCCTTTTGACCTCCAGCCCTTACAGAATGGGCGTACGCAGCTATCAATGCAGGACTAAACTGGCCGCATGCTCCGACTCGCCCGTGCGCCCAATATTGCCATTGCAGCGCTTTGGGCCGACGTGCTGCAGCAGGCGGGCTTTTCTGCCACGGTGCAACGCTACTTTCTCGGCAGTGTGGCCGGAGAGCTGCCGCCCGATCAGTGTCAGCCCGAAATCTGGTTGGCCCACGACCATGAAAAGCCGCAAGCCGAGGCATTGCTGCACAGCCTGCAGAACCTGCCGCAGCGGCGCTGGCTTTGTTCTTGCGGCGAAACGGTGGAAGGTGGTTTTGAGCAGTGCTGGTGCTGCGGCGCTGACATGCCGGTGCCTGCCTGACGTCGTTGTGCCATTCGGGGTCATCCTTCGATGCTCCGACAAGTTCAGGGAGGACCGACTACCTGGGTCGTCTCAAACCCGGCAGGATCCGGGAACCGGCCCTTTGTCCGTGCTGAGCTTGTTGAGGGGCCTGGCCGGGCAGGGGGTCACACGAAGTGAGCGTCCGTGGGGACCTCAGATCCTTTTCGCGAGCTCGGCCGCCTTGCCGATGTAGCTGCCAGGCGTCATTGCCAGCAGCCGCTCTTTTTCGGCGTCGGGAATGGTCAATGAGCGAATCAGTCCGTGCAGCGCTTCGGCAGTGACGGTTTTGCCGCGAGTGACTTCTTTCAATTTTTCGTAGGCACCCTGCACGCCGTAGCGGCGCATCACGGTCTGGATCGGTTCGGCCAGTACTTCCCACGAGGCATCCAGATCGTCGGCCAGCGCTTCGTGGTTCAACTCCAGCTTGCCCAGGCCCACGCCCATCGAGCTATAAGCCAGCACGGCGTAACCAAAAGCTACGCCCATGTTGCGCAGCACGGTGCTGTCGGTCAGGTCGCGCTGCCAACGGCTGATCGGCAGCTTTTCGCTGAGGTGGCGCAGCAGCGCATTGGCCAGGCCCAGGTTGCCTTCGGCGTTTTCAAAATCAATCGGGTTGACCTTGTGCGGCATGGTGCTTGAACCGATCTCACCGGCTTTCAGGCGCTGCTTGAAGTAGCCGACGCTGACATAACCCCAGACATCGCGCGAAAAGTCAATCAGGATGGTGTTGGTGCGGGCCACCGCATCAAACAACTCGGCCATGTAGTCATGCGGTTCGATCTGGATGCTGTAGGGCTGGAAGTTCAGGCCCAGGCCCAGCGGCTCGGGCGACTCGATGACGCGCCGGCTCAATGCCTCCCAGTCAAAATCAGGCCAGGCCGACAGGTGAGCGTTGTAGTTGCCGACTGCACCATTCATTTTCGCCATGATCTTCACGCTGGCGATACGTTCCCGCGCCACGTCGAGCCGCGCCACCACGTTGGCAATCTCTTTGCCCACGGTGGTGGGGCTGGCAGTCTGGCCATGGGTGCGGCTGAGCATGGGCTCCTCAGCGTAGCGATGCGCCATCTCGCGCAGCTGAGCAATCACCTTGTCCAGCGCCGGCAGCAACACCTGTTCGCGGCTGCTTTTGAGTTGCAACGCATGGCTGGTGTTGTTGATGTCTTCGCTGGTGCAGGCAAAGTGCACAAACTCGGCGGCAGCTTGCAGCTCTGGCCGGGCGTCAAACTTTGACTTGATCCAGTATTCCACCGCCTTGACATCGTGGTTGGTGGTTTTTTCAATGTCCTTGATGGCTGCGGCATCGGTTTCAGAGAAGTGTTTGCTCAGGCCCAGCAGGTAGGTACGCGCGCCCGGGCTCAGTGGCTTGAACTCGGCAAAGCCAGCATCCGACAGCGCAATCAGCCAGACCACTTCCACCTGCACCCGGCGGTGCATATAACCGAGCTCCGACATCAAGGGCCGCAAGGTGGCTAGTCGGGTGGCGTAACGGCCATCCAGAGGGGACAGAGCGGTGATGGCAAAGCTGGTGGACGGGTGCATGGCCAATATTGTAGGCTGGCTAATGTGGCGCTTTGAAGCCACTTTGGCCGGCATTTGCCAGCCTTTTTGGGGCGTGCGGCTGGCAGCGCCGCCTTACTCGATAGAATGCATTTGACTTGGGCTAACGATAAAAGAAACAGCTATGAAACTCATTGGATCCAACGGCAGCCCGTATGTGCGCAAGGTGCGCGTCGTCATGGCGGAAAAAAAGCTCGACTATCAGTTCGTTATTGAAGACGTCTGGGCTGCTGGCACCGCCATGGCTGAATCCAACCCGCTCGGCAAGGTGCCCTGCCTGGTCATGGAGGGCGCCAATGGTTCGGAAGAGGCCGTGTTCGACTCGCGCGTCATTGTGGAGTATCTCGACACCCTGTCGCCGGTGGGCAAGCTGATCCCGGTCCAGGGCCGAGAGCGCGCCGAAGTGAAAACCTGGGAGGCACTGGCCGATGGCCTGATGGACGCAGCCATACTGGCGCGGCTGGAAGCCACCTGGTCCGGTCGGACCGACAAACAGCGCAGCCAGGCCTGGATTGACCGCCAGATGAAAAAAATTGACGACATCGTGCAGGCCATGAGCACCGGACTGGGCGACAAGCCTTTTTGCAGCGGCATTCACCTGAGCCTGTCGGACGTCGCGGTGGGCTGCGCGCTGGGTTATCTGGATTTCCGCTTTGCCGAGATCGACTGGCGCACCCCGAGCCCGAATCTGGCCCGCTTGTATGAAAAATTGATGCAGCGCCCGAGCTTCATGGATACCGCTCCGTCCTAGGCGTTATGGTGCCAAAACGGCCTCTAGCCCTTGCAGGACGCGCGTATATAGCTATTAAAACAGGAGCAATCGAGGGGTGAGGGGGAGGCTTTTCAACCAAGCCGGGGCCACGGAGTCGGCTTCGTCGGGCCGCAGGCGCAGCGGCCCCTTGGGGGGTAGGGAGCTACACGCAGTGAACCGACGTGGGGGCTACCTTCTTC
>Ga0326733_1000402_pt1 | contig 12529 bp, 12 predicted proteins | sample 14_GP2_308_FD_207946 | JGI IMG/M metagenome (GOLD analysis project Ga0326733, IMG submission 207946) | Glacier ice microbial communities from Ngari, Tibet, China - 14_GP2_30.8 | ecosystem: Environmental > Aquatic > Freshwater > Ice > Glacier | place: China: Ngari, Tibet | collected 2018-07-17 | reverse complement strand
GGCTTTGCACCTGGCTGATGTATTCCAATACTCTTGAGCGAGCCCAGTATTGATCCGTGGCATCGTCAAACAGAACATAAACAAACGAGTCGCCAAAGAAGGAATAACCGCGAACGGTCTTCGCACCTGGGACCGCTAACAGTGCTGTGGTTAGTGGATAAGTGACCTGGTCCTCAACTATCTGCGGCGCCTTGCCGGGATACTGGGCGCGGATGATGACTTGCGTGTCCGACAGGTCGGGTAGCGCATCCAACGGTGTTTTGTTCAACGACCACAGACCCCATACTGCGATGACGACCGCAGCAAGCAGAACCCAGAATCGGTTGGCAATGGACCAACGAATAATGCGCGTAATCATTGCTTGCCGCCCACTGGTTTGACGCTTTCGAGCAGGTAGCCGTCGTCATTTTCCGTGAATGAAAACTCAACTTCCTGTCCGGCTTTTATCTCTTTAAATAACTCAGGACGTGACTTGTTAAAATCCATCGTCATCGCACCCCACTCAAGTTCCGGAATCGGTTTGTGCGACAGGGTCAATGTTTTTGGCGTTACTTTCTCTACCGTACCAATACCTCGGTGAACAGTGGTCGCTGCTGGCTGCATAGTCTGGGTGCTTCCAGCAAACTTGGGCAACACTGACTTCAAACTGGCTTCCGAATCAATAAGGAATTGTCCCGAGGCGACCACTTTCTGACCCTCGTTCAATCCACTCAAAATCTCGGTATCGTTTCCGGTATCTCGACCAGTCGTCACAACCACCGGTTGCATGCTGTTGTTTTCGCCAGCGACCAGAACGATGGATTGCTTGCCGCTCGCAATCACCGCTTCACTCGGAACCAAAAGTTTTGAAACTGACTTTTCCGCATTCAAACGGACGCGCATCAGCATGCCTGGTGTCAGGCTGCCATCACGGTTATCCAGCTCCAATCGCGCCTGCAAGGTCCGTGTCGCAGTACTGATACCCGGCAGTATTTCGCGAACCTTGCCACTATATTTTCTATTAGTGTCTCCAGAGAAGGTAGCTTCCACCGTCATGCCGGAGCGGACTGAATTGCTTAGTGTTTCGGGCACTTCCGCTATCAGCCACACCTTCTTCAAACCAGCGACTTTTGCAATCGTCATGCCGGGAGTTACCATCGCACCATCGCGCACAGGCAACTCGGTGATGACGCCAGCAACGGGGGAGGTCAGTGTGTAGACCTTTTGCGATTGCCCGGTACGGTCCGCTTGATTGATCAATCCGTCAGGGATGGACATCGCTCGCATTCTTTGTCTGGCTGCCGATGCCAGTTCAGTATTGCCGCCACGCTTGAGTGCCAGATATTCCTCTTGTGGTGCAATCCAGTCAGGTACAAAAATAGAGGCAATTGCTTCGCCGCGCTTGATGCGCTGCATAGGTGATCGGGCGTATAGTTTTTCTATGTATCCCGTCACGCGGCTTTGCACTACTTCCGATGCACTCTCATCGAACTGCGTGCTGCCGACCATTTCAAATGTATCCCGTACTTCTTCGCGCCTTACGGTTGCAAATCGAATACCGAGATTTTGTTGAAGCGTAGAGTTGATTTTTACGCCACCATCTGCTGAACCCTCATCCGCATACATCGGGACCAATTGCATATCCATGAAAGGACTTTTGCCTGGCTTGTCGAACTTGTTTCCCGGAACCATGGGGTCATGCCAATACAGGACTTTGCGTCCCGTTTTCGGGTCAACGTTTTCTGTCGCTGCGCCAGAGGTGGTAGGGTCATCCATATTTCTTTGCGTACCTAACCAGTACCCGCCCAACACGAGGCCGGCAGCTGTTAATACCAAGACTATCGCTTTCAATGCGAATTTCGATTTCATTTCATTTCTCCTGCAGCCACCATGTCATGGGGCACCACGTGATATTCCAGCGCCGCCCATGTCAAAGCCGCTTCTCTTTCAAGCTCTGTTATTTGCAGTCTTCTTTCCAATAACATTTTTTTCGCATTGAATATTCCACTCAGGCTGCCAGCACCCGAGCGGTAAGTGGCAGTTGCCAGTTCCACCTGCTGTGATGCAGGCGGTAGTAACTGCGCATTGAGTTGCGTTACACGGGTTTTAAGGCTTTCCAGAGTGGACGACTGATTCTCGATTTCAGTCTGCAGTTCACGCAATGTTTCTTCGTATTGCATCCTGGCCTTTGTGCCTAATGCGGATTTTTCAGCGATGTCGCGATTCTGTTTTTGCGCGCGATTAACCGCCAGAGGAATGCTGATGCCAAAAGACACCATGTTTGAATACTGACTACCACGCTGGCTGTACGCAGCTTCAACTGACCAGTCTGGGTTGCTTTCACGAGACGCTACCGTGCTGTCAGCATCTGCAAGATTGACCGCGCGACGCGCCGACAAGAGCATGGGATGATATTTTTCGAGTTCTTCCACGGATAATCCAGATACATGTGAAATCAGCTTGGGTGTCTCATCGGCGACAGTGGCGGCTGGCATGCCGGTCCAGCGGCTTAAGGCAAGGCGTGCATTTTTCAAATCCTGTGTGTTCTTGCGGGTTGCATCTTGCGTCTGCGAGAAACTTAATTGCGCTTGCATCACTTCAGAGGCGTTTGCCTTGGCGCCTCGATGTGCAGCATTCATTGCATTCAGGTCATCAGCCGCTTCTTTTTCCATCGCACTGACCAATGCCAATGTGCGCTGACCGTAAAGTACATTTATCCATGCCTTGGCTGCTTCTTCCCGTACCTTGGCAACGCTTTCGAGATAAGTACTTTCCTCGATTTCGACGGCGCGTTGCGCACGTTCTGACCGCGCAATGCGCTTGTCAGAAGATACCCATTGCTGTTCGATACCAATCCGACGCATGGTCATGAAGTCGCTCGTGGTGCTGTAACGGTCGCTACCCGTCACCGGCAAATTGTCGATGCCAACTTTCAGCATCGGGTCAGGCAACTGGTCGGCTTTAGCTGCTGATTCGCGGCTGGCCAATACCGACGCACTAGCGGCTTTGGTCAGCGACGACCGCTGCAATGAAAGCTGTAACGCTTCGCTTAATGTGAGCCCATTCGTTTGGGCGTGAGCAAAAGATGTGCAAAGAGCCAGCGCAAGTAAAACGCTGATTCGGCAGAGAGTGCGTGACTGATAATTCAGTGGCGCGTGGATACGCAAAAACATAAAACCCCCGGTAATGAAGACGAACGCCAACCACGGCACAATGCCGGTCAGCGAAACAACTGGGAGTTAAATCAAATGCGGAGTCGTTGCGTTCGGAGGTAAGGCGGGTTTGCGCCTAACAGCAGAGGAGCGTCGGTCCAGACAGAAGCCAGAACGACAGAAACAACCGGCATCGGTGCCGGCATGATGAATGAAATAATGGTTGGCGCCAGCAACGGTGCGGCAGCCAGATGTTCAAGTGCCAACTGTGCGCCTGTTTGTTGGGAAGCACAATGAACCGGCTTCTCGCTATCCATCCCTGCGCAGGGTGCATCACCCATTGCCATCTCTTGCATAGGCGCTGTTGTCTGCGGACAGGCGTAGGCAGCCATTGCGATTCCCGAAGTCAAAACAGACATGACCAGGAAGCAAGCAATTAGACGGCAAAAAGATGAAAAGGAGTGTTGGCGCATTTGAAAGTATTTATAGAAGTTCTTGTAGTTTAGCGCAATTTATTTATACAGATATAGATCGGCCAATAATAAATTTGATTCCGTAAAGCAATTGGTGTCATGTTTGATATGGCAGAAAAGCAATTCATTGACTGCCCGGAATTTTGCTAGGGCAATTCTTATCTATCAATAACGCCAGAATTCTATGAAGCGCCGAATCAAGCGACCCGCATTGCAAAGACAAACTGTAAATGATGCAATTGGAAAAATGTGTCTGTGCACAGCGCTAATTTACTTACGCGCGATCTTTTTCAATACGCGCATCAAACTGCCGATCACGGGCAATTTTTCGTAGAGTTCTTCCGCCGCATCCCAAAAATCTCTATGCATTTCGACCAGACCCGCATCGTTGAATCGGAGTTGAGTTGCCCCGCGTATGCTTTGCTCATCGCGCGCGTAGCGCTTCATATGAAATAAAAAATCCCACGTGATGAAAGCCTGATTGCCTTGAAGGATGTGAGTCGTGATCACGAAGCGCGGATTTTCTACCTGCACGAACATGTGTGTAAATAATGGCGTGATGGCAGCCAGACCACGTACTTCATTGAATGGATCTTTGAAGCTGGCATCTGCGGCGTAGATGTGAGGCAATAGTGTTTGCGCCGATTCCACGGTGAGCGTTTCAAAAAAATGCACGAGGCGTTCGAGAGCAGCCTGGTAATCAGGCGATTGAATGGAAGTTTGATTAGCTGATTCATTCACAGTCCGGTTCCTTTATGTATCAGCCAGAAATACAGGCGGTAAGGCAGCAGTCTTAGCAAGCGCAAGAAGTTTGAAAAGCGTCGTGGAAAATGTATATGGAATTGTCCGCGTTCCAGTCCGTGCACTAGTGCTTGTGCCGCATCGGTGGCCGACATCAAAGCCGGCATGGGGAAATCATTGCTTTGAGTCAAGGGGGTGTCAACAAATCCGGGCGTGATCAAATGTACGGCAATGCCGCGCGGTCGAAGATCCAGATAAAGCGATTCACACAGGTTAATCAACGCGGCTTTGGTCGGACCGTAAACTAGTGCTTTCGGCAAGCCTCTAAATCCAACGACTGAAGCGACGATGCCAATGCCGCCTGTGCCTTGTGCGAGCAAACCGGGTAATACCGCATCGAGACAATGCAGAACGCCACCCAAGTTCAGGGCTATCATCTGATTAGCGACAGCAAGATCGAAGCTGTCTGCACGCATTTCCTGATAACTGCCAGCTACAAGCAATACCAGATCGAATCCATCCCATTGCCGCAAGATTGCATCGCGCGTTGCCAATACGGCTGCATGATCGGTGACGTCCATTGCTGCGACCAATGCGTTTGGATTGCTATCAGCAATCTCGTTCAGCAGATCGGCACGTCGCGCAGTGAGTGCAACGCGTGCGCCCTTAGCCAGCAGCAATCGCGCGGTTTCTGCGCCTATGCCGGTTGACGCGCCGATAATCCAGACACGTTTATTGTGCCAATCTGTAATGCGAGGATTCATGGCGCGCTTTGCTTAAGTGGCGTGATCAATTTTTTAAGGACGCTTTGTGAACGACAGTGTGACCTCACCGAGGCCGACACCAAACTTGCTCATCGAGGTGCGGTTCAGCATCACGCGATCGTCCATCAGTATCATCCAGTCATCCATCTGCATGTTGTAAACCTTGCCGTCTACCGGTAAAGCCAGCACATACTTCCAGTTCAAGGCGTTGCCGGACGCAGTGCCAACCGCTTCACCAACAACATCGGACGCTGTGCCTATGTAGCTACCCGGTGCAACCTGTTTAATCGTCCAAACGCGTTTTTGTTTGGTACCGTCTGAATAGGTAAAATCTTCGTCGAGTGTGCCGACATCGCCATCCCATTTGCAGCGCATGACGACGGTGAAGCGCTTGACCACTTTTCCCGATCTATCCTGGAACATGCCCCATGCATCCAGCGTACCGTTAAAATATTGCTTGATGTCGAGTACAGGTTTTTCCGCTGCGTAATACGAAGGTTCTAATTGCGCGCAGGATACGAGCATGGTTGCTGCCATTGTCGCCAGCACTAATTTTAAATATCGCATAGCTTTCCTCTTAATATAATTTGCAATTCAAATCTGCACAACGCATCCCGCGTGCAGTGGCTTGTTCAATTTTTTTCTAAGGTGAACTGCATGACATCGATACTCTCCGCACGGAACCCAGCTTCGCAATACGCTAGATAAAATTCCCACGTACGCAGAAAACGATCATCAAAACCTTGTTCACGCACTTGAGATAAACGTTCTGTGAAAGCAACACGCCATTGTTCAAGTGTGCGGGCGTAATCGATGCCGAACTTGAATTCATCGACGACGCGCAATCCATGTTGTTCTGCCTGCATTCGGAATACGGAAGGCGAAGGCAGCATACCACCCGGAAAAATGTATTGCTGGATAAAGTCCGTGCCCTTGCGATAGCGCGCGAATAAGGCATCGTCGATCACAATCGTTTGAATGCAGGCGCGGCCTTGCGGTTTGAGATTGCGTGCAATACAGGCGAAGTAACTAGGCCAATATGCCTCTCCGACTGCTTCAAACATCTCGATAGATGCGATGGCATCAAACTGCCCATCGGCATCGCGATAATCCTTCAGCAGCAATTCAGCCTTATGGTTCAAGCCTGCATCCGCCAAACGTTGATTAGCGAAATCAAGTTGTTCGGTCGATAGCGTCAGCCCGGTTACATGTGCGCCTGATGTCGCCGCCAGTTCCGCGAAACCACCCCAGCCGCAACCGATTTCGAGCACGCGCGCATGCGGCGGCAAGCGCAGTTGTTGCAGTATTCGTTGATACTTTGCTTCTTGCGCCTGTTGCAAATTGTCGACACCAGCATCCGCAAACAGAGCGCTGGAATAAGTCATCGATGGGTCCAGCCACAATTGATAGAAAGCATTACCTATATCGTAGTGGGCATGAATATTCTTGCGGCTGCCCGTGCGCGAGTTGCGATTGAACAGATGGCGCAAGCGATACAACAGCCGGCCCCACCATTTGCCGTAAATAACCGATTCGATCTGCTGGCGATTACGAATAAAAATCTCGATCAAGCCAGGCAAATTGTCGGTGCGCCAATTGCCACTGATGAAGGTTTCTGCAAAGCCGATGTCGCCGGATTTTAGCGACGCGCTACAAATTTCCCAGTTATCCAGCGACAGCGTGACAGGCGAATGCCCGTTGCCGAAATGAGCAACACGTCCGTCCGGGAATTCCATCCGTAAAGCACCATGTTCCATCTTGCTTAAAAGTTGCAGGATAAATCTGACCTGTGAGGGCAGATCGGACGTAGTTGGCGCTTCAGAAATTGGATCGACCTGCAGGCCTGCAGGAGTGTCGTAAGCAAACGATTGTTGTTCTAGTAAGTTGGTAGTCATCGGCTCATCTCATGGGAAGGTGGCTGCGGTTTTCTAAAAAATGGCACACGCTTGATCCACAGACGCAATGCCTGCCAATGGATTTTTGCGACGACGCCGAAGGTCATGAATGGGTAAAGAAAGAATGCTTTTGCAACGACGGCATTACTCAAAGGGCGTGATATGCCTGACAAGCTCGTCAACAACAAGGGTTGTCCTGCAGTATCGTCATAGTTGATGCGTGCGACAGTGCGCTCGACTAGCCCATCGCTATCCTCCACATACGCTTGTGTTGTGCGCATGAAGCGAAAGCGGTAATCGCCTTTGACTTCACAAAAAGGCGAGACATGAAATATCTTGCGAGCGGATAACTCGATGCCATACGACATCACCTCACCTGTATCAAGAAGATAGAGATGGCGCTCGCCAAAGGTATTACGTACTTCACACAACACGGCACGCAGTTCGCCATCGCTGCGATGACAGAACCAGAACGATACTGGATTGAAAACATATCCCAACACACGGGGAAATGCCTGCAACCAGATTTCGCCATCGGCATCGTTGATGCCTTCTCGTTTCAGCAACGCATCTATCCAGAGCAACGGTGTGGGTACACCGTCGCAATGATCTACATCGTAAAAAGACAAAAGATTAAAACGATTGTGCGAGAACCATCGAGACAGGCCGCCAAGGTCAAAATGGGTATTGGCCATAGTACGCAAGGGCAGACGCATGAAGTACACACCATAGTTAAATGCATGCGCGGCAGGGCGCAAGCGGCGGTGGCTAACGTTGCCAAAACATAGTTGCGGTTGGTTGACGGCGCTCATAATTCTGTCTTGTCGGCTATTGCTTTAAGCGACAGCCAGTGTCTGTTGCGTTATGACGGCAGATTTTACAGGTAGCGCCATGATGGCTTGCGCAACTGCGATGCCTGACTTCAAACCATCTTCATGAAAACCATAACCAGTCCATGCTCCTGCAAACCAGGTATTTTGCTTGCCCTGAATTGATGGCAGCTTGCGTTGTGCCGCGATCGCTTTGTTATCGAATACTGGATGCGCATAGTCAAAGCTGCCAAGGACGCTGTCCGGATCTGGCGCGTCAATAGGATTCAGCGAAACGATGACCGACTGTTTAAATGGCAGCGGTTGCAACTGATTAATCAAGTAGTGCACGCAGACGCGTGGCTCGCGGCCATCTTGCATACTTTGATAATTCCACGCTGACCAAGTCTTCTTTTCCTTGGGAAGACACTTTGTATCGGTGTGCAGCACAGCCTTGTTGGGCTGATAGGTAATCGAAGATAGAATTGATTTTTCAGTGGCATTTGCATCTTTCAAAATGCGCAATGACTGATCGCTATGGCAGGCAAGAACGATGTGATCAAAAACAAAATCGCTGATAACTTCTTTGTGACGTGCCTGCACAATAATTTTTGTTGCATCGCCTGAGATCGCTCGCGTCACAGATTCGATAGTTGTATTTAAATACTTGTGCGGAATCCTGGCCAGCATTTTGTCGACATAACGTCGTGCACCGCCTCTGACAGTTTGCCATTGCGGCCTGTCGTTGATTTGCAGCAGTCCGTGGTTGTGGCAAAAGTGCAGGAAGGATGCCAATGGAAACGCCAGCATTTGCTCAGTAGGACAGGACCAAATGCAACCCGCCATCGGCAGCAAATACCAATCCCGAAACTCCTGGCTATAGTTATGTTGGGTCAAATACCTGCCTAGCGACATCTCATGATCGGCTTTTTGCTCCAGATCGAGACTTGATTCAGCCTCAGCATCTAATGCCAGTTTCGTTGCGTGCTGATTGAAGCGAAGAATGTCGCGCAGCATTCGATGAAAGCGTGGACTGACCAGATTGCGCCGTTGTGCAAATACGGCATCCAGATTGCCGCCCGCCCATTCGAGCGTGCGATTAGCGAGTGGCAGCTTGACCGAGAAGGACATATCGGTCGCAGCAGTTTCCACTTTTAACTCCGCGAAAAGCGCGATCAGATTCGGGTAAGTCTTTTTATTAAAAACAAGAAAGCCGGTATCGACACCATGCGTATGACCATCCAGCGTTACGTCGACGGTGTTGCTGTGACCACCAAAATAATCATTAGCTTCAAACAAGGTTACGTCGTGGCCAGCTTCTGCCAGTCGGTAGGCGCATGACAGGCCGGAGATGCCGGATCCTGCAACCGCGATTTTAATTCCTTTTTTCATCTTGTTATTACCCCCGCTGTGCTTTGAAATAATTGCGTTGACGGCATTAATCGGGTCAAGCCCAGTCATTTAACTAAAGGAGTTGCGGCAAAGCCAGCAATTGCTTTGGCACATTTGCCACCGTATATCACTCTTACGCAGCAGGGCAAGGATTGGATTCAAATGTTTCTAAAATAATTAAATTAGTGTTTTGGGTAAAAATAATTGAAATGAATTCTGCTTTTTCTGAAAAATGTTGAATCCGTTGGCAAATGCACGCCGTATATCTTTACGCAATCCTGCAAATCTGAAAGGAAACATCCATGCGTAAATTTGCCACCGCTTTAGTACTTACCGCAACACTTGCCTCCGTCACTTATGTTCATGCAGCCGACGTCATGGTCGGCGGTAAAAGCATGATGGCCAGCAAGGACATCATTGATAACGCTGTCAATTCCGCTGATCACACAACCCTGGTTGCCGCAGTCAAGGCGGCCGGCCTGGTCGATACCTTGAAGGGCAAAGGACCGTTCACCGTCTTTGCACCGACCAACGCAGCTTTTGGAAAATTGCCCGCAGGTACAGTAGAAACTCTTGTCAAGCCAGAAAGCAAAGCCACGCTGACTAATATCCTGACGTATCACGTCGTGCCAGGTAAATATGATTTCAAGGCATTGTCGAAAGAGATCAAGAAGCACAAGGGCAAGGCCGAACTGGCCACTGCCAATGGTGCCAAACTCAGCTTCGCGATGAACGGCGCTCACAATATTCAAGTGATGGATCAAAGCGGCAATACAGCCAACATCAGTACCTATGACGTGTATCAATCGAATGGTGTAATCAACGTGATCGATACGGTCTTGATGCCAAAGTAATTGGTTTGCAGTGAGTCAGGAATGCATTGCTCGATGTTTTGAGCAATGCAATGTACGCGGACCTGAGGTCGCGCGTACATTTTTTGCCTACAGTGTCTGGCTGTCGCCTTTCCCTGCGGATCTGATTTCTTGATTCGTCTTCAAGAAAATGTTGAAAGTATGTCGCACAGGTATGCAATACATGAGCAAGAGTCCCGACGACGATTTTTCCAGGCTATGCAGCGTGAATCACGTAACATACGCTGTGTGCCAATTCGTCAATATTTTGATCGGAACTTATCAATGCTCGAACCAGAACAACTTAAAGCATGGCTCGTTAAAGTCGCGCGCAAAGACGCCCAAGCGTTCCGCGCACTGTACGACGCAAGCTCACCCAAACTGTTTGGCTTCGCTTTACGCATATTGCACAAGCGCGAGCTGGCTGAAGAAGTATTGCAAGAAAGTTTTGTCAGCATATGGAATAACGCAGCGACGTATCAATCCAGTTTGGCTGCTCCCATGACCTGGATGAGCACAATCGTGCGCAACAAGGCCTTCGATGCTTTGCGCAAAACCGATCAAGCAGTAGAGATCGATAACGACAGTTTTGACCCGGCAGTGATGGAGGCGCTGGAAAGCAGCGATCCGACGCCGATCGAAGCCTTGCAGTTATCAGATGACTCAAAAGCATTGGCGCATTGCTTCGCGCGGCTGGAGGGTTTGCACAGACAGGCGATTGCGCTGGCATTTTTTCATGATTTGTCACACAGCGAAGTTGCCGGGCAAATGAAGCTGCCAATAGGCACCGTTAAAACCTGGGTGCGACGTGGCCTGGCCCGCCTGAAAACTTGTCTGAGCCCGGTGGAGCAAGCATGAACATTCAACATAACGAATCGCTTCGCGACAAACTCGCATCAGAATATGTGCTCGGCACATTGATCGGTGGCGCGCGTCGCCGTTTGGAAACCTGGATGAAGGGCGATGCAGCCTTGCGCCGTGCGGTCGCGGAATGGCAAGACCGTTTGGTGCCTATGGTCGAGTTTGCAACGGCGGTTCAACCACCGCCTTCAATCTGGTCATCTATTTCCAAGCGGCTTGATTTGCAAAGTCCTGCGAAACGCAAATTGGCTTACTGGTTGAGTCTGCGCGATGACCTCAGCTTCTGGCGTGGTCTGGGCATGGTCTCCACAACCGCTGCGTTGATCTTCCTGTCGGTGTTGATGACGCGTCCGGCGGTAAATTTGCCGGTCACATCTTTTGTCGCAATGCTGAATGACGACAATGCACAACTGATAGCGGTCGCCACCGGTGATGCAGTGAAAAACCAGATGACCATCAAGGTTGTTCAACCTCGGGTGCTGGCTGCGGACAAGAGTCTTGAGCTGTGGGCCATCACCAAAGATGGCAAAGTGCGTTCGGTCGGTTTGATTGATGAGCAGGGTAGTTATTTGGTGGCGTTGGGCGATACAACATCGCCAGATGTGGCGCCTATCCTTGCCGTTACGCTGGAACCAAAAGGTGGCTCGGGTGATCCGAACAAAGCGACCGGACCAATACTGTACAAAGGTGCGTGGGTAAAAATTTAGCAATAGTTTGTTAAGCGGGCGGCACTTGGGTCGCCCGTCCAGCCACATTGGAGAACTCTGCATGCCCTTGTGTATAGGTTTGAAAAGCGGATTAATCGTTGCTGGTGGCATCGCACTTGTAATGGGACTTGGCGCTTGTTCACCACTGACAGTATTGAATGCAGTAACGCCATCCAGTACTTACGAAAAATCGGCCGACATCGCTTACGGCGACGATCCGCGCCAACGTCTGGATGTCTACAAGCCGCAAAATACAAATAGCCCGGCACCAGTGGTCGTGTTCTTTTACGGCGGCAGCTGGAATAGCGGCAAGCGTGCGGATTATGCCTTTGTAGGTTCGGCGCTGGCATCGCGCGGCATAGTCACTGTGGTGGCCGATTACCGTTTATACCCGCAAGTACGCTACCCGAGTTTTATCGAAGACAGCGCTGCAGCAGTTGCATGGACCAATAGTCAGATCGCCCGTTTTGGTGGCGATGCGCAGCATATTTTCGTGATGGGCCACAGCTCCGGTGCGTACAACGCTTCCATGGTTGCATTGGATAAGCGCTGGCTTGCACGATCGGGTTTGTCACCTAATAATATTGTGCGTGGCTGGATAGGGTTGGCTGGACCGTATGACTTTTTACCTATCGTAAATCCCGACGTTAAACCGGTATTCCATTTCCCCAACTCGCCACCTGATTCGCAACCCATTAATTATGCGCTGGCGGGTTCACCGCCAGCCTTGCTGATTGCTGCCAGCGAAGACAAGTTGGTCAATCCACAACGTAATACTGGTGGCATGGCTACAAAGTTAAAGGCTGCGGGCGTTCCGGTGAAAGAGATTTACTATCCGAAGCCATCTCACGTGACATTGATTGCGTCAGTGGTTTGGCCATTCCAACACCTTGCTCCTGTGCTGG